>Ga0255759_10000934_pt1 | contig 26450 bp, 25 predicted proteins | sample 101ome_20_FD_179959 | JGI IMG/M metagenome (GOLD analysis project Ga0255759, IMG submission 179959) | Coastal salt marsh microbial communities from the Groves Creek Marsh, Skidaway Island, Georgia - 101404AT metaG (version 2) | ecosystem: Environmental > Aquatic > Marine > Intertidal zone >...
ACGGTTTGCTCTGGGTTTGCCCTGATGCGATTTGTAATAATCGTAACAACAGTATATAACACATAATAATTACAATTGCATGTCTCAAAATAAAGACAATCACAAAACGCAGCATGTCGTCATTTAAAAGACGTAAAAAGGGTGATTCCGAACAACGAACACGCTTGCAACCTACACGTAATAGTGACAAGAAATTACAGTTTGACGTCACTGGTTTTGTCAAGTGGCTTTATAATACTGTACATTGCATATTAGGTGCTGCACAGGCGTCACAAGTAATGGAAACATTTGGCAATATCTTGCCAATAGTGTATGCACAATACAAGGCTGAAACAAAATCAGCACCAAACTGCAATCCTTTGCAGGTGTATGCCACGTTGCAAGGACACGTCACTCCACAAGCGCAGACGGTTGCCATCCTGAACCTATTCACCCGACATTGGCGAGACCTCGGCTTGTATCGATCAAAGCTCGCTAAAATAGCAGCAATGACCGACACTAGCTTTGAAACCTGGTTTGAACAAACGTTCAAATTAGATCTGTCCACATTGACATCTGACAAACTCTATGCCAAATGTCTGTATCAAATAACTGCAATGTCAGAAATGACATTGTATGTCTATCCTCCGTTGCATGTTCAGTCTGATAACGAGTTCTCTTCAATTAAGACTGCCAACTTTCAAAATCATTGCCCACCGGTGCAGACCGCTCATTACGGTGATACTAGTACAGGACAAAAACTGAAAGGTGGAGGCACAGGCAATCCTACTGACTCTAGTTATCCGGCAGTACATCCTTGCAAATTGACAGGCACGTTAGCAACACCCGGACTGATCAACAATGTGGCCGACCTGCAACCAGAATTGGCAAAGTTGAAGCTGGGATCCGGCGATATCACGTTGCTGCACATCCGACCGGGTTCTCCGGGTCATAAAGCCTTTGAGGTACAGGCAATGTTGCATTGTGCCGTCCCATCATATATGGCAGCTCATCTTGCTGCGACTCAAACAAAATGGGTTCCGGAACAAACTATTGGCCAAACCACCATTTCAGGGGGACTTGTGACAACCACTGCCACAGGCGTGGGTGTGCCTGTGCAATTTATGGCCTCTGTTTCTGCTGTACCAATTTCAAATGATCAGTATGAACTCTATGAGGTGGAACTAGATCCTCGACAGTTTGAGTCATCGCCAAACACTAAACGCTCTCGTAAACCCTCAAAACGCATCGAGTTTCTCGGCAATGCGAATTACGCGAACCACGCAGAAAATAAAACCTGTACCATGTCATTGGTTGCAGGTAAATTAACTCATGAGCAATATGTCAAGCTGTTGGAGTTTTTCACAGCACACCTTCAACATCTTGCTGAAGTTTCTGAAATGGCCCGGGCACAAGAGTTTTGCAACCCAAAACAACTTCATTACCTCCAGGAGTATGTCAACTTGATTAAAGTCTCTCACGCAACACTGCAGACGTTTATGCGGTGCAATTGGTGTTATTTGTCAATGATGCTGGCTGTACCAAACAATAAGCTTGATCATTGTACGGTATCTTGGTCGTACGGACCTGATGCTGTGCAACTGTTCAAAAGCCCCATTGGCAAACAAATCAGTAGCGCATTTGACAATGATGCAGCATTGATTAAATATTTTACACACCGCAAGATACCAACACTTGTTGTGCATTTGATCCGAATGCAACAGCTTGAGCCTGAGAATGTCAACAGGTTTATGATAGCAAAAGACGCAGTGTTGCGCGACTTGAGATTGTGCATTATGCACAACTTTTGTAAGCAGTATGTGCACGTGTTGTGTACACACTGGGCCCGGTACAACCCTAATGCTTGGTTTTACTTGCACACTGTGCAAAGCTACCAACAAGACAAGAGCGCACAAGATCCGTTGTATGAAAACGTGTTGCGTGCACTAGAAAGGGGTGATACGATACGCAAAGCAGAGGCTTTGAAGGCATTTTACACAGCTCTTCTTACAAGAGACTTGCAATTGTACGTGCCTTCATGTAACGAGAAACAGAGCTTGTGTAATGCAACAGCATCAGCGGAGGTTATTGATTTAACAGGGGAGGATACTCCAGCCCGTGGGGAAAATTCTGACCGGGAGAATGAGGATTTTGACCGCATCTACGATAGCACTGATCCAGACTCTAGTAGCAGTGTTCCTGGTACTCCAGATGGTACTCCAGAGGACGAGATATACATGGATGTAGACTGAATCTGATAGCTCACCTTAAATGCGCATTGTGATGATATCATTTAGTTTTATTTAATCCCGTACGTTATATCTAATCATTCGTAATTACTCGGTCGCCATTTTGAGAAAGCCGTCGAGCTTTCCGACGCACTCGTACGGGTCGGAAAACAGCACCTGCATTGTCTTCTTGTACTCTGTGATATCTTCGGCGCAGACATTTTGCGACGGTAGGTGGTCGCTCGCATAGTTGATGTTTTGCATGATCTGTTTGCACGTTTCGACAGCTACGTCGTTGGTGTCCACGACTAATTCGGGGCTAGTGAGTCCGTTTTCAATGAGAAGTCGTACATTTGCGTCGCGCAGGCTGAACGTCTGTTTGCCCATTTGTCTGCACTGCAGCGCTTGGACTTGAAACGCCTTGGAGAGGATCTTCTCGTTGAGTACGCGCAGCGCTTGGATGAACTCACGCGAGAGACGGATGCTGTTAGGGTCGACACCGATGAGCCGGCAATGGTCTGCTAGCTTTTCAACACAGAACCGTTTGGTCCTGGTAAACTGGCCGACTTCGGGTTCTTCCTGCTTCACTAAAGCGGTTTCCTGCACTACGAGCGCAGTAGAGGTTTTTTTGGAGATTGCGCTCTTGGTTTTGGGCTCTGTGGGCTTTTTCGAGTGCTTGCTGCTTGCTTTTGCGGTTTTGGGATTTGACTTCATTGACGCGCAATACTAAAGGTGAATCTGACGCAAAATGCTATTGGTTGAGTATGATCACTGACATGGCTTCGCGGCTCGTGCAGACCGCATTAATTTTTGAGATTGTTTCTGCTGCGCAGTGGTCTCAAACACAGTAAAAATATAACGGCAACTAATGAATACGTTAGATGACACACTACGGGCAAGGAGCCGTTTATTTGGTTTACTACAAACACACCTGCGTGTGTACTATTTGTGAGTCGAGCGTTTGCCCGAGTTGGCAATGTGCAAGTCTTTTTGTTGCTGCATTTTACGCTGACACACCTGTGTGTGCACTATTTGTGAGTCGAGCGTTTGCCCGAGTTGGCGATGTGCGCGTCTTTTTGTTGCTGCATTTGACGCTGACACACCTGCGTGTGTACTATTTGTGAGTCGAGCGTTGGCCCGAGTTGGCAATGTGCGAGTCCTTTTGTTGCTGCATTTTACGCTGTTTGGTCCGCAGTTTGGACAGCTGGACGATGGGAGTTTTCTCAGGGACGACGCAGTTGTGGTAGCAGCTGTTGCAGCAGAACAGCTTTCGAAGGAACCCGCTCGCTGCGGTGACGGCAAACACAGGCACTGTGCAGGTGATCGTCTTGTTCATACATACGGCGCATTTCTGTTTCTTTTGTTGCCGGCTGCTTTGTTCAATAGTGCACCAGGTGCACATGTTTGGCAGCGGCGGGTCAAACTGCATGACTGTGGCGCATGCGGGGCACAGAGCGTGCATGTGTTTGTTGTGCAGCAGCAGCTGACCAAGCATCGGGATCTGCTTGAGTTGCATGTGTTGGCACCACGTGTCACGAATCACAATGTCCAGGTTTAGATTCTTGTAATTCTTGACTGTGTCGCCGCTGTTGCATTTGTTGCAGTACAGCTTGATGCTGTCCAATTCGACCAGTACAGACACCTTGCAGCTCGGCGCGGGCGGGCGGTGCTTTTGCAGCTTGCACGGGGCGTTTGGGTCAATTACAGACGTTTTGATCTCGCCGCATCCGGTGCACAGAAACACGAACGCTTCGTGAAAGTGCGCCGTATTTCCCCAGTTTTTGAGAACGCCGTCGATCTGCCTTGTGCGATACTTTGTCGTGAGCGGGTATATGCGCGTCGACAATGCGTCGTAGTAGATGTACACGTGCTGCACAAACAGTGCGAAATCGGCTGCGGAGTGGTGCAGCAGTTGCGCCAGCTGCGCAATACTGCTCTGTTCGTCCGTGCCGTCGCGACAACTTACAATTGCCTGCTGCATGAGCAGCATGCTGGCCTCCCCACACCCGTAATTCTCGAGCGTCTGAAGCAATTGCGGGTACTCTTTGTCGGGGTTGGCATCTATCGCAATGGCTGCGTCGCTGAGCTGTTTGTACGGCAACGGGTCTACGTGATACAGTTTCTGCAACCGCGCCTTCAGAGTATACAACACGGTGTCGCTGTAGAATTCGTGGTACACGCTCTTGTTTTGACACGCGCAGTTTGCCCAGAAGCTTTTGGCCGACGACACGTGAATCTGCAGCTGGTGCTGTTTGACGAGCGTCAGGTACTCGACGTACTTTGGGTTGGTATACAGCATGCTGGCCACGCACGGCAGCTGCTCGAGCATGTACACGAACGCTTGCCGGATCGAGTGCAACAGCACCAATGCGCTTGTGTCGGCATTGCTGTTCCCGGTGATAGCGACGATAACCTTGAGCAGTTTTGCGTGCGACGGCCACTCGGTGCGCAGGCACAGGTTACCGATCACGTAGACAATTGTGTCGAACGGCACGGCGTATTGCTTACTGTTTGCAAACAGCCCACAGCACAAGCAGCAGATGTTTGTCAGCAGCAACGGTCGAATTTTGGTAGACCCTAGTTTCTTACGCACGTAGTTCTGCAACTCGCGAATCTGACAACGTTTGGGCAGGGCTTTAGAATAGTAGCACACGACGTCGTCGTTAGACTTTGTGTCGGCATTTACGAAATCAAAAAACGAGACTTGAACAAAGTGATGCAAATAAGTACTGTTTATAAAAGGCGTGATTGCAAAGTCGTACGGCTCAATGTATATCGGTAACTCGTGCTGCGTTTGCAGCCACAGGTGCGCCCTCACGTGGCCGGTCAGGAACTGCTGCGCGGTGCTGTAGTCACCGGTCTGCGCAGCGCGCTGCTCCCAGTAGCTCACTCGAAGTGCCAGTTTGGTCGCGTCGTCGATCAAACGCGCACTGGTGTGCCACAGCCCACAGAAGAACTCGCGGTGATACCGGCTCCGTACCACTCTGTGCTTGCGGAGCACAGCTTTGGCAAGGACAGCGTCAAACTGCTCGTGCAACTTGCGCATCAGCACCTCGGTTGGCCAATTGGCACAGCCGCGCAGAATGCTGTCGCTGTTGGCCGTCATGTCGTACTTGCAGTTTAAAAAAAAAAATTCGTCGCCGGCGTTTCGTCGGCCGTATGCTTCTTCTCCTCCGGTTTCGGGTGTAACTGCTTGACTACGCGTAAACCGTTCTCAACGACCACTCTGTAGTCCTTGATGCACGGAAGTACGATTGGGTGCACCACGCCCTCGTACCGCGTGGTGCTTGACACAAAGCACGACTCCAAACAATACTCTCCTCGTTGGTCCACGATATTACCTATCTGCTGAAAAATCACAGACGGGTCGATCTCGCTCTGTGAGCAACGCACTTGCGTAAAGCTTTTGAACGCTTCGGCACGGATGCACAGCAGACACGGCTTCAGGCCCTTGCCCGCCTTTGCGTCCGCGACTGTTTGCATCATTTCGTTTGGCAAATAAAACTCGCACAGCGTCAGTTTTTTATCCGTCATCGGCAGCAGATGCTGAGCAAAGCACGTGCTGTTGTAGCTGTTGACACACGGACGCTCCGTGGGCTTGGGCTCGTGCAGAAACTGCTCCTCCCATTCACGGGTTACGATCGGCACGGCCTTGCTGCTCACGCGTAACTTCGAGCTCAACCCGTGTTTGTAGTTTCCCGTATCTCGTACGGAACGCATCATGTAGCGCGTCAGTGTGTTCAGGTCGTCCACCACTGTCGCGTTGTATTGCTGCAGATTGTTGTCGTCTGCTGGCAAATCCAGATGCTTTGCTACCTTACGGCACGCGTCGATTGAGGCCTTTTGGGTCTCGACAAGCGCCCCTTCCGCACGCGACGCCACCGTTGTCGAAAACTCCGGATTCCGCACGTCGCATAGCTTAGATTCGGATGGTGTGATGCTGTCGTGCATGCGCTTGCAATACCGACGTCGTGGTTTGGACTTGTTATTCATACTAATTTACGTTCGCCAGACTGCTTTGTTTTGTCAACACGTCAAATTTTAGAAAAGAAAACACGTAACAAATGTTGTAATTTTAAAGATATTTATAATACCCAACCATACCCAACCGTGCTAAGGACCAATCTTACGCCAAAGGCCATGCGCACACGTTGACACGCGTGTGAGATCACTTTGCGCAAATTCGCACCGCGTTACGCAAAACTCGCGCCACATTACATAAACTGTCACATAAACCCCCTTTTGCGCAACTCATACGTACGCTCCGGACATGCAGTAGCACATGTAATCTGTACGGCAACGCTCTACAAAATCCGACAAAATGTTTTCAAACTGAGGCTTGTCTTGTTGAAACATGTGCTCAATTTCGTACATCAACTGGCTGACCCGTTCCTGCAACACCTCTTCAATGTAGAACTTGACTGACATTGCGTCACGGCTCTTGTCTAGAATATACTTGACAAACTCGTTGCTTGTAGCAAGTGCAATGAACAATATGAAGTGGTATTGCACCCGAGTGCTTATCGTCTCGTCTTGTGTCACAAGCTGTTCTATCCGTTGCAGAGCGGTCTGCTGCATCTCGTTCAGATGCACCGCAAACAATTGGTACAGCAACCCTTGCTGCTTAGTTTCCGTGTTCTCTGCGCTTGACGCAACAATGCCCAGTATGTGCCGTTCCAGCTCCGTTTTGTCGTCAGATGTCAAAAGCTGCAACATTATGTCATTGTTACGCCGTTTTGCGTCTATACTTTCCGCACGCGCAAAAAAATCTACAATTGGATCGTTTGCTTTCTGCATACTGCGCAATTGGTTTTGACGCTGAATTCCTCAATCTTGCGGCTAATCCGCAATACGATCGATGCCGAAACGTTGTGCCACTATAACAACAAAAAGGTACACGTTTGCCATGTTGCAAAAAAACGACAAAATTTTATTCCGCTTTGTGTATTATTACGTAGCATGTGATTACGTAGCGTGTTATCACGTAGCATGTGATTACGTAGCGTATTCTCACGTAGCGTATCGTCATGTAGAATGTGATTACGTGACGTATTGTTACGCGACGTATTGTCACGCAGCGTGCAACTACGTAGCATACCATCACGCAGCGTGCAACTACGTAGCATACCATCACGCAGCATGTAATTACGTAACGTATTGTTACGCAACGTATCGTCACGCAGCGTGCAACTACGTAGCATACCATCACGCAGCGTGCAACTACGTAGCGTACCATCACGCAGCGTGCAACTACGTAGCATACCATCACGCAGCGTGCGACTACGTAGCGTACCATCACGCAGCGTACCATCACGCAGCGTACCATCACGTGGCGTGTTATAGTAGCAGCAGTGTCACCATCCAAACAACTGGTAAACAATGCCAGAGACCATGCCATAGTACATAACTCAGTGCGTTGCGCTTGTAGCAGGCACGACGTGCTATAACAAAAGAAGTCAATGCCAATGCTAATTCTGTTGCAAACGCTGCAGTGTGTGCCCATGGCAGAAACCACACGTTTGTAAGCATAGTAACCGCAATTGTCAGCGCAATCATTCGATCTGCTATCAAAAAAATCTCCCACGTGGTGCACATTTGTTGCCAATCAAACGCAATCACGTCTACGATCACGGACGTGGCGCTTTGACTGAACAGCAACGCCTGAAAGTCGCTTTCTGTAGGATAGTGCACGTGTTCACGGTACGCGCGTGCACATGCGGGATTTCTTGACAGCAGCGTCGCCACAGCGGCGTAATTCAGGCAGCTTATACACATTACGCATTTATAACACGTTCTTGCGCGCATCTCTTGGGCAAAGCGTGTCAATGTGCAAGGCCACGTGCTTGTGAGCAGATTGAAAGTGGCAAGCGGCGCCAAGTGTGTGTAAGCCAGACGCATGTGCAATTGCAAGAGCCCTATTGACTAAATTTTGATTATTTTCACATCTGCCACACAAAGCCTTGCAGTCTGCGCACATTGCAGCAGCCCTGATGTGTCAGCCAGTGCTTTGAATCCCGGCTAATTCTTGTCCCGTATTGTTGTTTTAATCTCAAAAAAATACATTATCACAGTGCCACACCAGACACCATCGAAACGCAAGAAGATCCGCTTTTCAGTACAAGACAATTTGCGCGCATTCTGGTAGCATGGTGAAAAACGCACAGAGCAGTCTTAAAGTGGCCAAACAGAGCACCTCAAAGGGTATGAGCGATCTGTGCCGGAACGACATGTACGTGGCGCGCAACCTTGCGCAGATCCGCAAAAAGGCGGGTGTGGGACGTGCGGCCAAAGGCGCCGCGCGCGCGCTGTACAAGCATGTGTTGGAAGTCAAGACAACACCGGCGCTGTTGATTGCAGCGGCAACGCTTGCTCTGGAGGAGAAGAAGCGCACTATTAAGGCAAGCCATTTGTATAGGGCGATGGCCCAACAGGGGTACGGTTGCTACGTGCCGGAGAACTACGACGAGCATGCAATTGTGACGCGCAAGAAGAAAGCAGCTCACGGGCAAAAATCGGACAAAGCGACTAAATCTAAAAAGTCTCAACTGCCCGCAATTGCAGACGCAGACGACAGTGGCAGCGAAAGTAACTAGCTAGGTTTGATATTTCGTACATGAGTAAACAATACGCGTATCAACAGATCGAATTTGAAACAATCGGCGTATAAACACGTTTAATTTATTTGCATCTACGGGTTACAAACTGTTTAGATTGTAAATTCCGCACGAGTGTTTGTGAGCAAACGGGTCGTCTGATACTCGGCCGCATTCTTATACGGTCGCGACACGGTGATTATCATATTCATAAGACCGCGACAGATTAAATCTAGGATAAAAAAGTCGTACCCCGCTATGTTGTAGAATATGCGCAGCGACAGTCTCAACGCATCCGCGTTGTCGCGTAACGACATGCCAATTTGAATACATGTATCGGAGCCGTCGTCGGTTTTGATGCTATCCTTCAACAACACGTGCAGAAACTCGCGCGTAGCCCACTCGGCAAGCCCACTGTTGAAAAGAATGCAGAGAAAAATCAGCCACCACCGCTCGTAGCTATGGATACGGATTCCTGCGACGTACTTATTATCGTCGGGTCCCCACACTTGATACGGGTGATCATCTGACCACGAATTGACGTTTGCAAACAAGACGATCACAAACACAAGCACGAACGGAATTGTGTTCGACACAAGTGTAAAAATCATACTAATCGTGCCTTGAACGCTATTGCAAATCATTGGAAGCGACACCCGCAAACCTACGCGTAAATATGCATAGCGTACACAAACCGACAATATATACAGCCAACAATAATTTTGTCAAAAAAACCACACGCGTCGTTGGTTTACTGAATCGGTCCTGGTGCCCTTGCAAGCTGCCCGGTGTTCTGATCGACACGCACCGCGCTATGCGCTGAAATGCAGCTATCTGCCGCGTCCACGGTTGAGTACGTATGCGGCCAGTTTGTGCAATATTTTGATCACATTCCGCCAAGGGCTAACTGGGCACTCGAACCCTACGCGTACGACTGCATCCCGTACGCATGTGGCTCGTGCTTGCACTATACGTTTTCGAAATGTTCGTACAGAGTCTTTTGCAAACTGCTTCTGATGCATCACGATTACTTCAACCTGACGTACGCAGAGATCTGCTGCAGTCAGCACTGTGCCGGTGCCAAAGACAACTATTGGGTCTACACCACAGCTCAGCACACCACCCGGCTGTCTGCAGACTTCTCGGTCGAGTTTGCCGCAACTGCAAAATTCTTTGATGCGCTTGCTAATTGCCTGAGCATACAGCTACCCGTGCTGCTGCACGCTCCGTTCTGTTCCGATACCCCCACACTGTCGCTGTCTGTCATTGTGTTTCAAGACGACGTGTTCTCAACTGCGATGCGCGTGCTCAAAGCGTTTGGCAACGACACCGAGCTTCTGAACTGCCTGACGCTCTGCTGGGCAAACAGCGGGCTACAGAAGCTATGGTGCTGTGTCTGGCTGTTCACGCAACAAACTCCACCTGACACGGCTGTGCCAGATGCAACCGATCTGTGCAACCTGGCGTCCGCAAAACATGTCCGAACCGTGCTCAAACGGGCCTGTGCCAAACAAACCACCGGTATGACACTAGCGTACGTGCTGAAATACAAGCAGACTGCTGCCATACAGCACCTGGTGCAGAAGCACGCTCAACTGGCATGCAGACATGGTCAAACCCACGTCGATCCGGACAACAACCCCATCTCCGCAAACCTAAAACAATGTAAGCATTTGCTGTTCAAAAAATCACCGCCCGATCTTCTGCGCTGGCCGCTTGTGCATGTGTACAGAACGCACAGTCCGCTCATTCACCGCCTTGCTATCATACACGCTGGCCTCGGCAGCAAATACTCCGAACGTGAGCAAGAGGGAATGTATTGTCAGACAAACTTTGATAACTACTGGCCATTGTCAATAAAATAACGTACACCGGGTGTCGTTTTGAACGTGCTGCGCGTGTGTGTGCGTCTGTCGTATATATACGCCCGACCTCGCGCGCAAATGTCTCGCAATGCGCTGTTGCCCGCATAATGTCTCGCATACGTTATACGCATACGCTGCGCCATCGGCAGCGCACTTTTCATCGGCAACCCTTGCATAACGCTAGACTCACGCTGCACTTTTTCATGCAAATCAATCCACGCTGTCTGTGTCAAAGTATACGCTGCTGCCAATTTGATCAGAAACCGCAGACAACACATCTCGTCGATTTGTATACACACGACTGCAACACATCTCGTCAGATACAAACAACCACGTCATGTGCTAAAAGTGCTTACGCGTCAAGCAAATCAGTGTGTCCACAACCTGTTAAGTTTTTGGTCTGTTCCTGGTCTCTTCCTGAAGCAATGCAAACACCGCTTTGCTCGTGACAGTAGCTTTGCGATTACACAGGTTGCGTGGTACCGGAGGAGACCTTGTGATCATGGAAGAAGCGGCGTTTATTGCGCAGGAGGTGTGGACCGAGGTTGTGATCCCACTCATTGAGGTGTCGACTCGCGTCGCGTATGTGCTTCTTATATACGCGCAACGTGCGTGTTGCGCGTGTGCTCGTATTCTCTTGTCGGCTAAGCTGGATTGCCGCAGGTCAAAAACACGGCGCTTATTGCCATCTCGACGCCACTTGACACTTCGAATTTCTACAGCAATCTGATCAACATGAAGGCGGACAACGGCACTCCCGTGTTTGAGGTGTTGCAAGCCAGTGCCGCGTGTGACAAGTGTATTAAGGAACTTGACGACCCGTCCAAATGCCCGCACATCAACCTCGAACGGCCGCTGTGGAAATCTAAAGAAAAGCAGCAGATTGTCAAAGCTCTGTACAACAACAACAAAGCGATGATGCTTCGAGAATCTATGGGCGTCGTCACAGAAACCGCAAACGGCGTGTTTCTCCGCAAGACGGTCGACGACATGTTTGAAAAGCCGCGACGGACACTCAAGGACGTCAGTCACGTGTACGTCGCCATAGACCCGACGGGAGCCGGCCCGAGCAAATTTGCCATCGTGTCCGTGGTGCGCCGCGACGGCGCTGCCATCATCGTCGGCATGGACAACGCCAAAATACGCACACACGAGGATATGCGCAACATTGTTGTCGCCCATTTGAACAAACTCAAGATTATGTTTGAGCTGCTCAAGATGGACCCGTGGTACCTGTTTATGATCGAAAGCAACCTTGGCATGGAGGCCGCTCATATTGCACACGTCGTGAAGGACTACAAGAAGACATTCGTGCTCAGAGAAACGGGCAAAGAAGGCAGGCACGGCGTGCTCACCACGCACATGCGCAAGATGGAGTTTGTGGCCATCACGGAGCAAATGCTCAACACGTCTGCCATCAGCTTCTCCGTGGACGTGTGTACGTCCCAGTCCTGCGTCAAGGAACTGATGAAGGAACTCAAGGAGCAGCTGTATCATTACCGCAAAGTGAACTCAGAGGTCAACAGCTCAAATGCATTTGGTGCTCAGAAAATCACCTATTCGGGCAAAGTCTCCGAAGATGGAAAACTCATGCCGTACAACATGCAAGACGACCTGTGTATCACACTTCAGCTTGCGCTGTTCTGGTCCACGTACGTGTTGCAGCGCAAGTGCTGCTTCCTCGACTACAATCTGCTGTTCTGACCGCGCGTGCGCGCTTGCTTTGTCTGTGAATTAAAATCGCGCATTTGCGCTTGTTTTGTTTTGAAACTGCGTATGATTAACAAATCGTGTGAATCATTTTTTTTTTCGGTCGTACACCTGAGCGGGTGCATTGCGCCTTTCTGACGCAGCATTTGCCAAGCTGGATTTGTTCAAAGCTTTTATTTGTACAGCACAAAGAGTGTGCGCCTTGGTGCAAAAACTTTGTCATTATAGTGTGTAATTTATGTAGTAGTATTACTACTACATATTACGTTCAAGCGACCGAATCAATTTCTGACCTTACAACGCACACAATGCAACAACCCGAACGTACACCAAAGCTTCGTATACAAAACGTCGTGTCGACGTTCCGAATCAGCAGCGTCAACACTATGGTCGATCTAAATCTGCTCACCAAAAAAGTACCGTTTACAGAATTCAACTCCAAACGATTTGCCGCGGCTGTGGTACGGCTGCGGAACCCAAAAACCACTTGTCTGTTCTTTGGGTCGGGCAAGGCCGTCTGCACGGGCGCCTGCAGTGTAGCTGCCTCGTTTGACGGAGCATCGGTACACACGCAACTGCTTCAGATGTCCGGCATGGACGTCAAAATGCTCGATTTTCAAATACAGAACATTGTCAACGTCACAGATTGCGGTTTTGCGCTCGACCTGCAAAAGTTCTGCAAAAAAATCGAGGGCATTGTAAGCTACGAACCTGACCTCTTCCCCGGACTGACGTACAGAGTCAAAACCCAAAGCCACTATTGGATTGTGTTCCTGATCTTTCAGTCCGGAAAGTGCGTCATCACCGGGGCAAAAAAACAAGAAGACGCCGAGCAAGTCTGGGACCAATTCTATCGTAATGTTGTCCTTCCGTACAAAGCCACGTACGACTTTGGCTCGAGCGGAAACTATCGTATCTGCCAAAGGCTGTGCATGAACTTGCAATGCGACGCTGTGCAATCTGTGCTCATGGCACCGAATCGCGGCAACATTGGCAAAGTCACCGCTATTGTTGATGATATGGTGCAAAAAATAAAACGACGCAAACTTGGCAAGCATACAATACTGCAACATGTCTTCGCTCCTCACAACCACACGCAGTGCTGACTCGTAGTGTATAGAGTACACATAGATTGAAACGAATGCACGTAAATTAAAACTAACATTGCGTGCATGCATTGTGTGAAAAATACGTGCATTTTTAACACGTGTCTGGACTTCTCAATAATAAGTAGAGTTTTGTGGCATTAAGTTGTAGCAATGGCACATGCACCAATGCATAGGAAACTGTGAATTCGAAAGCGATTTGTCATACGATGGCAGCAAATGTACCTGCAAACCATGTCGCAACCACGAGCTGTGCTTTGCATGGTTATCTCCTGACTGGTTTGAGACACTTGAAGGCAGTTGTCAAAGTTGTAATGTTCAAGGCTTTGGAACGCTAGAGTTTTGTGATTTCGATGCAACCCCGTGCCCTATCTGCTTAAATGACAAAGCACGCTCTGTGAAGCACCCCGCCGGTTGTAATCATTTGGTGTGTATTGATTGCTTTCGTGAAATGGTGTTTCCAACACGTCCAGAATACCCAAGCACTTACAACTTTGGATTTAAAAGTCCCTGCAACTGTTGTAGCATTGTGCAAGTGCAGCTTGACCAGTGTTGTGAAGAGTATCATGATGCAGAGGACAGGTGGACAGAAACGTCATCACCTGGTCAAGTTGCTTGGAGTATAGCATGTACCTTCTTTGATCATAATTACGACATCAAATGCTCAGAACGACCTGACCCCATGAGGTGTCCATTGTGTCGCAAAAGTATGATTGTAACCTAAATTAAACCAATACATAAAACAGTCAGTTGTTGCGTCAAAACAGCCCGCTGCTACAGCACACAACGGCACACAGTGCCGACTCGTAGCACAGGGAGTACACATGCAACAAAAATAAAACCAATTACATCACCATTGTATCTTCAAACACTGCATACATTGTATAAATTACAAGCCACTTGGCTCTTGTTTGAAACTGCTGCATGTGTAGAAACCAATGCCAGAGTCGGACAATACACCAAACTATGCAGAGTCCGACAAGACGGAAAATTCCGTAGTCATAAAATGGTTACGGTTCTGCAGCGCAGAAATTGTGCTCTGCATCTATACCACATCAATGCTGATTTACAAATTCACTGCTGATCTTGGCAAAAGCACACTGACGCTTGGTGAAATCATTCTCTGGTATGTGGTCTTTCTGACCACCATTGTTGCAATGTACGGCGTGTGCAAGTACAGGACTCTGGCTGATGCACCCTCGGACGACAAGGAAACACTCACGTTCAACAGTTTTATCACAAAGCAGGTCGCAGAGCTGTACATCAAGACCTCGGCGTCAATCGAACAAATTATATACATGGGAGTGCTTGCGCTTAGCGCAAGCGTTCTTGTAGCAACAGAGGCGTTTGGCGACAGAACCGAGCACACGTTTAACAAAGTCGCTGCCAACTGCATTGTGATTTGCGCCGTCTGCAGACTGCTGTTTGCTCATGAGTCTTTTTTCGATCTGACAGCAGAGATTCAGTCATCGGATGTCGTATCCATTGTGCGCGTCGTCACGGTTCACGGCACTGCTATTCTTTCCATCGTGGCGCTGATTGTCGACATGTTTCCAATGAACACCGATTACGAAACAGCAATTGATATGACCAATCTGCAGCTTCTGGACTGCAAAGATCAGTCCATCAGTGACTCGAATATCCTGTACTTTACGCTTGTTCTTGGCCCTTTGTTTCTCTTTATGGTCTGCACAGTTGGTTCAAACTTTGTGCGCAACTTTACACCCGATTGGGCAAACTTAGTCAACTGGCAACTGCACTGGTTTTATGATATGTTCTTCAGACTCGCGGCACACATCTTTGTGTTTGTGGCTTTGTGCGAGCTCATGCGATACATGGCCGAATACAACGACGATATCAAAACGTGCAACAACTACGCAATTTCACGGATTCAAATGGACGCGTGGGACCGTAGTAAAAAACACGACTACTGCTGCGCACACAGTCTCAATCTGTTTAGCTTTAGGCAATCGGACTCTGCTGACCGACTTGGTAACTGTTTAGTTGTGATGCAAATGCTGCTACCGCAAATTTTTCTCATCATTCGTGTGTTACAAATTTACCAACAACACGCAGTGCAAACAAGCTAACGTGTATATTAAATTTATGTACAAAATATTGTAGTACGCGTATATTCACGTGCGTACTGTGACAACTACAATTGCGCGCAACCCTTTTTGTTTATGTGCATATGCAGTTTTGATCTGATTGTCTGCGCAATGTGCGCACTTGCTGTGCTGGTGTACGTGATGTAACTTACAACAACACGCACGCATATGCACCGTGCAGAAGCCTCTCGAATTCTGTATTTTGCCCCGAAAGATAAGCACACCGATCCGTTTTTTGGCAAAAATTTGCGTAACCACTACGTGAGGATTGCGTGAGTCGTCGAGCCTTGTGCCAATTTGACACTGTGCTCTGTACGTATCTAAACAGAACTTTCTACTGCTTTGAGACATGCTCGTTGAAACCTACAAGTTGCTGTGGGAGCACTTTGCAACAAGCATCGAACAAAACGCAAACTATCACCGTATTATGTACCTGTTTTGGGCACTCAAAACCCACCCGGCGCGTCACAAGTTCTCCGTGAGCGTGCTCAACACGACCGAACCTTTTCAATGCCAGTCCTCACTGCGGTGTGGTATCTGCGTCAGCAGTTTTGTGTCCTGTGGTCACAATCTACTTGCACAGCTCGACTGGTGTGGCAACGTGTACAGACTCTGCGGAGTGCTCTTTGCAAGCTCCAACACAATCGTGTTGCTCTGCTGGATGAGACAACCGGTTGCCAAACCCGACCCGGATAACGTGCTTGTGCTCAACATTGCAGTCTACGTATTTGCCGTCATAGCTATGGTGCTTTTAAATTCTGTAAACAAGAATCACATTGTCACACAAAGCACATCACGAATGCGCAAAATCTCCGTCAGCTTCATGTTCATATGCTTTCTCTTCATCTTCCTGCCTGTAATCTGGGCGGTTTGGAAACTGAGCACTCGGAGCTGTCTGACGTGTGAACACTGCTACGGATCAGAATTATCGGCCAGTCTGTTGCTCGTCATGTTGACTATCACTATGCGATTTGCGGACTCCATCTTTGCGGAGCTCTGGTACCAGGGGAGACCGCAGCAGGTGACAAGCGTCCACTCTTTGGCCGCAAGCGTCGCCATGGCGATCGCCGCCGCTGTGCTGGTGCTGAGCGGAGTGTTTCTGCAAACGTACTGTCTTGTGCAACTTGAGAACAAAGACGGGAACTGGTGTGGCCTTGTGCCACTGAGCTACATTCTACCCCAACCTGTACTAATGATCATCAGCACGGTCAAGTTACAAAACAGAGTCAACTCCGTCTGGTTTCTCTGGGACAAGTTCTTTTCGGCGTACGTTTACTGCGTAGTGCTGTTCTGGCCCACAACGCTGTATCAAACAGCAATGCTTAACCGGGCACAGTACGTCACCGCCACAAGCGCGTCCGTGTGCATCGTGCTCGGCGCAAGGTTATTCATCCAAGCGATTCCACACAGCGCGTACTCACAGGTCTCGGGCGACAGCAATGGGTTTTACATGTATTAGCGTATTCTTATACTCACTTCCATCACAGCGTTTACGTATGCGTGTAATAAAGTGCACACTTTTCAAAAGCAAACGTGCTATAAAAAACAACACGTTATGTAAATTTATTAAACGGCCTGTTAGTTATATATGCAAGTTGATGGTGATTCTTTCCCATAAACACATACACTCGACTGTTAGTTAGTTAAGCAGCATTCGCCGCTAAAATACGCTCGACTGGCACCCAGAAAAAGTACACTCTCAAAGTATTTAATAGGCGATGAATCGGCATGTGCGTGTTCAAAACAATCCAAGCCAAGGCTTACGTTTTTTGGCCGGGCGCGGGTTGTCCGAGCTGTCGTCGGCATATGTTGCAAGATTGAACTCGCATCGGAGTTCCGCGTTGCACTTTGGCATCCACGCGCAGATGCTGCTGGTACGCAGCAGATTGTGCAGCTGCGTCACAAAGTGAGCGTCGATTTGCTCAATGCCAGACAAATACACCACGAGTGTGTTTTCGTCTGGATTCTCCTCGTAGACCGTGAACCTCGGCACTTTGCTGCAGTGATAGATGTAGCATTGGATGACTTTTGAGGTGATTGCGTGTAGCTTCTTGTTACGCGTGCACAATGCCACGTGCTCCTCGAGCACGCTCTGTAGCTTCGGCGAGCGATAAAAGGGCCGCGTGTTGTAAAAATAGTGCGCCTTGCGATGGTATTCAAGATCGATCAGGTTTGTCAAAGTGTAGGTGGTGTACATCTGCTTGAAATCAACCTCGACGTTGACACACAGCCGATCGAAATCCTTGATCTCGTCACGCATCGCCGCGAGCGTGTTGTAGTCCAAAAAGACGTTTTTCTGGATAATCACAGTCACGCTCGTGTTGTTCGTCGAAATGCCAACAGCCTTGTTGTACGACAGCTCGCTGATCTCCTCCATCTCCTCGCCACCGAGCAGCTTGCGCACACCGGCACATCTCGAGTGATGGGCCACAAACAGGTCAACAATGAGCTGTGCGTAGGGCTCCAGCACAATTCCGTACCGTTTGATCAGTATTTCTTTTGACAGAACAGATCGTGATTCCAATGGCACGCTTGTGCTCACAGTCATTGATGCCAAAGTGTGTCGCGCAAAACGTCGTGTGTGTGTCGCTAACCGACTGTGTAAAAATAGATACAAGTGTATATAAACTTGGTGTGCCTTGTAGTTTACGCAACAGTTTTTGACGGATTTTTGAGTTAAAAAATCGAAGAAAAATTACAACTTTTGCATCGCTACAAAGCCAGACGTAGGAATTTACCCAAAAGCAAGTGAAGCAGGTGCACAGTGCATTATCGAGACAACCCGGCTGCAGAGTTGTGTGCTAATTACGTTCTAATTACGTTCTAATTACATAATCATGTCAATGGAAAAACAAATCACAAACCGGCTTCATCGCTCAGGAGCCTGCGATTTCAACTGCAGCTACGATGTCACACGCGCGCAGGAAAACAAAGCAAACATCGGCGACAACGACAACCGCCGCATCTTCAAACGCAGCACACACGACCACGAGGACAGCTTCTCCGTCTGCGAGGGAGAACCTCTGTTCACCGTACGCAAAAAGGGCAAATTCGCCGAAACCCCAAACGACCGGTTCAACATGCCGGTCATGTCAAGTGTCAACTGCACAAATCTAGAAGCACTTGACATCCGCGGGAATAACAAACTGCTCAAGATCCTGTACGAGACTCCACCCGAGAAAGAGGTGCGTATCTTCGACATGCTCAAGCAAGCGTCCAAACGCATGGGCGTCCATCACGGCGCAGCACTAAACATCCCGGAGCTTAACCATCTTGCTCCTGCGCTCCGAGACGACGTCATGAATGCAATGCTTCTGCACAGCATTCGCGAGTCCTTCTTCGGCCAATACAGGCCAATTGGTGTCTCCGTGTCCAAATGGATCTTCAAAATGCTCGGCCGTCAAGGTAACGAGTTTGTCGCCACACTCGGAGGTCTGAACACGATCTACGTCGACACAGACGTCCAGTGCGGCGACACCCTAATTGTGGACATGCCGTTCGAAGAAGACTTTGCAGAGAACACAGACATTATGAGAGCCTACAAAGAGTGCCAAGCGGGCAAATCGCGCATCTGCCGAGACTACGGCTTCTACCCCGTGCACTACAAAAAGGGCACCCCGCAGGGCAAAAAGACGCTCATTGTCCGACGCATGCCTCAGTTCGCCGGCGGCATTCACGACAAGTACCTCAGGCAAGGGTTTGTCAATCGTGGTCAGGTCATCGGCATGTGCGTCAAATCCGCTGCAAAAGGCGAACGATGCGACATTGTGCTTGCGTCAAACGCAATCGGCATGCGCAACAACAAAGACCAACCTCATGCAATTATGATCTAAACTGATGTAATAAAACACACACGTACTAACTGCTGTAATAATGATCTAAACTGCTTAGCAAAACGCGACCATATAACACCAAACACACGCGTAGTAACACAACAGAGCTCCACAAATGGTAACCGAAACCGACGTGTACGTCTGCGCCGCAGTCGGCACTGTGTACGGCGCACTGATGGCCGTTGTGTACGCGTGCGTAGTAGCATTTCAAACAAATGCGCCTGTATGACAACTAATCTTTACAAAACCAGTCCTAATTTACATAAACTCATAGACTGTCGTCGGTATCGGATGTGCTATCTGAAAACGATACACTATCCGCAGAATAGTACACATCCGTGTCGTTGTGCTCCTGCGGACTGCAAATCTTATTCCCAAATACATCTGTCCGGGCGTAACAATTGCCAACCCAGTGGCTGTCTCGGCCGCAGCGTAAACATCTGCTGTTTGCGTGATACAACTCCGTTTGTAACATATGTCTCATTGCCGGTGACAAACGCATGCTCGAGTACGAGCCCCCTCGAACTTTATCAATTCCGTAATGCATCATCACTTTCTTCACGTGCATATCCTCGTGCAATCTCGCCTCAGTGCTCGAGCAGTTGAACTTTTGCAAAGGGTACTCACTGCTGAGACAAACAGTTTTGTGACGTTTGGTCCATTCTGATGCTTGACCGCAACGATGCTGCTGCAGTCGTTTCTGAGGGTTTGTAGTCGTTCCAACGTAATAATACCCGTGGTCCAATTGCAGCGTGTACAGATACATTTATTCAAAAATTACGTGCGTGTGCTGTGGGTCCAAATACGATCGTGTGTGCGATAAATTATTGAGATACTGCCTTGCTCAATATGCCTGCGTTAGACAACATGCACGCGTTTGTTTGCGCCGTATGTGCAAAAGTTGAGCACAAGATACAAAACACACAAGTGCAATACACCCCGTACCCCGTACCGCAATACACCGCAATACACCAAACAAAATCAGGATAATACGCTTAGCACTGCATTCGTCTTTAATGCTGTATCAAAAAATACTCGCTACTCATGCGATGTGTGTTTGCCTAAGTGGCAGCAACTCGTACGTCACTACCACTGCGCATGCATATCAGCAAACAACTGTTTCTGACGTTTATGCAGCGCGGTCTGCCTGCGGATGTGTGTGTTTCCATTTTGTTTCAGCATTACACCAAATGGAGGTGGGTACAGCATACAATGCGTGCAATTGCGCCGTGTCAGCCGTTCCTGGCCACTCTTACAAGACGCGTCTTCTACTGCACTGGATGTGCTGCGTGCCTGAATCATGCCAACGACGAACCTTTCGGGCCGTTTTTCCCCGCAAGAATCCCACGACGCAAGATCGGACAGTATGTGCACATACGTTCGCAATGTGCGCACAACAACAAGTTTGCGATTTGTCATGTGCTGTGTCCGTTGATCACATAGAGTACACACAAACTTGGTGATCCAATGCCGTCGTCAGGTTGCATTGATCCGGCGTGCGATTCGTAACTGCTAGTATTGATGCAATAAACAACAGTCGTAATGGTAAAGGCGATTCGTGTGCTAGATTCGGACAATGCAGCAGCCACCCGTGACGGCCACCAGCGCGGCGGTACCGCTGCTGCGAGTACGCCGGGTTGTGCGTCTGCAAATAGTCTTTGCCAAAACTGATCCCAACAAACGGTGACAGCTTTGGCATCGGACACTCGACTGTCAGCACTGACGCGTTTATGCTCAAAATCGCCCCTTGCCAGCAATCCGCAAGCAGTAACGAGAGCACAACCTGTCCACCGTGACCGCCTGCTACAATCAGAGCCGGAGGCGCCACCACGCCAGTCAGAATGTCCTGCCGAATTTGCCATGCCAGTCGCATCAAACCACCGTCACAGTCGTCTTGGTCATCCGGCAGACGCAACAACCCCGGGCTGTGCCAATTGCACGGGTACTCGGAGTAATTTTTCGAATGCGCGTCGCCGTACTCGTTGTACGGACTGCCCTCTGCTTTGCATACGTCGCGGAGTAAACAAAACTCGCTCAGACTCGTCGCCACACCCGCACCGGGTACCACTAACAAAATCCCTCCCGAGTGGTGCGCATTACACCATGTTCGCCCTCTGTCAGGCGAGTAACACACTTGGTTTGCCACACTTGACTTAAACAATCGATTGACACAATTAGCCATACCTGTGAATTGCCTGAAGACACCACCTCGTGCACAACACTTGGTGCCAATCAATGCCTGAGAATACAATTTCACATCTCTCGACTACAACCTTGCCGTAGCCAATCAACGTCACGAAAAAAATATGAGTTAGTATATATACGTCGGCTGTGTATATTGGCTACAAGAGGCACAATACATTCGTTTCGTACCAACAGGGTCGCGAAATCTCAAGCGTATCCTCACGTCTCGTAACATACCCGTTGCGTAATCAAGTCAAGCAACAGCAACACCTGCAGACCATACTATGGAAACCATCACCCGACTGAAGCAAAAGTTCAGCCCTTCCAACCCTTCTGCGTCACTGCAAAAATCCACCCAATCGTGGGCCGATGAGTGCGAAAATGATGCTGCCGTGAACAACACGCTGAATTTTTCTGCGGGGAGTGGCGAGAACAACGATACAGCACCTGGCGGCGGAACAGGTGCTGATGATGGTGCACCAGCAGCAAATGGCAATCAAACACCTGCGAAAGCATCTGATGCAAAAACACTTTCACAACATGAACAATCTGTGATAATGTCGGCGCTTTCCGCCGTGCAGCATTTGCAACTGCCACCTAAGCCACAAAATCACATTGCATCAGCAGCTACTAAAATCACATTAGAAAAAAAAGGAATATCAACAGCATCACAAAACGAAACGCACAAGAAATTCAGAATGGTGGTCCCCGAAAACACTGAGGCTTATACTGAGTTATCTCAAATTTACAAGAACTTCACGGACATGTATGCTTCTGCGTATTGGTTTCAAAAAAACAGAAAATTGTTGAAGGATAACAAAAGCGAGATAGACAATTCATGGAAGACAAACAGCAAGCAGTACAAAACATTTCTTAACCGCTTACAGATAGAAATTACACGTAAAAACAAACAACCTCAATTTCGCCGTTTTAAAACCAAATCGTTTGGAAGTAATTGGACACATGTCAGCAAAGCGGTTTTTCATATCGGTCGATTGTTGGGAAAAACAACCGAAGATGTAAAAACCGACCTGCCAACGCCTGACGATTTGGAAAAATATTTCAAAGATAATAGCTTGCCACTCGAAGATAGACTACAAAATGAAATTGAGCAATTGGAAAAAGATGGAAAAAATTTGCAGCCACTAGAATACACGCGAAAATTTGATTGTGCGACAATGGTGCAGTTTGAAAGTGTCTTGACAAAAGAAGCCCTTGATAAAATTCACGCAGCAGGAGAACAACTTAAAACATACAACAAAGAAATGGCAAAGAAACGTGCTGAAGCAAAAAAGCAGAAACAGGTACTTCAAAACATCACAAACGCCACTAAAAAAAAGAATAAAGCCAATCAAACAGCGCAATCTGGAAAAGATAAACAAATAGCTGCACTTACAACAGCGGTGAATACACTATCAGCAAAAGTCAAATCTCTCGAGAACCAAAAAAAGTCAGCATCTACAGATTTATTGTCGCTATCCACAGAACAGATACGAGATGCTTTGAGTACAATTGTGGAACAAACAAAGATAATGACAGATACGGCATCTAGTTTGGTTCAAAATTTTGCCAATTTGTCATTGTCTGAATTGTCATCATCCGATATTTACAGTCAAAAAACGCATGCAATACAAAACCTACGAAAGATCATAAAAATACACAACGTATTTACAAGAGAAAAAGCTGATTGTAACGCCCACAGAGACAGACACAAGGAACGCTTTGATACACGACAATTAGACGTAACCTTTACAAATTTGGAGAACGTACACGAAAAATGTAAATATATACTTGAAACCGCAAAAACTCGGCGTCCGACGCGTATTATGTTACGTTTTTTACGTGATTTCTTACGTTTTGGGGCAAATTCAGAAATCAACAAGATCTGTGTGGAAATTAAAGCATTGCTCCGCGTCAGAGTACCTGTTACCAGTGATTATGCTGATGTTGAATCGCAACAAAACATGAAATGTATAGATTATTTAATATCTCAACTCAATTAGATTGCAGCATCAAATCCACCGCATACAAAACCTTGAATCATTCTTACTTTTTCGTGTATAAAAACACAATAAACTTGTATTTGCATCTGATGACATCTTTATGGTTAGCGATTAGCAATACCTTATTAGGCACAGTATGTATCGGTTTGACAACATTGTACATACTTGCGCACGTGATGGCGTGGTCGCCGGACTGCGTCGACAGTTCGAACGCGTACGTAATTTACACGCAGTTTCGCAAGAAGGACGCGATCACGTTGTCTGTGATCTGCAACATTCTCATCACGCGCGTGTGGGTGGTTGTCGAGACAGAGTGGCTGCTTGAGCTACCACAAGTGCGTTCTACGCGCAGGAGTTGGGCATCGCTTGATAGAAACAACTGGTTGATTGGTAGCATTGCCGCGGCATTGGTCACTGATGGTATTAATTGGTTGCTTTGGATTGGGCGGGCCAACGAGTGTGAATCAGCAAGCGCGTCGAAACGACAGACCATCGCCAATTGGTGCGCACGAGAGAACTCGAACGATTTGATCAGCGTGTTGGCAATAGTGCTGTCCATTGTACTGACAGTGGTACATTTGCTGGTGTACATCAGCTACTGCCACGAGGACGAGGCACGTCAAAACAACAGCTCTGAGGATCAGAACCTGGGGCCACCGCCTCATTACTTTTCGTCAATGAAATCACGCACTGTTGTGTCCAAGAGCGGAACAACAGAACAGTAGATTGCATTTGCTAACAGTCATTGGTTGCGCCACAGATTGTTGCTGATTTGCGCAGTAGTTTGCTAACAGTAGATGGCATTTGGTTAACGAGTGTCCGTCTGATTTGTTCCAATTGGAATAAATTTGTAGTAAGTTTGTGTATATATTGAGTGTAGTGTTTGTGCAAGTATTGCACGGGTGCCATGACAAGCGGACTTGTGGAAACTGTGCTTTCGTTTACGACAATTGGCAGTCTAATTGTTGCGTTTTACATGTGGTGGAAGAAGCAGCAGCTGCAGCAACAGATTGATGACAAGTACAACCGGCTTTCGCAGACAGATGTTGTCGCAGAAAACGCAAACCTGCTGAATCTTACGGCGGAACGGGACGAAGCACAGCGTAACTACAGCCAGATGGTTGAAGAAATGCAGGAGTGCAAAACCCAGTGTGCAAACACACTTGAAAAAGAGCTAGAGAAGCACCAGGAGACAGAGCGTAACTTGACCGAGAAAATAAACACTCTTACGCAGCTGCTAAACGGAGAGCATGTCAGCGTAAATGTCGTCAACGCCGATCAGATGCCGCAGTTGAACGAACAACTTTTAGCAAAAACACAGGAGTATGAATCGGCAGAAAAGGATTTGAACAAGAAAACATCCGAATGCGACAAAAAAATGCTTGCGTGTGAGCAAAAGTACACCCGTTTATACAAACCGTTTTGGAAATTGCTGTGTATATTGCGCAGTGTGCATCAGAATGAAAGTGTGTTGCCTACGCATGTTGACAGCATGGTACAATACGTGAATGGTTATTTCCACTTTGATATTGCTGAGATGCAAGACGATGATGAGCTCAGACAGCATATAGCGCAAAAATTATCGACATTGGACTACCTCGATGCAGACTAGCAGTTGCGCACAGAAACGCCGTGCGTTGTCTGCGGGGCGTAGCAGCTGCAAGACTTGAACCTACTGCTCCCGGCAAAACTGGGAACCATCCAGCAAACCAGTACGAACACTTCTAAGCACACATACTTGCATAATTTCGATTGTTTACTTACTAAAGCCATATTTGCACAATGATACTGTACACGTTGGTTACTGCATCTGCCCTGTTTTGTTCGTTATTTGTGCACTGGGCGTGCGAGTTATACGCGCCTCCTTTCCATATCATCGCGCGCGTAATAAGCGTCTTTGCGATCTGCTCGTCGTGGATTGCGGCCACAATGGCGTCGAACTCGTCGTCTGCTTTGAGTGCGCAGTACGAGTCTTTTCGCGTCTCGTGCCGCATGAACACGACGTACGATGTGAACGTGAACGTGAATCCGGGTGGTATGTCTATCTTGCGTATGATCTTTTCGAATTGTATGGCGTGAAACGCCTGCAGTCGCGGAAGCAGCTCTGTGAGCGAGCAGTCCAACTCGTCTATGATATGGTAGCCGAACCACACGGCGTCTGTGACAGTCATTATGTGCGTTGCCAGATGTGACGGTAGCGCGGCCTCAAGACGCGCAACGACGTCTTTTACGGCCCCCCATACGTTTTGCACGAGCCGCGGGTGTGTGTGGCGCATGCAGCCAATCATTGCGTTTGCGTGCAGTTTGAGATAGGACCTACGAGCCTTTTGAAACGTGCCTGCTGAGGCGTCAATTGCTTTGATTTCATCGAGCAGTGTTTTGAACGTCGACACAATGACTGTATGCTGGCTGTTTTCGCGGCGTTCAAACCAATCGCCTCCCGGGGGCTGCGTGTGCCAGAGCAAGTGGCGTTTAACTTTGTGGGGATTGCCGGGCACGACTGCACACGGGTCGATGTTGTACGCGACAATCGCCGACGGGTACGCGGACGCAATGTCGATTTCAAGCACACACAGCGCGTACCTGGAGTCGTCTTTGTAATGCCGGCTCGCGTTCTTTGTCTTGTCTAGGACCTCTCTGATGCGCTTTTTCTGTTTGCACGTGCCGAACTGTATTTTTCCGGGGCTTTTGCCGTGCGCCGCGTAGGCCATGGCCAGCTGCTTTTGCCATAGTTTGCTGTGAGGGTATTGCTCTTGCATATTGAGCGGGAAAATGACCTCGTCTGCGAACGAAGCCAAGAACTCTTGCGTGAGAAGCAGTTGCTCGATCCATTGCTGAGAT
>Ga0255759_10000936_pt1 | contig 26382 bp, 26 predicted proteins | sample 101ome_20_FD_179959 | JGI IMG/M metagenome (GOLD analysis project Ga0255759, IMG submission 179959) | Coastal salt marsh microbial communities from the Groves Creek Marsh, Skidaway Island, Georgia - 101404AT metaG (version 2) | ecosystem: Environmental > Aquatic > Marine > Intertidal zone >...
CGTGTCATTAGGATCGCTTATATATAACAATTCATATTGGACTTTATCTAAACAACGTTGATCACGTAACCATTTTCCAGTTTCCATTAAGGTTTCTGGTGTCTCACCTACTAAACCTATAATGAAACTAGCAAGAATAAAAACTTCGTCACCACCTTCTTTTCGCAGCCAATTTAAAATTTCTTTAACCTTATTTGGATGCAATCCTTTGCCTGCAATTTTTCCTGCTTCGTGTGTTAATGTTTCTACACCTAAAAACATGCCTCTACAACCCATGTCTAACATCTTATGATACATTTCGGGGTATTTGTAAAACATGTCTGGTCTAGTGTAAGCAACCCATTCAACTTCAAATGGTAAACTTTTGATAACATCGTGCATCATGTTAATTTTTGCTGGACTATCATTTACGGTATCGTCACTTAACAAGTATCCTTGAGTGCCAAAATTTTCATAGTTGTAAATTAATTCTTCACGTAGTTCTTCTGGCTTTTTAATAATTGTACCGCTATGATCATAAAAGCAAAACTTGCAACCAAACCTGCAACCTTTACTAACTTCCAAAGGTAACCATTCGCCGTGTTTGATTCCGTATTTTTTTTGCATACGGTTTTGAATTATTCTAGCACCATGCCCAGCAGTTTTTGTTTCAACAACAAACTTTACACCTTCTCTTTCTACTATATTTAAATTGTCTATATTACCTTTTAATAATTCTAATATAGTGTCTTCTGCATATCCTATAAAGGCATAATCAATATATTTTTTGAATGCTTCTGGCATAGGCAATTCTGTTTTATTTTTGCAGTAAATTTTATAGTATGCATCAGTAACCCAACCGCCTATAATAATTTTTAAATCAGGCTTAATTTTTTTAATTTTTTCAAACCATTCTACTAAGTCGCTGTGATTATCACAAAACAAATTAAAAAGATGATATTTAGGATTTAATGGATTTTGTAAGAATGTTACACTAATTCCTAAATATTCAGTGTCGTCTGTAATAAAGTTTTCTAAATATTCGTGGAAATTGTTTAACTTTGTAAAATAGTCAATAACTTGTACATTCCAATCTGGCAGACTTTTGTTTATACTACTTGCTACTACATAGGGACCTCCGTACCTACTCCAAAAAGTATATTTGTTAAAATCACCAATATGAAATCTTCTTGTACAATCTAATGTTGCATTTTCGATATTATTTAAATATGCAACATCATCCTGTACTTGGGTAGTTCCGTTATGATCTACATCGTATATGTCATTTAAAAAAATAATTTTAGGCATAATCTGCAGGATTTGGATATTTAAAATTATTAACGCCCATTACCGTTTGTTGGAATTTAGCAGTAAAAGTAACACGTTCGATATATTGGTTAATGTAAGGCTGTTGAAAATACGGCATATATGGTCCATCTTGTAAGTGTGAGTAGTCATACTGATATCTGTAACATAATCTACCATCTGTACTTCCTAAACGTCTATGTTGTGTAATACTATTATCAAACAAGCATAAATCGCCGTCAGTTTGATACCAATGATCGTATGTGTATTTTTCTGTTTCTAATTCGTTTTTAATTTTAGTTAGTAATTTTTCCGCCTCTTCTGCTTTCATATCTTTTATTCCTACAACCGTATTAAAACTATAATGCAGTCCTGTCAATCCGCCAGGACTTCTAATTACCATAGGAATTTCTGCATTTGGTTCTGGCGCCATATTTTTATACATTAGATTATCTTGTACATCTCTTAATCCTGGATTAATTTTACCAGGAGTAAAATCATGCAATAAAACCATGTCATTTAGTTCATTTCGAAAACTTTCATCAATGTCTTCATAATAGTCAGCTGTTTGTAAAAAGCCAGTAGAACTTTTAGTTGTACCTTGATATCCTAACAAAGCAACTCCTGGTGCAAAAGCAATGTTACCGCTTTCGTTGCTATGCCATAGTAGTTCTCCTTCGGCAAACATACCAATCGGATTACCTTTGTCGTCCTTCATGCCACTGACTTTAATGATGTTTCCTAATTTGTAACCTTCGTCTACACGCACTCGGAGATAAAATTCTACACTTTCTCTATCATGTTTTTCCCATGACATATCGTTTACTGCATCTTCTAATCTACCACTCCAGTTAGGATATTTTTTATATAACATACCGTAGTATGTCATTCTATCATCGCCCCATTTGTTCATCCACTTAAAATATTTTTCTTTAGTAAGTTTTGTATCACGTATAATAGTAACTAGTTCTTCTAGGTGAATCTTTCCAATAATTGCCCATTCTTCATCTGTAAGATTATCAAAATCAATATCATCAATATAAACACCTCTACGCCCTAGGCCTGGTATTTTACTAACTTTCATCTAGTCTCTCCTTTGTTCTGTATAGCCAAGTTAAATAATATTCTATTTGTTTTTTATTACGTGGACCATCTAATATTTCTAATTGTGTTATGAAGTTATTAGGATTAAACAATATACTTATATCTATATCTATGTCACAATCTGGAGAAAAATTAACAGGCACTAGTTTATTAAACATTTCTTTATCAGCATAGTATTTAGACTGAGTGCGTACAAAGTATTCCTCTTTTGACAAATTTTGTTCATAATACCCTAAAATTGTATCTAGAATTATACTTTGCATATTTGCTTTGTAATTTAAGCCAATGGTTACTACATCCTCGCCGAAATGTTTTTTTACAAGACGTGCTTGTTTGCTTGAAAAATTTCCTATCCAAACATTTTTACCATTGGCATTTTTTAAAACGTTTTCAATTTCGTTCATACGATTTGTATAATCAATGTCTCTAAATGACATAGGTTGATTTTTAGAAAGTTTTAAAACATAATCTTCGTGTTTATTATGAATTAAGTGTCCTTCTGGTGATATGTCTGGTATACACGGTTGTAACCAATTATCGCTCCAACCTGCAAGTGATGCAATAAAAACGTCCGCAATTGTGCCATACGGACAAACTCCAAAATATAGTTTACTCATATTTTATTGTAACATAGAATTAAGATAAGTCAACCCAAGAAGTACCGTTATAGCCTTGGAATTTGTTAACACTTGTGTTAAAAATAATCATTCCTGTAGCAGGACTTAAATCAGTTCTTTCAGTAGCAGTATATGTTCCTGTTTGTAAAATACCAGCTCGTAAGCAACCTAAATCGTCAATTGTAACACGTTTCTTGCCTAGTAAGTCAGGTCCGTGATTGGCACCTGCAACTGAAAGTAAAAATCCTGTATTTGCATGAGTGTCACTACTACTATGAGTTTTTTCAGGATTTATAAAGAAGCCAAATACACCAGTGTGCTTGTAACTACCGTTTATGTAGCCGCTTACACTATGCAAATTCATATGATCGCCTGGATTTAAGTTTATTGGGTTTTGTTTATCACCTCTGTGTGAAAAAAACTTATGCGGCGCATGACCATCAGATGTTGGTAAACTTATATAATTATTAAGTGTGTTATAATTTAAGTTTACTATCCCTGTTGAATCATCCTTACCGATTCCAACTACATTTGATCTGCCTGCTATTCCAATACTTTGAGGATCATCAACTGATATAACACCTATGGTTTCTGATGCCCATAAGCTACCAGTTAAGCGTCCTTCAAAATTTCCTTGAAATCTATCAGCTGTAACATTTCCAAAACTACTATCTGCAACAGCAGTAAAAGAATTAGTTTCAATATTGTTAAAGTAACCAGTTCCTGATACTCTAAGAGTAGCAATATCTGCTTCGGTAGAATTAATATTACCTGTTAAATTACCTGTAACATCACCTGTAAGATTACCTGTAACATCACCTACAACATTACCTATAGTATTACCGTGATGAGATCCAAACGTGTCTCCTGTAACATCACCTATTACATCACCTATAACATGTCCTGTAAATGAATCAGCAAATATACTATCTGCATCTATTCTGCTTACTGAAAAGTTTGTTACATTAAAAGTATTTGTAGTAACATTTGCTACGTTTAAACTTTTAGTAACATGATTTAAAATAACTGAATCGTCAACCCCGTGTATATTGCCAGTAAATGTTCCTGTGTGATTACCTGCTGCATTTCCGGTTACATTACCTGTTACATCGCCTAAAAATAACGCTGCTTCATGTTCTGTACCAGGATTTAAAACAACATCTCCTACAGAATTTACAACTATACCATCTAGTTTACCGTCAACGGTTCCAAAAAACTTTTTTTGATAAATGTCTACAAGTGTACTATCATCTCCTGCTCTTACATTAGCAGTAATTACACTATTCCAACTATCAACTAATATAGAGCTATCTGCTCCAGAAATGCTTATTCTATAGGTATCACCAGGTATTATTGTCATGTTAAATCTCCTAATACTATTTATCTTGGCATTGACATCTAACCAAGATTATGTTAGTATACTTTTATGTATGATGTATTTTTTATTGGTTATTCTGACGACAAACAATTTGCAAAATTAAAAGATAAAGTTATTACAGCAAGAGCAGTTAATAGTGTGCATACTGCTAAAAAACTTGCACGTACAAAGATGCTATGGATAGTATATCCAGAAAATGAAATTGTAGATGATTTTAATTTTGAGTATGATGTGCTACCAGACGATTTTGTTTACACACATGTTTTTAAAAACGGTATGCATTATGATGGTGTTGCTCTTATGCCTAAAGATAGTCATCACGGACCTGGCGAACTAGCAGCACGTTTCTATATTAATAAAAAGTTTACTGATATTACTGCTAGTACACCATTAAATGAAGTATATGATATTGTGTTTATTAGTTATCAAGAACCGGACGCTGATGAAAATTATAAACGTTTACTAGAAAAGTTTCCAAGAGCAAAACGTGTACATGGTGTAAAAGGTATTCATCAAGCACACATTGAAGCAGCAAAGTTGTGTACAACAAAATTATTTTTTGTTGTAGACGGTGATGCACATATAGTTGACGATTATAATTTTGATTACGTTCCGGAATGGTGGAATATGGAAGCAGTACATGTTTGGCGTAGTATCAATCCTATTAACGAAATGGAATACGGTTATGGTGGTGTAAAGTTGTTTCCTACAAAGAAAACAATATACATGGATACCAGCAAGCCGGATATGACTACTAGTATTAGTGATAAGTTTGTTGCTGTAAAAAGTGTTAGCAATTATACTGCATTTAACACAGATCCGTTTAATACATGGAAAAGTGCATTTAGAGAATGCTGTAAGCTAAGTAGTAAAGTTATTGATAGACAAAAAGATGACGAAACACAAAGCCGTCTTGTAGCATGGTGTACAAAAGGCGAAGACAAAGAATTTGGCAAGTATGCTATTGCAGGTGCTAAGTCAGGTGCTGCATACGGAGCAAGACATAGAGGAAATATTGAAGCATTGAAATTGATTAATGATTTTGAATGGCTAGAGGAAAGATTTAATGGCGAGTTTGAATAACGAAATTGGTGTAGATAATGTAAGTTGGCTGCACGGATTACAAGAATACTTCACATTTGTTAAAAATGAAAAAGCAAAGTTAATTGTTGACTTTTTCTTATCAATGGTTTATTCAAATAATAATATTATTGATCTAAATTTAAATTTTAACATTGGTGAATTTTTGTTTTATCTTAAAAAATTTAGTGATGATGAAATTTATGAAATACTAGACAAGTATTACAGAAACAATTACAATCCAATTTACTTACAAGATGCATTTAGTAGAGGTCAAGTAAATAGTAAAATTTGGGCTATGGAAGAAATAGAAAAAATTCAAACTGAGTTTGACATGGTATATGTTCTTGGTGCATGGTTTGGACAAACAAGATTGTATCTTGATAATGTTGCAACATACAACAAGATACGTTTTTTTGATATTGATGAAAGTGCTTGTGAAGTTAGTGACAAAATTTTTAACAATAGTATTATCGAAGGTTATAAAGGAAAAAGTGTTGAATTAAAAATTCCAATGATGTCTAGTTCAGATGAGGATAAAAATATGGATTGGGTATCGAGAAGTGGTTGTACTTATAATATAAAAAATTACAATTCAAATAAAGAAATACAAGAAAAAACACAACCTAGTTTAATTTTTAACACAAGTGCAGAACACATGCCAAGTATTTGGTATCAAAAGTTTGTAAACAGACCTATGGAAAGTGATCCACTATTTGTAATCCAAAGCAATAATTTGTTTGATGTTGAAGAACATGTAAATTGTGTGCATAGTGTAGAACATATGACTAAGAAGTTTCCTATGAGTAGGCTAGAATACGCAGGAGAAAAAGAAATGTTTGGATATAAAAGATTTATGGTAATAGGACGCCCATGATAGATTTAGAAGAAATGAGTATTCGTGAATTGCAAAAAGAAAGTGCTAGAGCACTAAGTACAATGCAAGCTACAAACAATAACATTTGGCAGTTTAATAAACAAGCACACCATAATAGTCAAAATTGGTATAAAGCAGTTATCAATTGGTATGTTGAACAATATGGTGATTTGCCAAGTAGAGTAGGACCAGGTAAAGAAGTAAAGTTGATATTAGAATGAAATTTACAAAGCCAGTAAAAATTTATTTGTTTAAAGATAAAAACAGAGTTGATGTAAGTGTTAAAGTAACAGACGAACTTACTAATGGTTATAGATTTACAATACAAGAATTTGAATCTATACTTGAAAGTTGGAAAGAAGGTGTTGAGTTTGAAACAGAGTGGGGTTATGTGTTTGTACAGCATAAAACACATGGCCCTCGTCCTGAAAGACAACCTTGCAGTTATGTAAGATTTAGTATTAGTGTAGGAAATATGGATTTTCATCATAGGTTAAATTTTGATACAATGCATGAGTTAGAAAAAGAATACGCATATCAAAAAACAAACGCTATGTACTGGGATTAATATGTACAAATACGAAAATATTACTACAATACATTTAGAAAATACACAAAATTGTCAAGCAAGTTGTCCTATGTGTGATCGAAATCAAAATGGGGGTGCAGTAAATCCACACATAGATTTAAGTGAACTTACTCTAGAAGATTGTAAACGTATATTTGAGCCAGAGTTTATTGCACAATTAAAAACAATGTATATGTGTGGCAACTTAGGTGATCCTATTGTTGCACGAGACACACTTGACATATTCAAATACTTTAGACAACACAATGAAAAAATGTGGTTGAGTATGAATACAAATGCAGGAGCAAAAGATGAAACGTGGTGGCGTGAATTGGCCCAAGTCTTTGGTAGAATGGGTGCTGTTATTTTTAGCGTGGACGGCCTTAGGGACACTAATCATTTATACAGGCAAGGTGTTGTCTGGGACAATGTAGAACGTAATATGCGAGCATTTATTGATGCAGGCGGTAGAGCTCGTTGGGACTTTTTAATATTTGAACACAATCAACATCAAGTTGAAGAAGCAGAAGAACTTGCTAATTCATGGGGTTGTGAAAAATTTATCAAAAAGAAAACTGGTAGATTTGTGACTGCAAATAGTGAAAAAAAAGAATCTCATCAAGCAGTAAATCGCAAAGGCAATGAAACTCAAAAGTTATCAAAACCTAAAGAAAAGTATCAAAACGAAGCAATTAAACAATACGATAAAGTTAAAAACAAACACGGCACTATGGATGCATATTACGATCGTGCTGAAATACATTGTAAAGTAAAAGACGAAGGCAACTTGTTTATTACAGCAGAAGGACTTGCAATGCCTTGCTGTTGGACTGCTGGTCGTATGTATAAATGGTGGCATCACGATCCTAAAGTAGAACAAGTATGGAATTTTATCGATGAAGTTGGCGGCAAAGATGCGATTAGTGCAAAGAAGAATGGACTACGAGCAGTATTTGACACAGGAATTTTTGATAACATTGAACGTAGTTGGCATAAATCAAGTTGTGCAGAAGGCAAATTAAAAGTTTGTAGTATGAAATGTGGAAAAGAATTTGATCCGTTTGGAGAACAATTTAAATAATGAAATGGAATGATATAGATGTTTCCTCTTTACATTTGGGATTGACTTACAAATGCACATTGGCTTGCTTAGAATGTGCAAGAACTCATGCAAAAAAAGACAAAATTCCTGATATTGTCAACACAATGCATCTTGATTGGAAACAATATAAATCTTTAATTAATGAAGTGAATCCTCGATTAATTGAACTTTGTGGAAATTGGGGAGACCCTATATACTATCCTAGTTTAATACCACTATCAAATATATTAAAAAAAGAAACAAACATACCTATATTATTCTTCATACTAATGGAAGTTATCGACCTGCAAGTTTTTGGAAGGAACTTGCAACGGTTATGAATAAAAGAGATGAAATATATTTTTCTATCGACGGCACTAGAGAAAAATATACCAAATACAGAGTCAATTCTAATTTAAAAAGTATAGACACTGCTTTAAGAACATTAAATAAAATACCAAGAACTAGAAGACCTACTTTAACACAAAAAACAATATTTTTTAGTTATGTCAAATGGGATATAATAAAAATTATAAATGAAGCAAGATTTTCAGGATTTGATAGAATAAGATTTGAATGGCCGCACGTTGATAATAATTTATGGTTAAAACCAGATTATGATGTACAATGGATAGAAAGACATTTAAGAAAACAAAAAATTGTGTATCAAAAATCACAAAGAGACCCTAATAGCCCTATTATAAAGAATTTAAGATGATAAAATTAGTTGATCCAATATGTAAAAAAAGTTTACATCCATTTGTAGAGATTAATGGATTGTTTATGCCATGTTGTTATTTAACAACCTCAACTAATCATGAAAAGGAACTAAGAAGTTTTTTTGGCGAAGATTACGAAAATTTGAAGTTACAAAACAATACACCATCAAACATTGTAAAATTATGGAGCAAAATAAAAGACTCGTGGCATACAGAAAATCCGTATGTAGGTTGTTTAAGATCTTGTCCTAAAAATGGAAAATTAAAAAAAACGGAGAAGAAGTAGTTGTTTACAAAGGCTGAAATTTTACAGGTAGAATTAAGCACAATGTGTAATGCATTATGTTTAAATTGTCATAGAACATATGGAAAAGATTGTGATCAAGTAAATCCTCTGATACCAAATAAAGTAACCGTTGAATCCCAAGTGTTTGATAATTTGCTTTCATCAGATACAATGAGCGAAATAAAAGAAATTGAATTTTGTGGTACTATTGATGATCCACTAATGCATCCACGTTTTTTAGATATAGTTGATACAATTTACAAATACAAACCAAATATATCTATAACTTTACATACTAACGGTAGTTTAAGAAACGAATTATTTTTTAAAGATTTAGCTATTAGCTTAAAACGTTTTGAACATCATCAAATAAATTGGAGTATTGACGGCGCAAGTCAAGAAACAAATGTTATGTATAGACAAAAAACTGAGTTTGACAAAATATTAAAAAATGCAAAAGCGTTTATTGATGCAGGCGGTAAAAGTGTATGGCAGTTTTTGATTTTTCCATGGAATGAACATGAAGTTGAAACAGCAAAACAAATTTCAGAAGAATATAATTTTAAACGATTTGATGCTCGTGACGATAGAAGCGGTCAAGAAACATGGTGGATTAATGGAAAAGAGTGGTCAAAAAATAAAACCCAAGATGTTGTTTTAAAACAATTTAACAAAGAAAAATTTGAAAAAGAAGTTAAAGACAAACTTAAAAAACATGAAATTAAAAAAATTCAAAAAGAATTTGAAGAAGTAAAAAAAGAAAATAAGCCAGTTGTAAAAAAGAAAAATATTGACGAGTTACCTATTAGTTGTATGGCTGCTAAAAGAAAGCAATGGTTTATAAGTTGGGATAGTCGTATTTGGCCTTGTTGTTTTTTAAGCAATGGATTTTTTATGCAACGTAATAGAGAACATATGCAAAAACGTTTGTATGATAATTACGGAAATGACTTTAACGATTTAACAAAACATGATGTAGAAAAAATACTACAACATGAATTTTTTGTTAATGATTTAGAAGCAAGTTTTGCAAACAGATTTGGCGAAGGCAAGTGTGATAAAATTAGAAGATGCGCAGAAACATGTGCGCAAAAGGAAAAGTAATGTTAAAAAGAAAATATTTAGTTGCATTTATTGAAGACAGAGGTGGATATGTTAGTACGTTAGGTGCAACAATATCAAAAAATCTTGCAGAGTTTTGGTACATTGAATTAGGTGAACAAGTAGGTAGAGAAAATATAAAAACATTTAATAAACATCAAGATGCTGTAAATTATGCAAATGAAAACAATTATGAACATTTACTAGTTGTTAATTATGGAACAGACTTAGAGCACAATTATCCTTTTATAAATGTTTTAGATGACTTTATTCAAGATGACGATATTTTAATAGGACACATTTTAGATAGAAAAAATCACTATTATCACTTACACGAACAATGTTTTTACCTTAACGTAAAAAAAGCAAAAGAAATATCTAATTTACAATTAGGAGAACCTGGTGCTAATTTACAATTACATAAGCCTGTAAGATCTGAGGAAAGTCATCATGACGGGTATACACCTTTATGGTTAGAAAAAGGTACTGAACTTGTAGACTATGATGATGTAAGATTTGGTTATAATATTATTAATAGTGTTCTTGAAGCAGGATTAAAAATTAGAAGTTTTGGACCTGAAGTAAGAGTAGGAAAATATTATTTTTATCCTGAATCTGAAGATACTGCTGATAAATTTGCAGAATGGAGTGAAAAGCACATTTTTAATAAATTTTATGTATATAACACAGAAAATTTAGATGCTTATAATTTACAAAATAATTTTAAAAAACCTCTTAGTCGTATGGTTACGGTTTCAAGCGGACTCAATCATTTAAAAATAATAAAAACTTTAGGATATACAGATACGTTTCATTTACTATTTGCTGATTACGACAAGTTTGCTCTTTATGCAATGGAACAGATATATGCTAGATGGAATGGTAAAGACTATGCAGGATTTATAAAAAGTATTAACACTCAATATTATGATGGTAATTTTGTGGCTGAAAACTTTGGAGATTTCAATGATGAATTTTTAGATTTCTTTGGAGGCGAAGAAGCATGGGTAAAGTGGTGGATTGAATATAAAAATTCAATTGTACATAATTTTGAAAGAATCAACTTTTTGACTTGCAGATTACACAATAATCCTGTAAAATTAATTAATGAATTTTTTAGTAGAGGTGACGCAGATACAAGTAAAATTTTATGGCTAAGTAATGTTTTTAGTTATAAACAAACATCTTTATATCATAGCCTAATTGACAGAGTCCGAGCACAAGATTATGTTATGGAGCATTTGAATCAAGATATAAGTGTATTTGCAAATTATGCTATTCCTTGGGGAGAAGTTGGATTAACTAGTGCTGATTACAATAAGCAAGAAGAACTTGCAAAAAAAGTATTAAACGATATGAATAAAAGACAGGACAGAACATGGCAGAAGTAAGTGAAACATTTTGTATCCTACCTTGGGTGCATTTAAGTACAAGACCCGATGGCAGTATGAGAGTTTGCTGTACAGCAAATGCATCAAGTGTTGGGCCTACAAATGACAAAGAACATGGCGGCCAAGTTGGTATTCTTAAAACAGATGATGGTAAACCTAACAACCTAAATGTTACCGATTTCCAAACTGCTTGGAATAGTCAATATATGCGTAATGTTCGTTTACAAATGTTAGCAGGAGAAAAACCACCTAGTTGTTTGAAGTGTTACAAAGAAGAAGCAGCCGGACATAATTCAAAACGTATGTGGGAAACAGCATATTGGAGTCAACGTGTAAATGTTAATAAACTTATTGAAGACACAAGCGAAGACGGTAGTGTACCTCCGCAGTTAGCATATATTGATTTACGCTTTGGTACAAAGTGTCAATTAGCGTGTGTTATGTGTAGTCCACATGATTCAAGCGGATGGATAAAAGATTATAAAAAGATCTTTCCTGCTGTGCAAAACGAATCTCTTAAAGAAACAATGCAGTGGCAAGACAAAGGCAGTTATAACGGTAGTAGTTATAATTGGCACAAGCAGAACGATACATTCTGGCAGCAGTTTTATGAACAAATGCCAAATATGCAGCAAATTTATTTTGCTGGCGGCGAAAGTCTTATCATTGAAGAACATTATGAAATACTTGAAGAAGCAATACGCCAAGATATTGCAAAAGATTTAGAATTACGTTATAACTCCAACGGTGTAGAATGGCGTGAAGATCTCTTTGATTTATGGAAAGAATTTAAACTTGTAAGATTCCATTATAGTGTAGATAGTATACACGAAATGAATAGCTATATACGTTATCCAAGCGAATGGAAACGCACCGAAGAGGTATTCCATATACTTGATAAAGAAACAAGTAACAATGTAGAAATTACAATTGCTTGTGCTGTTCAAGCTCTTAACATCTATTACATACCAGATTTTATTCGTTGGAAACTAGAACAAGGATTTAACAAAATTAATATGTGGCCATTTGGTGCAGGCGGTGTAAATTATCATTTTGTTTATCACCCACCACATCTTAATGTAAAAGTATTGCCTGAATGGTTTAAAGCAGAAGTACGTAAAAAGTATGAGGAGTTTTATCCTTGGTGGGAAGAAAACTGGGAACTAGGTGTGCCTAGTTGGCACAAAGGTAAAGTTACAAAAGAAATGTTTGATGCTGCGCCTTATGGCATTAAACGTCTTAAAGGTATGTTATCATTTATGGAAAGCGAAGACTGGAGTAGACGTTTACCTGAAATGCAAGAGTTTGTAGAATTGTGTGACAAGCAACGTGGATTGAACTGGCAGGAAGTGTTTCCTGAAATGAAGGATATATTTAAAGATGTCTAATACATTTTGTCCAATTCCTTGGATATTTCAAGCAGTAAGAGCAAATGGTGATATACGTGTATGTTGTCAAGCAAATGTAACAAAAAACAAAGGTGTTATTCGTAAGCAAGACGGCACTGCTTATAATGCAGGTGTTGATGTATTACAAGATGCACGTAATGCAGATTTTATGAAAATAATACGTTCTAATATGCTTACAGGAAAATGGAGTGAAGAATGTGGACGTTGTCGTAGTGAGGAAGAAAATGGACTTAATAGTAGACGCCAATACGAGCAACAAAATTGGCCGCAGTTTACATTAGAAAAAGCACAGCAGCAAACAGACTTAGATGGAAGTATTGATGTAGAAGAAACACCTGTAGAATATTACGACTTAAGATTTGGTAATTTTTGTAACTTAAAATGCCGTATGTGCGGACCAACTGATAGCGATGCTTGGTACGATGATTGGATAAAACTTACAGGTAAAAATACATTTAAAGATACTAGTGGCGAAGTTGAAATAAAACTGGTAGGTAATAAGTTATGTGCTAGTGAATTTGATTGGCCTAGTTATGAACCGTTTTGGGAGCAATTAGAAGCAAATGCACACAACATTAAACATGTATATTTTGCTGGCGGCGAGCCTATGCTTATTGAAAGACATTATGATTTCTTAGAACGTTGCATTGAAAATGGCAGCGCAAAAAATATGATTGTTGAATACAATACTAACATGAGTACATTACCTTCTAGAGTTTTAAAATTATGGGAAAGTTTTAAACAAGTACGTGTAGGTGCTAGTGTTGACGGTATGGGTTCGGTACTAGAATATCAGCGTCATCCTGCAAAATGGAATAAAATACTTAAAAATTTACATTTGTTAGATAATACACCTTCAAATATTATGGGGTGGTTAGCGTTTACCGTAACGGCTTATAATGTAAATCATATGATAGATTTTATGAAATGGAAACTAACTGAAAGTAATTTTAAAAAAATTAATTTTACACATAAAAGACCAATTATAACTAATCATGTAGCACATCATCCTAAGCATTTGAACATTAGAGTATTGCCTGATGATATGAAAGTACAAATTGTAAGAAGATTTGAAGATTTTATGCAATGGTGCTATGAACAAGACTTTCCTGAAAATACACTTGTAAAGGCACAAGAAATTACAAATAGTACAATTAAGTATATGCAAAGTGAAAGTTACTATGATACACATTGGAACGAATTTATATCTTATACTAAAAACTTAGATAAAATCAGAAATGAAAATTTATTAGATATTGAACCAATGTTTCAGGAGTACATATGATTATAACAGGCAATAGCACAACAGGAGTATCAGGTGCATTAGCAAAACTTTATCCAGATGCAGAATTTTGCAGTAGAACAACAGGATATGATTTAAGTTTACGTGATGATCAAGTGCGTGTAGCAGAACAAGTATTAAAGCATGATGTTTTTATTAATTGTGCAGCATTGTTTAAATTTCACCAAACTAATTTGTTGGACGAAGTATATAAATTATGTGTAGAAAAGAAACATCGTCCTCACATAATTAATATAGGAAGTACAACAGACAGAGTAAAAAATGGTAAAGCCTGGAGATATAATGCAGAGAAAAAAGCATTAAGAGATTATTCTAATACTTTAGGCATAAGCGGAGTATGGGGAATAACACCAAAAATTACTTACATAAGTTTTGGAACGCTAAGTAATAATACAATGAAACATCCGCAAAGAATTTGTATGGATATTAATCGAGCAGCCAAGTATGTCAAGTGGGTAATAGAACAACCAAGAGATATTGCTGTAAATGAAATTAGCATAGATCCTATGCAAGACAATTTTTGGAGTAAAAATGAATAATATTGCAAAACTAGATACCGATCCAACAGAAAAAATAGACTTTGAAGTAGATCCAAGCACACATGATGCATGGAAAGCTAGTTGGGCAGATAGTTTTCAATTACAAGATTTTATGGACGAGGATGAACTTGAATGGCTAAAAGAACACATGCTAAAAAGATACAAAAAAATGCGTGTGAAAGAGTCAGGAACATTACATTTCTTTAGTGATAATGCTGAAATTGAAGATAAGTTCTTTGATAAATGGAAAGCTGTTATTCCTGAACTAGAAAAAACCGGTGTGTGGGAAGGTAATTTTGTCATGACTGCAAGCCCTTATAACTTGCATATCGATACAGGACGTCCAGAATACTTAATAGATAGAGGTTTAGTGCCAGGCAGACAAATTATTATTCCGTTGTGGGTCGGACATACTAATAAAGAATATAAGGGAACAGATAAAACTCCACCAGCTGGTACCGTAATTTTTAAAAATCGCTTTATTAAGTATGGAACAAACTTTGCAAAAAGTGATAATAAGTATGATACTGATGTATTTTATACCGTAAGAAACTATGACAATTTAGTTTGCTACAATCAAGACGGTAGTGTTTGGGACGTAGATTGGGACAAACCTATTGATGCTGAAATAAGAGCAAAATATTTGAGTCATTTTCCTGCACGTTGGTGCGATGGCATGGAGTTTGAAGCAATGTACAATTGGGACAGAGGAAGTTTAATAGCGTTTGATAGATGCCAAGCCCATAGTGGAATGGATTTTCCTAAGTATGGTGTTACAATGAAAGCAGGGCTAAGCCTTATGACTACAAGGAAACTTTAATGGTTCCTGATTTAAAACGTGTACACATAGAAGCAAGCGGTAGATGCAATAGTAAATGTCCTATGTGTAGTAGATTTACTATAGATGGATATCTTCAACCTGGGTTAAAAACCATGGATTTAGAAGATGAAATGTTTTTTAAGTTTTTTACAGAAGAGCGTACTAAAAATTTAGAACATGTTTACTTTAGTGGAGTTTATGGTGATCCTTGCTTAAACAAAAGCCTTGTAGATTATGTAAAATGGTTTAAAAAACACAATGTAGATGTAGCAATTGACACAAATGCAGGTTATCGTAGCACAAAATGGTGGGCTGAACTAGGTGCAATGCGCACAAGAGTACATTTTGCTATTGACGGACTAGAAGATACAAATCATTTATATAGACGTGGTGTAGTTTGGGATAAAGTATGGAAAAATGTAAATGCATTTCAAGAAGCAGGCGGCAACGGTGCTTGGACTTTTATAGTTTTTAAGCATAATGAGCATCAAGTAGAAGAAGCAAAAGAACTTGCCGCCAGTTTAGGTATGGATTTTAGACTTAAAGTTACACAAAAGTTTAGAGGTCACAAAAATTGGGCTGTAATGGAAGATGGCGAGAAACTTTATGAATTAGAACCACCTGAAATTGCTGAATATAGACATCCAAATGTAGGTAATGTAGATCATATACCAACAAAAGCAACTTTTAAATTTAATTATCAAAAACCTACACCTTTAGATGATGTAGAAATTGATTGCCAAATACAAAATTGGAAAGAATTATTTTTAGCACACACAGGACATGTTATGCCTTGTTGTTTTTTAGGAACATTACATCACGATAGTCCGGGTGCATATCAATTTACTCAAGAATTTGATATGAATAGTGTTGATTTACACAAAGTGTCTCCAGAAGAGGCTATAGAAAATTTATACGATATTGAACGTAGATTTAAATTAAAAAGTATTGCTGAAGGTAAGTTACTTACATGTGCTAGAACATGCGGTAAAAAATTTCAAAATAAAACGGTTTATGTAAAATGAGTGAAAAAAATAGTTTTTGTATATATCCATGGATACATATGCAGTTAAAACCAAATGGACAGGCTAAGCCTTGTTGTAGATTTGATCATATGAACAATGCATATGTCGACGAAAATGGCGAACACATTATGCCTCAGTATAATGTTAAAAATATGAATTTAGACGAAATAATGAAAAGCGAATTTTGGACAAGATTGCGTCAAGATATGCTACGTAATAAAAAAATTCCTGGGTGTTATAAATGTGATAAAGAAGATGCAAAAGGCAGCTATAGTATGCGCTTCAATGCAAACCATGCATGGAATAAACAAAACGAATATCGTCCGGTAAAAGAAAATACTCAACTTGATTTTAGATACTTAGAACTTACAACAGGTAGATATTGTAATCAAGCCTGCAGAATGTGCAGTAGTGACCTAAGTACATATTGGGATGACGATGACAAAATATTAGAAAAACATTATTCTGATAGGAAAGATTATAGTAAACGTCCTCAAACACTTGATTTAAATTTTAGTGAAAATGATTTTGACAAAACTTCTTTAATTAAACTTACAGGAGGAGAACCTATGATTTCTCCTACATTTATCCCATTTATTGATAAAGTTTTGTCAAGCGGTCAAGCAGGTAATATACTAATACAAATATATACTAATTGTAGTTGGGTACCTAAATCTAAAATTATTGACAGATTAAAACAATTTGGCATTGTACAAATATTTTTAAGTATTGATGGAATTGAAAAAGTAAATGATTATATTAGATATCCTAGTAAATGGGCAACGGTAGAAGAAAGTGCAAAAAAATGGATAGAAATATCTAAAGAACATAGAAACTTTGATATTGTGTATAGTCCAACAATAAGTTTGTACAATGTTTTACAACTTATAGACATGTGGAAGTGGTGGGAAAAATTACAATTAGAAACCTTTGGTGAAAAATTTATTGTTGATCATAATTTGTATAAAATGTATCTAGCTGATAAAGACATTAAAGGTGACACAAGTTACATATACGAAGTTGCTAGATTTAGTCCAACAATTTTACATACACCTACATATCTAAGTCCAACTCAATTGCCAGATAAATCTAGTATAATTAATGGATTACAAAGTGTTATAGAAAAATACAAAGACATTGCTAGTAATAAAACAGAGCAAGAATATTTGCAACGATTCAATTACACAATTAAACATTTAATAAGCAGTATTGATAAATTGTCTAATAACGAATTACAAACTTTTACAGAATATAGTTTAGATTTGGATAAAATTAGAAATCAAGATATTAAAGAATATATACCAAATCTTTGGAATCAAATAAAAGACTTAGTGATAGAAAAAACAAGAATATGAGTAAAACATTTTGTCCAATGCCTTGGACTCATTTGAATATAAAACAAGAAGGTAAAGTAAGTGCTTGTTGGAGATTTCCTGACAAACTAGGAGATTATAGAACACAACGTTTACAAGACATTTGGAATGATTCTTCTTTACTACAATTACGTAATGACTTGTTAAATGATGTTCAAAATACAGGATGTCGCAGTTGTTGGGATATGGAAAGTAGTGGTACGGTTAGTACTAGGCAAACTTGTAGTCATACTTTTAATTATGTAGATCAAAAATTTGTAGAAGATAATCAAAATGATGATTATACATTTCCTACAAAGTTTATACGCAGTGTAGAAATACGTTTTGATAACATTTGTAATTTAATGTGCAGACATTGTAGTCCTGATTATAGTAGTGTGTGGGAACAGGCTGTAAAAAAAGATACTGCACTTATGGAAAAAATGCAAGAATATGGTACATATAGAAAAGATGCTAATCACGTAAGTCTTACACAAGAAATGGTTGACGAAATAGCAAATGAACTTGCACCTAATCTTGAAGAAATAATGATTGCAGGTGGCGAGCCTTTGTATCATGACAAACACTACAAGTTTTTAGAAGATATGCAACCATATGCTAAAAATATACGTCTAAGTTATAACACAAATTTAAATATTTTAGAATATAAAGGAAAAAATGTTTTAGACTTATGGAAAAATTTTAAAGAAGTTTGGGTACGAATTAGTATAGATGGCGATCCCAGTTGTTATGAATATGTAAGAGCAGCAGGTAATTTACACAAAGTTGAAGAAAATATTAAAATGTTAAACAGCAATCTTACTAATGCTGACATAAGTGCAACTTGTACGGTAAATTTATATAATATAACACGTTTTGTTAATGTCTGTAAGTACTATACAAGTTTAGATGTGTATTTCCATACTAGTTTAGTACAATATCCTAAAGCCTTGAATATTAAATTGCTACCACAGCATTTAAAAGATAAAATCACAAACGATTTTAATTATTGGCTTGATAACGAAGCAGAAGAACATATCGCAAAATATTCAAAATACACAAAACCTGAAAAACAATTACAGCGTGTCAAAAAGTTTGGAAATAATGTTCTTAACTATATGAACAGCGATGATTGGCATATTGAGTGGAATAAATTTTTAGATTATAGTAAAGCATTAGACAATTATCATTCTACTGACTTATTTAAAACTTATCCAGAATTCTTATTCTGACAATATTTCATAGTATTGTTGTTCGTATTCAAACATAGATTTTATATCTTCACTAAAATCTACTTGTTGTTTGTCTGATGCAACCATTTTTATATCTACTATAAAGTTGTTGTTTATTTTTTCAATTTTTTCCAAATGCTTGATTGTATAAGCAGTAATATTTTTTATACCAAATTGTAATGAATTACTTCTAAATCCAGGTATATCACCTATACAATGATATATTCCTGTAACATCTATATTTTTCAAACAGGATAAAATATTATCATCGTTGAATAATAAGTTAGCTTGTGTATATTGATGATTTTTTTGTTTGTATTTTTTCCAAGACTTTTTTATTTTTTTTTCTGTACCAAAATGTTCTAGTAGTTTATCCCATTCGTTTTTTACCATTTCAGAAACACTGCCTTTATGCCATAAAGCATTTTCATTTGGAATACAATTTACAAGCGTGTCGTGTAATGTTTCGTATTCTCCGTTCCAAAAATTTGTAAAAGTTTCTTTAATAAAAATATTTCTTTCAAATATATCAAAATGAACATAATTTTTTGCTTGAATATATACCTCTCCTAGTATAAATGCTTTAAACATACTACATGGAGTTATTATCGTATTGATATTTTTTTGATCATTTAAAAATTTAAAGTCAGGACATATTTTTTCTGTATTAGAAAAAAAGAATACGCCGCTGTCTTCAGGAATACTATGTGTAAAATTACGTGTAGAAACTAGTTGGCTAATAAATTTACTCATTTCGTTTTCAAATAAAGGAGAACTATTATAAGTTTTTAAAGTATTGTTCCAGTTTTCTATATTTACATTTAAACAAGTATTAATGTATAAACTTTCAAAGTATTCGTCAAACGGCTTAGAAAATTTAAACATTTTTTCAAGTGATAAGTTAGAATATTTGTGTAGATTTTTTAGGTTTACAACAATTATATCTTTGTTTAATGGATTTCCTTTTATTATCCATTCTTCGTTTGTTTTTTCTGCATGAATAATATTGTCAATTATATATTTGTGTATGTTCCAAAAATTATTTGCATATACACCAAACCAGCTTATTATTAAATAATCTGTATCATCTTCAGCATTTGTTGTAAATTTTTTGATTATATTTTGTACTGATGTGTCGTAAATAAATTGTTTACAAGATGCAGTTGAGTTTTCAATAGTATGTGCTCTTAAGTAATATAATAACCAAGATTTTTTAATATCTTCACTTACTTTAGTATGAACAAAGTCTGGTACAACAAAAGAATGTTGTATTTTAATCATAAATTGTTCTCCAATGATTATAACTATTAAAAATACGATCACTCCATGTGTCGTTTGCTTGTCCGTGTGCAATTATATGATATCTATCTTCACTGCTCCAATTATAAACGCAATGTATATTATATAGATTTAATTTTATAACACTACCTTGTTCCCACGGTAGGTATCCTATTTCATCCATATAAAAATGGCATTCGGGAGGATTGTTTAAAGCAATGTTTGTAGGACCTATATGATTCTCATCTAATGTTGTACTATCTCTATGTGGTATTATGTAGCCGCCGGGTGCTAATTTCATAATACGTATTCTATCATATCTGTTATAGTCAAATCTATTCATAAAAAAATCTGTAATAGTTGGACACCAAGATGCAATATCTGTCCATTTATATGGTGCAGATTCTCTATCTTTAAAACCGTATGTGTGATGAGCTTCTGTATGAACGCTACTTAACCCGTGAATACAAAGACTGCTCCAACCTTTATGACTTTCATGGTGCCTGTGTGGTACATAATGTTTTTCTAACTGCACAGCCTCCCAATGCATTTTTTCCCAATCAGCATCTTCAAATCCTATAATTGGTAAAAATGGTATTGGACTAAATCTTACTTCACTTGCTGTTTTAAATTCTTGAGGATATTTTGGTTTAGCAGGTTTCATATTTCTACGAGCAAAGATATCTGCAGGTTCATTACTTACACCCCATTCTGTTACCGTATACATAGATGTTCCTTTTTTTATAATATGCGTATATTTATTGGTAAATATTGCGTTAGGAGTTTTTTATGAACAATACCTTATGCAGTGCTGCATGGTTAGATATGAATATTGATTTTGGTAATAAAACAATTAGTCATTGTTGTAAAAGTGAAAAAGAATCTTTTCCAGAAAATTTAACAGAAGACTTTTTTAACAATAGTAATCATATACTTAATTTACGTAATGATTTGTTAAACGGTGTAGAAAATACCGCATGTAATCATTGTTGGGTAAGTTATAAAAATACAAATAGTGCATATAGAGATTTTAAAAATAAGTGGAAAACTAAAAATGATGTTGTTAATTATATAGAAAATATAGAAATAACATTAGATAATGTTTGTGATATGGCATGTATATATTGCGATTTGTCTAACAGCAGTCGTATAGCTCAAGAAGTAGGACATACACCTGTTATGACGATCCCAAATCAAGAACATATTGTTACATTTATTAATTGGTTTGAAAAAAATTGCAAAAAACAACCTTTCAATAGTTTAAGTTTTTTAGGCGGAGAAATAAGTTATAGTAAGAATTTTTACAAATTTATGGAATTAATTTTACAAAAAGAAAGTTTACATGATATCAAAATAAATTTTAGTGTACTTACTAATGGTAATGCTACTGAAAAGAATCAAAAAAAATTAATTGAATTGTTTAATTCGTTGCCTGCTAAATGGGGTATTAGCTTAGGTATAAGCAACGAAGCGGTAGGGGAAGTAACCGAATTAGTAAGATATGGAGTAAATTGGCAACGTTTTTCTAATAACTTTGTAGAATATATTACTCATCCAAGAATAGTTAATGTTACACTTGCTCCTACTCCTAGTATATTTACGGTATCACGTATGCATGAATACTTTTCATGGTGTATAGCAGAGTTAAGAAAAACAAATACAAAACTTGCAATATTTGGTAATTGGGTAAATTGGCCTGGTGTATTAGATCCTGCTAGATTAGATGCATCTTACAAAAAACATGTGCGAAAAACACAAAAATTAATTCAAAAAAATGCTGATATTTTTATCGATAAATCACAACATAATCATACTATAACTTGGTTAACACAATTAGAAAATAGAATCAATACAATACCGTATAACGAATACGATTTAGACCAGTGGTTATTAATGATGTCAAAACAAAAACGTGATGAAAAAATATTAAAATTAAAGGAATACTTATGACCAAAGAATGGAAAAATCCAGACTGGTTTCCTGCGCACGGAAACAATGCTTGTTTGCTAAAATGGAGTCAAGTAACATTAAGTTTATGGGATAACACAAGTAGTAGTTGTCATAGAAATGGTATGGCTAAAATACCTGAAGATTTTGATTTTCATAATAGTCCTAAGTGGCAAGAACACCGCAAAAAAATGTTAGATGGAAAGTGGCCTAGCGATGGTTGGGGATGTGAACATTGCAGGGATCAAGAAGCCATCGGCGGAACTAGTGATAGGATGCAGTGGTTAAGCAATGAATATAATAAAAGATATGTTCCAAAAGAACTTTTAGAAAATCCTCATGCTACAAAAATAAAACCAACTCAAGTAAGTATGCATTTTAATAATAAATGTAATCTAAAGTGTGTGTATTGTGGTCCGCAATATAGCAGTGCATGGGTTAAAGAAATAGAAAAGCACGAGCCCGAAAATCCTAAAATAGCGCATTATAAAAAATTAGAAACTACCTACAAAGAAAGATTAGAAAAGTTTTATGTTTGGATGGAAGAAAACTATCAAAGTTTAAAAGCATTTGATTTGTTAGGAGGCGAGCCCTTTATTCAAACTGAGACATGGGATTGCGTTGACTGGATGATAAAGCATCCTAATCCTGAATGTGACATTGAAATATATAGTAACATGGAAGTAAAACCTGTTTTATTTAAAAGAGGATGTGAAAAACTAAAAGAGCTTAGTAAAACGGTAAACGAAGTTGTGTTTGTTATAAGTGTTGATTGTTTTGGACCAGAAAGTGAATACATACGTTTTCCTCATAATTGGGATGTCATGGAAGAAAACATAAACTATCTAATATATGAATGTCCTGAAATAATTCCTACTATGAATTGGACGGTTACTAATTTAAGTTTAAAGCAAACCCCCGCATTAGTACGTAAGGTAATCGAATGGAATAAACATAGAAATGTCAGCGTAAATTACAATAGATGTCATGATCCTCATTTCTTTGATCCTAAAATTATGCCAGAAGGATTTTATGATGATACACTTGACGAACTTAGAGAACTTAATCAAATAATGTACGGAAAAGAAAAAGGTCCTTACATGGATTATGTAGAAACAATATTTAAAGAAATTACAGAAACTCCTGCTGATTATGATGCAATTAAAATGTTAAAATGGCGACTAACAGAATTAGACAAAAGACGTGGAACTGATTGGCAGAAAACATTTCCTTGGTTAACTACATTAGGACATAATCAATGAGTGGATATTTAGAACACGAAGGAAAGAAATATTGTACTGAACCATATAGAACGGTGTGTATAGGAACAACAGGCGGTGTTACTCCTTGTTGTGCTTTGTCAAATACAAATTTTGGATTAGTAACCGAAGATACTGCAAATAGCATACAAGAAATTTATGACAGCAAAGAATGGAAAAGATTTTTTAAAAAAAATGCATCAGGTAATTTTGATAATGTTTGCAAACAGGCTTGTAATCATCCTGGCATTACTACTTTTAAATTAAGCTGGAAAATAGCAGAACGTGAAAATTGGAAATTACGTGATAAAAATGCAGTATCAGCAGATATAGCTTTTGGAAATTTATGTAATTTAAGTTGTACTATGTGCAGTAGTGTTTTTAGTAGTGAATGGATAAAAATTGAAAAAAAAGAAAATGGAAAAAGCAATTACAAACCTTGGAATTTTAGCGAAAAACAAGTAAAAGAAATTGCAGAGTATATAAAAGATGTAACTAGAGTAGTAATTAAAGGTGGCGAACCTATGTTTAATCCACGTCTACCTTTGTTTTTAAAAGAATTGGCAAAATACAAAACCCAAAGAGATTTTACTTTAATTAGCAATTTGTCAGTTATACAAGAAGATTCATTAAAACAATTAGAAAAGTTTCAATTAGATACAACCCGTGCGTGTATAAATGCAAGTATAGAAAGCTGTGACAATGATTATTACAAATTAATTAGGGGAGGAAAAGATTCTTCATTTGATCAATATATACAAAATTTTAATCTAATTCAAAATAATTACAAAAAAATTAATTTAAGAGCTCATTATTTGTTAAATGCATGGAATATGCATCAAGTAAAAGACGACATTGAAAAGTTACTAGACAATGGCGTAAGAAAAATACAAATGGATACAATCATTGGACCTGTAGAACAATCTTTTCTTACACAGAATTTACAAAAAAGACAAAAACTTAAAAAGGATTTAGAAAACATTGCAAATAAGTATCCATCAAATATTTTTGAAAACAAAGACGAAATACTTACTGCATTAAATAATAAACAAGTTTATAAAGATAAATCATCTAATATATACAAGTCTAAAGTTCATTATGATAGAAGACTTCTACAAGGTGTTAACTTTACAAAAACTTATGAACAATTGTTTGGAGATTACATAAATGCCCATGTCTAAAGGTAAAATTTATATGTTTGGATGCAGTCATACAGCAGGACACGAACTAGGCCCTAAAAATACAAATCCTAAAGCATTCTTGAGAGCAAGGGGCTTTGATAGTGTAGAACAAGCACTTTTACAATTATCTTTTAAAGAATACGATATACAGATTGCTAAGCCTTGGTACAAACAAATTAATAATATAATTACACCTTTACAAAGTTGGGCAGGACAAATTGCACAAAAATTAAATATGCCAATTGTAAATTTTGCCATGCCAGGAAATAGCTTTGATTTCCAAATAAATTTACTTATGGAACAGATTAACAATATTGATTGGAATAAAGATCTTGTGCTTTTTGGAACTCCTATTAGTCATCGTTATACTATAAAACCTGGATTATCTTTAGTATCTGTGCAACTTAATCATCTTTATGCAAATGCTAAAAAAAGTCAAATAAATTTATTATCTCAAGTTTTACCTTCGGATGAAACTATGTTACTTCATCATTATGGTTTAGTAACTTATATAAAACAAAGATATCCAAAAGTTGTGTTATGTGAAATGTGTGCACCTGGAGAAAATGTAGAGAACAAAATTTTTAGAATAGATGATCAGTTTTATGTAGAAGAAAGTTTAGCTGACTTTGCTAAAAAATTTGATGATTGTTTTTATCCTGGAAAGCATTACAAAGAACACATACATACAAAGTATGCAGATTATGTTTTACAAAAGTTGACAAAAGATAAAAAGTATAGTAATATAATAAAATGAGTGAAGATTTAAAATGGTCAAATTATGACTTTACAAAAATACCCTTTGATGACATCGTACAAGTTGGACAACGTACTCTACTTTACAGAGATATTTTTAGTGTTAGTTGGCTTCTTGGTAGGTTTTGCAATTATCGTTGCAGTTATTGTTGGCCTTACGCCCGTAGCGACCGTAAAGACCATAGACCCACCGAACTATGTCTTAAAACAATAGATGAGATAAAGAGGCAAGCACGTGGTAACGGATTTAATAGTTTTCATTTTAGTCTGTCTGGGGGCGAGCCTACCTTTCATCCAGGGTACTTGGACATACTTGGTCACTTGGCTGACGATGTGTCTAATACTAATTACACTTCTGTCCATATGACAAGTAATTGCAGCCGGCCGATGAGTTGGTTTGAAAACTATGTTGAACGTGCAAAACCGTTCCATAGAGCTAGTATTACAGCAAGTTTGCACACAGAACACTTAAATACTAAGGAGAAGATGCAGGACTTTGCAGATAAATTAATCCTGTGTCAAGAGCACGATGTACAAATTACAATCAATATGGTCATGGTTCCTGAATGGTTTGAAAAAGACTGGGAAAACGCCCTCTTCTTCCACGAGCAAGGAATCAACGTTACACTTAAACCCCAATCGGATCCGACTGCGTCAAGAGTGGTTGATGGATACACTGGGGATATGCTTGAGCGACTCTGGAACGGAATGCCACAAAGAGCATACACAGAATCAAAAAGAAAGTTTGTAGATAGACCTAAACCTAAGTTTGATATTCCTGCAGACATGATGTAT
>Ga0255759_10000938_pt1 | contig 26339 bp, 17 predicted proteins | sample 101ome_20_FD_179959 | JGI IMG/M metagenome (GOLD analysis project Ga0255759, IMG submission 179959) | Coastal salt marsh microbial communities from the Groves Creek Marsh, Skidaway Island, Georgia - 101404AT metaG (version 2) | ecosystem: Environmental > Aquatic > Marine > Intertidal zone >...
CCGAACATTCTATGACAACACGTCGTGGCAAACGACCAGTCTGGGCAACGCGGTCGCGTACGTGCAAAATTTGCCACCGACGGCCGATGATCTATTCCTGTACAAGACTTTTTCTCCATTCGGCGCTATCACGTCGGTCCACGTCGTCCGAGATAACTGGACCGGTCTGTGCAACGGAATCGCGACCATTGATTTCAGACACCACGCGGACGCTCTCACCGCTCAGCAAACGCTCAAACGCGTCAACAGTAAAATAAGCTTGACTGTTCAGGCACCTTAAAGCTCTCGTTCATAATGACATGGGACCTCAGCCATCACCACCAACGACAGATCTGCACCGATGTACAACATCATTCAACGGGATATTATCCATCATTGCTTCGAGTACGAATGAGTGCTCACTTAATAAATAAATGTGATTATACGAATATTTCTTACATCATGGGAGTTGTTTCCTCGTGTTCGCGACGCTTCATTCTTTTGCGCTCCTCGGCGATTTGTTCGGCGGCCTCGATGAGTTTCTCCGGCGTGCGCTCGTCCTCAGCCAGCAACGCGTAAGCCTCTCTCAACGTTTTCCGCTGTTTGCTATATCTACTCAGCGCGGGATTAATGGAACGTCTCTCTCCCGATTCATCATCCGTGTCCGAATCGTAGTCTTCGTCATCGTTATCCTCGTCGTCCTCGTCCTCGCCGTCTTCGTCGCTCACGACGGTGCGAGTGGCGTCCACCAGACTGCGAGTGCGATCCGCAAAAGTACCACCCGTCGCCTGCACCAGTCGAGCTCGACTCTCATCGACGCTCGTCATGTGTTCGAGCACGTACGCCGCGAGCTCAAGTTTTCGACGCATGCGCCGACGCTGCTTTCGAAGAGAGCGTCCGGGTCCTCTTCGCGCCGCTCGACTCTCCGGCGAATCGTAGTTGGAATATTTTTCATACCTCCCCGGAACGACGAGCTGCGGTCGAACGTGCGAAGATTTTGTGCACGCCTCGCAACAAAACCCATCGAGTTTGTCTTGACATGCCGTGCACACCAGGAACAATCTGTTGCAATCGACGTTGGGACAGTTGCGGTGCGGCGGAGGCGCAGAGTTGGCGCCGCAGCAGTAACATCTCAACGTGGCTGCGGCTTCGCCGTGCTCGGCGCTCGGACGCCCGTCCGGCGCCATGGCCAGTCGACTATCGAACACGAACAGATGATCGTCCCAGAGTTGATCGTCGCGTTTCCCGTACTCGTCAAAGTACGCTTGCACTCCGCCCTCGAGGGTCATCACGTTGCTGTATCCTTGCTCGCGAAGCACCGTCGAGTACACGTCGCATCGAATGCCACCCGTGCAGTACATCATGATCGGGCGATCTTTCTCCACGTTCGCCAGCGGTCCGAGACCTTCCTGCACGTTCGTGTACACCGTCTCACGGAACGATTCCTGCACCGGACGTTCGGCGCCGCGAAAGTGTCCGACGTCCCACTCGTATCCGTTTCTCACGTCTAACAACAACGGCGCATCCTCCGCATTCTCGTTCACCTTTATCAAATTATCGTGCCATTCCTTCGGAGATAACGGTTTCGCGCGCGCCGTGCGATCGGTCAACGGCAGATGATCCGTGCCGCCCTCCAACTGCACCAAATTAGGCTTGTATCGCAGCGCCAACCGCGGGTGCGCCTGCGCGTCGGAGGGATACACAGATATTCTCATCCCCGAAAATCGCGGATCGCTCTCCACCCACCGCGCGTACGCCTCCCCCTCTCGCTTTCGCCCCGACATCTGCGCGTTGATCCCTTGTTCGTTGATGTATATCCGTCCTCTCAGTTCCCACCCCTCGCGTTCGACGTGCGCGCGATGCCTCTCCACCTCGGCGAGCGGGTCCTCCACCTCGGCGAATCGGAAAAACGTCACGAGCTGATACTCGGGCTCGGCGTCACCGGCGTCATCGGCGTCGTCTCGTCTCGCATCGTTCGCCATCGCGCGCGCGCGCACGACGCGATCCCAGTCGTCGTCGCGCGCTCGCCCGCCGCCGCCGCCGACCGCCCGTCGTCCACCTCGAGTCGCGCGCCACCCCTCGCGCCCGCGTCGCCGCCACCGCGCCGAGGCGGCACCGCTCGCGTGCGGATTTTGTGTCCACACCGTCGCGCGCGCGCGCGCGTCGCACGTCGCGCGCATGCCGACGAGGCGCGCACTAAACCGATGCCGCCCGCGCGCCGCTCAACCCTGCCCAGTCGCGCCCACGTTGCCCACGCACGCATCGACGCGCGACGACGCCTCTCGCGTCTCGTCGACGGGTAACGCGCGCGTCGATCGACGAAACGTATTATGTATCGTCACTTTTTCGCGACTCGGACGAAAGACGCGAGACGCGAGGTCGATGGGCGCGAGGATGTATTTCGATGCGCGCGCGCGAGACGATTCCAGTCGTGGGCTGGGGGTGACCGATCCGAACGACATTGTGCGACGCGCGGACGTCATGTCGTCGTCGCGCGACGCGTCTCGACGGACGCTCGCGGCGGCGGTGAGTAAGATGCAATCACCGGATAAAGGTACGCGCGAAAAAACGCGAGAGAACCGCGCGAATGAGGCGACTGACGAACGCATGATGATGTAGATTACAGGTACATGGCGTGCGCGGACCTGTTGGTGGACGTGACGCGCGATGGGTTCGATGGGTTCCCGTCGCGATCGATCGAGGCGGAGACGATGGAAGGGGTGATGCGGTGCGTGTTCGACGCGTCGGCGGACGTGGCGGGATTGGCGATGAAGTGCGCGACGGTCATCGCGGGGAGAGGGACGGGAGAGGCGGCGCGCGAGGCGGCGGAGACGCTGTGCGCGCGGGCGGGTGGGAGAGACGCGGAGACGCGAGATGCGGCGTGCGTGTGTCTGAAGACGATGATGGTGGATATTGGAACGTTCGGAGAGGAGGCGATGCGTGGGATGGTGGAGACGTGCGCGCCGGCGTTGGCGGCCCGCGTGGAGACGGCGGCGAGGGAGGGGGCGAGCGCGGACGAGACGAACACGGCGGCGGAGGCGGTGGATGTGCTTCACTCGATGGCGACGGCGATGCATGCGGCGCACATCAGTTTGAGCGAGGAACATCGTGAGTTGCTTCTGGGGACGCTGTTGAGACATCTCGAACACGGCAAGTCTGGCACGCGGAAGCGGGCGGCGCAGTGCGCGGCGCTCTTGGCGGCGCGAACGGATGGCGACGCGTTGAGTCGAACGATGAAGGCGGTGATGGGGTTGTTGGAGGAGAATATTTCGAGCGGAGGGAAGAGTGCGTTGTATTCGTTCATCCTTGGAGCCACCGCGCGCGCGTGTGGATATCGGTTTCGAGACTGCGCCGAGGATTCGTTGGCTCTCTTGCTCAAAGTGTGCGAATCTTCGTCGGAAGAATACGACGAAGATACCATCGACAACATCGAAAGCGCACTGCAGGCGATGGAAGGCATCATCACGTCGTGTCATTCAAGCGTCCAGGATGCGCAGAAGACGGCGTCGCGTGTCGATTTGGCGCTCAAATTCTTGTCGTACGACCCGAATTTCGACGACGACGACGAACCGGAAGAGATGGAAACGTGCGATGGTGACGACGACGAGGAGGATGAATACAGTGATGATGAAGATTACGACGATGACGATGACGAGAGTTGGAAGGTCAGGCGCGCCGCTGCGAAAGTTTTGAGCTCCATCGTGAGCACCGCGTCTGAAGCGACGTTGACCGAACATTACGACGCCGTCACGTCAAAGCTCTTGTTGCGCACAAAAGATCGCGAAGCGAGCGTTCAGCTCGACATTTTTGCGGTCCTGGGTGACATCGTGCGAGTGAGCGGTAGATTTCTCGAGAACGACCCCGATTCGAGCATGGGTGCAAAGATGCGCGCGTCCACGGCGGAAATCGTACCAGTCATCGCTCGAGAATCGACGTCGAAATCGGCCAAGACGCAGGTCGCGGCGTTCACGCTTCTCAGCTCGCTCGCCGCGGTGTTTCCGGAAATTGTGTCTGATATTACCGATGAACAAAGCCTGAGCGAGCTCATGACCGCCGTCGAGCGCTGCATCGGCGACAAGGCGTGCGGAAGCGCGGCTCGCATCGAGGCGCTCACGTTTGTCTCGAGCGTTTGCAAGTCGAAGGATTTGGCCGTGATGGACCCGTTCGTGCCGAACCTTCTACCAGTGATTTTTACTGCGTGTGCTGACAAGTATTACAAACTTGTCACGGCTGCGTTGTATTCTTGCGCTTCCGCGGTGGCGCTGTTGAAGAGAGACGCGTCGGCGAGCGCCGAACACGCGAGCTTGATCAAGCCGTTGCTTGACGCAGTCCTCACCAAGCTCGCCGCCGTGGACGAAGATCAGGACGTAAAAGAGGCCGCCATTCATGCGTGTGCGGTCATTTTGGCGCATTTGAATCAACACGTGAACAACCAGGATCAATCTCGAGCGCTCGGTTTATTGCTCGAGCGCTCACGCAACGAGACGAACCGTCTCTCGGCGGTGCGCGCGTACTTGATGATCGCTTCATCGTCGAACCCCATGGATTTATCCGCAGTCGTCACGTCCGTGACGCACGAGTTAACGACGTTTCTGCGCAAGTCGAACAAATCTCTGCGCGAGAGCTCCCTCGCGTGTCTCAGCGCGCTCGTTTCGTTGCACCGCTCCGCGTTGCAAGATCCCGACGTCGTACCAGTGGTCACGGAAGCGTCCGCATTATTGAACGAGGAGGACTTGCACTTAGCCACGCTTTCTATTCGTTTGCTGTCGACCATCATCGAGGCGGCGAAGGATTTCCCAAACGCCGCGGAAGAGTCCGCGACGACGACGGTTCCGCTTGCACTCAAGCTCGCGCGGTCGCCGTTGGTGCAAAGACAGACGTTGAAGTCGCTTCAAGATTTGTACAAAAACTTCGTCCTCTCGAACGTCGTCTCGTTCAAGGCGCTCTTTGACGCGTTATCGGACACCAAAGACATTCAATCCGTCGATAGTCAATTCGTGGCGCACAGCTTGGCCAAGTGCGTCGCCGCGGCGTGCTTGGCCGCCGGAGAGGACACCGCCGAGGAGACGACGCGAGCCTTGTTGACCAAGCTCGCGCGAGTCACGGGCATCGAAGCCGTGTACACGCTTCTCTGCATCGGTGAGATTGGGCGATTGACAAACTTGTCCGCGAACACGGAACTGGAGAAGATACTTCTCTCTACGTTTGACAGCGAGCTCGAAGACGTAAAGGGCGCCGCTGCGTTGGCGCTCGGCCGAGTCGCCGTGGGTAATCGCGACAAGTATCTGCCCCTCATCATTTCGGCCCTCGACAGCGATGCGGTCGAACATCAATACTCTCTCCTTCAGGCGCTCAGAGAAATAATCGTGGTGGGCAACTTGAGCGACGAGGAAACGAAGAGAGTGTTGGCGATTCTGTACGGCACCGCGAGCTCGCGCGAAGAGGGCGTCAGAAACGTCGTCGCCGAATGTCTCGGCAGACTCGCGGCGTCGGATCCGAGCAAGTTCGTTCAAGACATTCATGAAAAGCTTTCGCAGAGCGCATCACCGCTCGAGAAGGCGACGCTCGTGTCAGCCATCAAGTTCATGGTCATCGCGAGCGAGAGGGGAGCCCTCACGAAGATTCGAGGCGAGCTGCGCCTTCACGAGTGTCTGAGCGCCATGTCGGACGAAGACGTGAACGTGCGAACGGCTGTCATCAAAACATTGAACGAGATAGTGCATCGCGAAAACACCCTCATCAAGCCAGTTTTAGCCAACATGCTTCCGACGCTTCTCGGTCAGACGGCCATCGTCGCCGAACTCGTTCGAGTCATCGATCTCGGCGCGTTCAAGCACACTGTCGACGACGGTTTGGAGTGTCGAAAGTCTGCATTTGAGTGCGTGAACACCGTGCTCGATTCGTGCGGCGCTCTGGTACGCGCCAATGACGTCGTGACGGCGCTCATCGGCGGTTTGAGAGATCATTACGACGTCAAAATGCTCGCACACGCCGCGTTGCGCAAACTGAGCGACGGTGTCGCCCCAAACTCGGTCGATGCCGTCCTCACCAACCTGGTCTTCATCTGCGAGCCGTTAGAGAAGACGCTCACCGCGCGAATGAAACGCGACGCCGTCCAACAAGAGATTGATCGTAACAACGACATGCTTCGAAGCGCCTTACGAGTGGTGTCGTCCATCAACCAACACGCCGCGAGCAAGGGCGTCGCTGAGTGGAACGTGTTCAACGACGAAGTCATTCTCGCCAGAGAACATCTCGTCGACATGTATAAAGCCTTATGAGCTCCGCGCGCGCGACGAGTCTGGAACGCGTTCATTTTGAAAAGTTTCGTTTACAAAGAATGTTTTTCGCCTAGCCTTGAATGATTGAATATGTAAATTTTAGTACCGCCGCGTTTCGGCGTCGTTCATGTCCTCGTACATCAGTTCGCGCTCGAAATCCATCGCCTCGTCGATGCGTTCGCCTTGGTGCAACATGGCCTCCGCCTTTTCGCTCACGCCGAGCGAACGCATGGAATCTTCGCTGTACTTGTCCCAACACCACGACGCCAATTGGAGTTCGTAGCGCAAACGCGCGCGATCGGCAGCCTCGCGCATCGCCAAGTACGCCGACGTCTTGCCGCCGCTCAACTCAATTTCGAGCGCCAAGTCGGCGATAGCCTGTCGAGGGGGAAAAAACAATCGTCAGTGTCGCGTTCGCGCGCGCGTCGAACGAGCATCCGTCCTTCCGTGTGTCTCGATCGCTCTTCTTCTCGTGTGGCTACGGAAATGGATGGCGCAGTTTTGTCCGCATGTTTTGCGACTCGGTGTTCCACAATGCGTTTCTCGTCATCGCCACGAAGAGGCGTCGCTCGCTCGCTCGCTCGCTCGCTCGCTCGCGTCGTCGCGTCGCACCTGTTGAATCGCAGGAAGTCTCTGTCCGTGCGTCTGCGCGCTCTCACATCGCTCCATCTTACGCTCGCGCGCGCGTTCAGCCACCTCGAGCACCAAACAAAACTCATTATCCGTCTTATGCTTGACGTACCCCATCAAGTCAAAGTACTCGCCGTCTCGAAAACTAAAATCCGAGGGTTCGTTGAGGTGCATGCGTTGCACCTTTTCCAACATCGTCCCCGGCGCCGCGTTCACCTCCTTATACTGCGGTTCCAACCAATCACCCTCATCTTCGAACGGCCACTGTCCGGCATCCGTGATGATATCATCCGGCGACTGCGTCCCGACGCCTCCGCCGCCCTCGCCGCGCCCTCGCGCGCCGCCGCGTCCGTCGACGAAATCATCTCTCAAATACGCATCCAACGTCTCCATCGGCGACGACGACGACACAGACGCGGACGACATCATCATCCCACTCCCGACGCTCACGTCTTCCCACCCATCTCTCGCGTCGTCCTCCTCGTCGTCGACGTCCCGTCCCGTCGCCCGCGCGCGCGCGTCTCGCCCCCCCGCCCCCCCGCGCCCCCCCGCGTCGACGCTCGCCGCCCGTCGACGCATCCGTCGCGCCGCATCCGCCCGTCGTTTCACCGCGCTCGCGCGCTCGACCGCATCCGCCGTCGTCGAGTTCGTCGCGCACGCCGACGTGCGCGCCTTCCCATCCACGGGTCGCCCCGCGCGGCGGCGCACCGACGCGCGCGGGACGAACGACGTCGCGTCGTCGTCCCCGCGGCGTCGCACGCGCGAGACGCGCGAGGGGACGACGGGGACGCGGGCGCACACCGCGCGAGACATCGTCCGTCGATGCGGTCGATCGATCCTCGCGAGCGTTCGCGCGTCCGTCCGTCCGTCGTCGTGTGTCGGGCGCGCCCGTCTCGCGGCGTCGGCGTCGGCGCGACCGAGAGTGGCACACAAAACACACATAGTTTGTGAGTCGTGAACGCTCGAGTCCTCGAAAAGTGTCCAGCCTCACTGGGGGACAGTCGCACAAAAACACAGGTTTAGTCGGTTCCCTATTCCCTAATCCCTAAAGTAGTCGGTTTCGACAATTAATAAGGCGTTCGAGTCGTGAACGCTCGAGTCCTCGAAAAGTGTCCAGCCTCACTGGGGGGGATTTCGCACAAAAACATGGTTTGTGACGGTTTAGTCGGTTCCCTAAAGTAGTGGGTTTCGACAATTAAGGCGTTCGAGTCGTGAACGCTCGAGTCCTCGAAAAGTGTCCAGCCTCACTGGGGGGGATTTCGCACAAAAACACAACAAAAACACAGGTTTGTGACGTTCGAGTCGTGAACGCTCGAGTCCTCGAAAAGTGTCCAGCCTCACCTCGGATTGATGATGATGCCCGGCGCCGACCGACGACGTCCCGGGCCGACGCGCGAGACGGCGACGGGACCGGACCGACGGGGACCGGCGCGGCGCGAACCGACCGCGTCTCGTGCGTCGACATGTCGTCTCGGATCGGTGCGGGGGCGCGCGCGGTGACGTCGAGCGCGGCGAGACAGGCGGAGGCGTTCGCGGAACTGTGCGGCGGCGCATCCTTTTCGCGTCGAGACGCCGCGCGCGGGGCGGTGGGCGCGCAGATCGGGAGGCGTGGGGTGGACGCGCGCGGTGGTGGTGGGGGTGACGCGCGCGCGGGGAGAGGGCGAGGGCGGGGAGGTGGTGGTGGTGGCGACGAGGAGGAGAGCGACGAGAGCGACGACGAGAGCGACGACGAGAGCGACGACGACGCGCGCGCGTCTGGGGGTGATGCGGTGACGTCGTGGTCGCCTCTGACGGATGAAGAGGCGAATGTGATGCGTAAACAGTTGCGCGTGCGCGTGCAAGGGGCGGATGGGGCGTGTCCGGCGCCGTTACAGGGGTTCGAAGAGCTTCACGAGAGGTACAAGTGCGGCGGTCGACTCGTCGAGCGGTTGCTTGAGGCGAATTTCAAGGTTCCCACCCCGATTCAGCGCCAAGCGGTGCCGATTTTGTGTGGTGGGAACGAACTGCTCGCCATCGCGCCGACCGGTAGTGGTAAAACGCTCGCATTTCTGCTTCCGATCATCATGAAGTTGAAGAAACACGAAGAGGGTGGTCCGCGCGCGCTCCTGTTGGCACCCACGAAGGAGCTCGCGGGACAATCCGCGCGTATTTTGCGCATTTTATCTCGAGGTGTGAGCGGATTAAAGTCGTGTTTACTCACGAAAGCCACGGCTGGGAACGATTTTAGCAAGGTTGACGTTCTCGTCGCGACGCCGATGCGTCTCAAAATTTTACTTCAACACGAAAAGATTGATTTGTCCAAGGTGCTGTATCTCGTGTTGGACGAAGCCGACAAGTTGTTCGAGATGGGATTCGTTGAACAAATCGATGCCGTCGTGGCAGCGTGCAATCATCAAGAAGTGACTCGAGCTTTATTCAGCGCGACGCTTCCGGAGAAGGTGGAAGAACTGGCGCGTAGCGTCATGGCGCGCCCGATGCGACTCACCGTCGGCGAGCGCAACAGCGCTTCGAGTACAATAGCGCAGCGAATGTTGTTTTGTGGACACGAGGCTGGTAAGCTCCTCGCGCTGCGTCAAATTATTCGTGAAGGCATCAAACCGCCCGTCATCATATTCACGCAGTCCAAGGATCGCGCCAAGCAGCTCGCGAAAGAGCTCGCTGGAGATGGTTTACACATCGGTTTGATTCACGCCGAAATGTCCGACTCCAAGCGGGAGGAGCAAGTCGATCGGTTCCGCATGGGAGAGACGTGGGTGCTCATCGCGACCGACTTGATGGCGAGAGGCATGGACTTTGTCGGCGTTTCAACCGTCATCAACTTTGATTTTCCTGGATCACCCACGAGCTACATTCATCGCATCGGACGAAGCGGTCGTGCGGGTCGACCGGGCTCTGCGATCACGTTTTTCACGGAGGAAGACGCTCAAAGAGGTGATCTGAGACCGATTGCAAACGTGATGAAAAATAGCGGCTGCGAAGTCCCGGAATGGATGTTAAATCATACCGGAGAGAAGGGCATGAAGCGTCGCAAACGCAAAGATGGTAAGGAGGATAATCCGAGACGTGCGCCACTTGACTTGCCGATGGGGGCGGATCCGAAGGTGTACAAGCCCGATAAAAAGAAGCGTAAAATCAAGCGCGCGCCGAAGAAGGACGACGCAGAGGCGATGCCGCCACTTCCGAAGAAGTGGAAAGGAAAGAAAAAGTCGAGCAACAAGTAATTTGATAGTGATGCGTCTTGTTGTCGACAACATTAGTAGTTTCTTTACTCACTATCTACTCACCACGCGACTCGCTTCACTAATCGCTTCAAAGCCGAGCCGCTCCCCGGCGCGCCGCTGGCCTCACTCCGAGGCGACCGACGATGGGGTGCGCGCCGTCCACACCGCAACCGCGACGCACCCCGGCGAAAACAAAGACGGAATCTCGGGAGAACGCGTGGAAGGCGACGGGAATCGTGGCTCTGCGAGACTCCAATTTGCGCGAGTTGCCCGACAAGTTGTTCGATGGTGACGGTGAATTCGCGCTGAAACTGCGCAACGTGGACGCGACGAACAATAAAATCAAGCACATTCCCAGAGAGATTGGAAACTGCGTGAACATCGCGCGTCTCGTGCTCGCGTCGAACCTCATAGAATCGCTCCCGGAGGAGATGGGAACGCTGACAAAGCTCAAGACGCTCGTGCTGGACAACAACAGAATCAGCTCTCTTCCAGATTCCATCGGATCTCTCAAGGCTTTGATGACGCTGAGCGCGTGCGAGTGTGAGCTGACGACGTTACCCACCACCCTCTCCACCTGCCCGTCGCTCACCACGGTGAAATTCTCGAAGAATACATCGCTCGACTCGAGCGCGCTCGACGCGCTCGCCGATTGCGAGCGACTGGAAGAAATCGACCTGAGCTCGTGCGCCTTGACCGTCGTGCCGGCCTCCGTTGGAAGGTTGAAACGACTCAAAAAGTTAAACATAGAGAACAACGTCGGCGTGCACACGATCCCGAGCGATGTGTTCAAGTCGTGCGAGGCGCTCACAAAGCTCACCGCGTACGGAACCTCCGTGAGAAACGTCGAATACACCGATGGCTACGACACGTACGTCGAGAGAGTGAAGATGCGCCACGGGAAAATCATTTCTGGAAACTCGATGATCGTAGACGAGCGACGGGGCTTGGATTACGGGTTTGATCACACCGCGTCGTGACGACGCGTTAGTCGGTTGTTGTTTTAGTACGGAGTAGTTAGTTCCACGTCCTCAGTCGCGCGCGCGACGCTCGCCTCGCGCCGTCGATGGGCGCGCAGAATCATGCGTTCGTGAAATTGCTCATCCTGGCGCGCGTCGTGTTCGCGTTCACGTCGGGATACGTGCATCCAGACGAGTGGTTTCAGTCGAACGAAGTCACGGCCAGAGATGTCTTCGGCGTTGACACCGTGATACCGTGGGAATTCTCGAGCGAGGCGCCCGCGCGATCGATCATCGGCGCGTACGCGAGCAGCGGCGCGGCGTATCTCGTCGCGCGGATGATGGGAACGGGTGTGAACGGGTGGGTGGTGGTGTTCGCGCCTCGGTTAGTACTCTGTGCGTGTTCGTTTGTGGTCGATCTCGCGGTGATCGAGTGCGCGCGAGCCGTGAACGCGAACGTGGACGAGGCGAACGTTTTGTTTGCGTCGTCTTGGGTGACGCTCGTGCTGCTCGTGCGACCGTTTAGTAATACGGTGGAGACATTCGCGGTGGCGGCGTGCGTGCTCGTCGCGTTGAGAAACGAAGGTCTGCACGATGTCACGAGATGCCTCTTAGTCGGTCTCGTTGGAATGATTGCTGTGTTTATTAGAGTGACGAGTGCGGCGTTCATCGCGCCCTGGGCGTGGTTTGTGGTTGTGCGAGCGGGACGAGCGTCGCTCGCTCGCGCGGCGACGGGCGCGACGAGCGGGATAGCAGCCGCTGCTCTCACCGCGTGCGCTTGCGTCGCCGTGGATACGATATATTTCAATAGAACTCGAGTTGGGGATGTGAACGTGACTTTACCGATGCGTTGGGTGATAACCCCTCTGAATTGGTTTAGATATAACATCGACACGGATAACCTGTCGCAGCACGGCTTACATCCGAGATATTTACACGCGCTCGTCAACGGTCCAATCATGTTCGTGCACTTGTGGATCATCTGTCTTTGGCGAGGTTTGCGAGGGAAATCGGTTGTGGAGAAGTCTACGCACCGAACGGCGTTCGTCGTTCGCACGCTCTGGGCGAGCGTCGCGTTACCGCTGGTCGTACTGTCTCTCGCGCCTCATCAAGAACCCAGATTTTTGACGCCGTTGATTGTGCCGTTGTGTGCGCTCGGAGCGCTTCACTGTAAACACGCGTCTCCGTCTCGTCGACGACGATTGTTCTCGCTGTGGATCGCGGTCAACGCGATTCTCGCGTGTCTTTTCGGCGTGTTACACCAAGGCGGGGTGGTGCCTTCAATCAGAGCGGTGTCGGAACAGATCGACGCGACCGATCACAGCCCACGGGCCGTGCACGCGATGTTTTGGAAGACGTACATGCCCCCGAGGTCGGTGTTGGCGCAATCGCGCGATTCACAGAGTCGAGTTTTGATTACGGATTTATCGGGAGCGAGCGCCGTCGCCGTCCGCGAAATCCTCTTAGAATCCACCCTTCCTCGCGTGTGTGCCGTTGACGACGCATCCTGTCGAGTCGGCGACCAGTCCACCGTGATCCTCGTCGCTCCTCCACTCGCGGTGGAGCGATTTCGCCGCGACGTATCCGACGCGTTGACGCTCACCGAGCGTTTCGAGCGTTTCCCGCACCTCTCTCTCGATCACCTCGACGACGCCATCGACGGCATCAAGGCTGCCGACGATCTCCCCGGACGCATCGACGTCCTCATTCGTTCTCTCACACTCACCGCGTTCGTCGTCGAGCGCGTCGATTAGCCATAGCTTTGTCGTAGATAGACCGACGTCATACTGAACCATCGACCAAGGCTAGAAAACGATATCACTCGACGCGTCCGCGACGCGTTCCCGCGACACCGCCGCGCGCGGGACGAGCGCGAGCGCTCGCCAGGTAGGCCGCTCGAGAGACGCACCGCGTCTTGAAGCGTGCGATCGCGCGTCGGGGGAAGGGTCCACGCACGACCGCGCGTCTCGACGGAAATCGGACGCGGAGGAATCAAAACGGTCGTTCGAATTCTTTCGACCGTTCGACGACCGACGACGCGTTCTCCGAAGCTCGGGCGAGGATCGGGCGGTGAGCGAAGAAATCGTCACTGAAATCACGCGATCGAAGAGCGCGCGCGATGGTGAAAGCGAAGGGCGGCGCGAAAACGGCGATCAAGTCGACGGAGTTGGATGTCAGCGGCGAAGGCACCGTCCGCGCGTGCGCGGATAAGGCGCTCAAAATGCTGCAAGAGGGACAGGTGGATAAAGTGACGCTCGTAGGCGTTGGTTTACAGGTGAACAAAGCCGTCGCCGCCGTGGAACTCGTGAAGAAGAAGATTGCGGGAGTGCATCAGTGCACGACGTACGCGCCGGTGCAGACGAAGAACACGAAAGCGACGCAGATCCGCATCGATTTGGCGATGGAGAGCGCGGTTTTGGACGTCAAAGCGCCCGGATATCAGTCGCCAGAATCTAAAACACCGTCGCCTAGGAAGCGAAAGGCTACGAAGAGCGACGCGCAGGCGACGTTGCCGATGAAGAAGAAAGTCGCGCACGCCTTCAACGAGGCGAGTCGGCGACAAGAGAGAACGAAAAATGCGGTCCCATCAGCGTAATATGATGGACGCGCGTGGTGGTCTTTTCTTCAGGGCGTTCGCGTCTTTTTTCGAAGAGAGCGGCGCTTTACCCGACACGTACTTTTAATAGAAACCCAGCCGGGCTAACATGTAATACAAAAAAGCAGAGCAAGTCAAAACGAAGATTGGCCAAAACAAAAATACGTAGGTAAAACTAACAAATTCTAGCGTGCATATCAACGAGATGAGCGGTGTCTTGCTGACGGAGTTAGTGCTGAGTCCACTCGATCGTTTTCAGATCGATACCTTCCTGGACCATCTCCCAGAGAGGCGACATTTCGCGAAGCTTTTCCACTTGTCGCACCGTCGCCTCGATGGCTCTGTCAACCTCTTCTTCGGTGGTGAAGCGACCCAACCCGTATCTGACGGACGTGTGCGCCATTTCTTCGTTCACGCCGAGGGCACGGAGGACGTACGACGGTTCCAGACTGGCGCTCGTGCACGCGCTCCCGCTGCTCACCGCAATCTCCTTGAGTCCCATCAACATGGACTCGCCTTCGACGTACGCGAACGACATGTTCACGTTACCCTGATACCGAGCGTCACGATCGCCGTTCAACTGCGTGTGTTCGACGCGAGATTCGATCCCTTCGATCAATCGCTTCGCCAAGCGCCTGACGTGCGCTTCGTCGTGTTCCAGCTCTTCCTGCGCCACTCGAGCGGCTTCACCTATGCCCACGATGAGAGGCGTCGGGAGGGTTCCCGAACGCAAACCTCTTTCTTGTCCACCACCATTGATGATGGGTTCCATTCGAACTCGCGGACGTCGACGAACGTACAGGGCGCCGATGCCCTTGGGGCCGTAAAACTTGTGGCCGCTGATGGACATCAAATCGACGTTCATCTCGTTGACATCGACGGGCACCTTGCCTAACGCTTGCGCGCCGTCGGTGTGAAAGAAAATCTTTCTCGATCGGCACAGCTCTCCGATTTCCTTCAAAGGCTGAATGACACCGATTTCGTTGTTCACCGCCATGACGGAGACGATGGCGGTGTCCTCGCGCATCGCCGCCTCGAGCTCCTTCAAATCCACCAACCCATTCTCTCGCACCGGAAGATACGTCACCTCGAACCCCTCGCGTTCGAGTTGTCTGCACGAATCCAACACGCATTTGTGCTCCGTGGTCGTCGTGATGATGTGCTTCTTTTTATCCCTGTAAAAGCGCGCCACCCCCTTGAGCGCCATGTTATTCGACTCCGTCGCCCCGCTCGTGAACACAATCTCCTTCGGATTCGCCCCGATGAGCGCCGCCAACTGCGCCCGCGCCCGTTCGATCGCATCCTCCGTCTCCCATCCGTACATGTGCGTTCTCGAGTGCGGATTCCCGTACTGCTCGGCGAAAAAAGGGAGCATGGCGTCGAGCACCCTCGGATCCAACGGCGTCGTCGCCTGCATGTCCAGATACAGCGGCCGTCCTCGCAGCGTCACCCCTTTCATCTCAAACTCCGGGTCGACGACACCACCACCACCACCTCTCGCGCTCGCGGCGACGCTCGCCGTCCCTCTCGCGCGCGTCGTCGTCCACGCGTCCCCGACGAGGGACGCCCCTCGTCCCACCCCGCTCGCGCTCACCGCGCCCGCGCGCGCGAGCGCCGCCACCGCGCGACGTCGCACCGACGACGCTAACATCTCCACCGACAAATCACGTCTCCTTCGACAAATCTCTCCGCGCGCGCGTCTCGACGCACCGTCTCGACGCGCGTCGTCCTTCGACGTCCCCGGTGGACGATCGACGGCGCGTTCGCGCGTGTTCGAGAATGTTCGAGAATGTTCCATAGTGTGGCCCATTGGCGAGTCATACACCGTCGATGAGTCCCGGTGCCGAGTGATCCCTTCTCGACGTTTCGAATTCTCCGAAAACGCGCGAAAAGACGACGAACGGACGAAACGATCGTCACAATCAGACGCACACACACGAGCGCGTACACGACACGCGCGAGGAATCGAACCGATACAACAGGTTCACCACACTTTACGAGTCACTCGAAGAGACTCACACACTTTACACGTACGGACGCGGCGACGGAGACGATGCTGCGCGTGATGACTGGACGACGAATCGGAGGCGCGCGCGCGCTGGACGCGGCGGCGGCGATGATGGATGCGATGTTCGACGACGTCGACGCGTTCGTCGGAGGAGGGAGAGGGACGAAGAGAGCGAACGATGTCGAGTGGAGGATGGAGCGACCGCGAGTGGAGGAGACGACGCGCGGGTTTTTGATCACGGCGAAGGCGCCGGGCGTCGGCGCCGCGGACGTCGCGGTGCGAGCGACGACGGACGCGCGCGGACGGGCGACGCTTCGCATCGAAGCCGGCGGTCGCGCGGTGACTGAACTCGGATTACCGACCAAGTACATCGATATGAGCGTGACGCCGAGGGCGTCGTGCATCGATGGTGTGCTTCGAATCGCCGTCTTGAAGAAATCGCCGGAGATTCTTCGGGTGCCCATTCGCTCGGCGGCGGACGAGACGCCGCGCGAGGAGGGAGACGAGCGCATGGAGACGGACGAGGACGAGAGTTCGATCACTCTGAGCGTTCCGGGTTTCAGCGCTCGCGATATCTCGGTGGCTTTGCACAAGCCCGACGATTGTCTCGTCGTCGAGGGCGCGTCCAAGACGTTTGGAAACTTCAAGAAGACGTTCAGAAACCTTCCGCCGGAGCTTCAACTCAAACACATCACCGCCACCGTCGCTCACGGTCTGCTGAGCATCAAGATGGAAGATCCGACCGCGATCGAACCCATGGATATCATCGTGTCGAACGTGGCGCCGCGCGACGAGGACGTCGCCTCGAATGAGAAACTCGTCACGTTACTGAGACGCTCCGTCCCGGGCGTGTCCGCCGACAAGGTGACGTGCGCGCTCAAGGCGGATCGAACGCTGCGCGTGGACGTCAGAACCGATCACAGTCGCGCGTCAGTTTCCATCAACGTGCCGAAAAACTTGGATTTTTCTACCCTCGAGGCGAGATGCGTCGACGGTATCCTCACCGTCACGTGCGAGCGCGACGCATCGGCCGCCGGCGCTCACACGGTGGACATCGAAGTCTCGGGCGAACGACCCGCCTCGTTCATCGACGCCGTTCCGGTCGAACATGACGCACCATCCGGCGAATTACCGACGACCGAAGCGCTCGAGGCGATCGATTACGACGGCAAGGTTGAGGACGTCGCCGAGCGATGACGCGGCTCACGAGCGCGAAACGCGCGGCGTGACGCGCGCGAACATACGAACATATGACACTACTTTTGTAACGCAACGATACACTACACACGCACACGCAAAGTCTCGTGCACATCGCGTCCGTTTATCTTCGTGCTCGTTTTTCCCTGACGACGACGCGTTCGCATCGACATCATTCGTCGCGTCGGCGTCTCGAGCTCGAGCGAAAGAGTTTTCTGATGCTGACGTCGCCCGTGCCGCGTGCCTCACACGCGCCCACGCGTCTTCGCGCGCGTTACGAGCGTATCGAATCGCGTGCGAATGTACGCCGCGTCTTTCCGCGCGGTCAAGACGCCCGCGCGGGCGTCGCGCGAGTCGTCGAACGCGCGCTCGGGGACGACGTATCGTCGACGCGTGGAGTGCGCGTCGGTGGCGACACGTCGTGCGCGCGCGCGACGGGCGGCTCCGACGCGCGTGGAGGAGGAATGTTCGCGCGCGAGGCGTCGTCGAGCGCCGCGCGCGGCGTCGGACGCGGACGCGGGCGAGCGCGAGGGAGGCGGGGACCTTGACGGCGCGGTGCTCAGAAACTTTTTGTTTCCGGCGCTCGCGGGTGCGCTCTTCGGTTGGGACATCGGGATCTCGTCAGGGGCGTTGGAAAATATTACGACGAGCGCGGCGAACGGAGGCGACGGTTTCGCGTTGTCGAGCATACAGTCTGGACAATTCGTGAGCGCTTCGCTGTTCGGCGCGCTGACGGCGAGCGCGGCGGCGGGCGCGGGTCTCGGAGATCGACTCGGCTCGAGAAAGGAGCTCGCTCTCGCGGCCACCTTGTACATGACCGGAAGTGTCGCCGCGAGCGTCGCTCCTGGCTTTGAACTCTTAGTTTTGGCGAAATTGATTTACGGTTTAGGCATCGGTTTCGCGATGCATAGCGCGCCGGTGTACATCGCGGAGACGGCGCCCAGTTCATTGCGTGGAAGCCTCATTTCGTTGAAGGAGGGATTCATCGTGGGTGGAATTCTTCTCGGGTATTTGGCGAGCGAAGGTCTCATCACGTCGGACGGGGCGTGGAGACAGCTATCTCTCGAGGCGACGCCTCTGATTGGCATCCTTTTGGCCGGGTCGCTGTGGTTACCGGATTCGCCGAGATGGATAGCTTCGAGGGGAGGAGACAACGAGAAAACGAGAGAAGATGCGCGTGATGCGCTAGTTCGAATTAGAGAAGCGAAGACGGAGACCGATTTGGTGAAGGTAGACGATGAGTTGGGAGACATTTTCGCGGCGGCGACAACCTCGGACGCGAAGAACGCTGGAGGAGTGATGAAGTTGTTTGACGTCAAGTATCTTCGTCCGCTGTACATTGGACTTTCTGTTGTGTTATTTCAGCAGTTTACCGGTCAACCGAGCGTTCTTTACTACGCGACACAAACTTTCGAAGCCGCCGGCTGGAGCGTCGAAGACGCGGCCAACGTTTCCGTCATTCTCGGCGTATGGAAACTTTTCATGACTGGGATCGCCGTCTTCAAAGTGGACAGCTTAGGTCGACGGCCTCTGTTGTTGGGTGGCGTGAGTATTATCACCGCCTGTCTGTTCGCTTTAGCCGCGCTGAACACTCCCGGAGAAACGCAAACGGTGCTTCAAGCGCAAGCGTCCGTGGCCGCCATCTTTCTGTACGTCGGCGCGTACCAATTGAGCTTCGGACCGATCGCGTGGTTACTCGTTGGGGAAGTGTTCCCATCCAAAGTCAGATCCACCGCCGTCGGTTTGGCCACGCTGAGTAACTTTGGAAGCAACTTTTTGGTGTCGCTCTTCCTCCCGACGGTGCAAGAAACCGTCGGCTTGCGCGGCACCTACCTCGGATTCGCCTCCGTCGGCGTCTTGGCCCTGGCCTCCATTTACTTCACCGTCATTGAGACGCGAGGGAAGACGCTGGAAGAGATTGAGATCGAGTTGATGGAGCGATAGAACACATTCGCCGCTCGCGTGTAACACTAGCCGCACTCGCCGCCTCTCATGCGCGCCTCCGTCGGTCGTCGTCTCGCGCGCGCGCTCGCGTCACGCGCGACGACGACGACGACGGCTCATCCCGACGCGCGCGCGCGCGCCACCGCGCGCGCGTACGGGCAATTATCCGATCCGAACACGTTCGAACTGTTACAAGGTCCCGAGGGACGCGTCATCATCGACAAGTGCGTGTTCGCCTCCGTCACCGCGCGCGCGGCGTCGTCCGCGCCTTCGCTTTCTGACTCAACGTTCCGCGTCTCACCGCTCGCAGTTACGACGCGCGTGGATTCGCGATAAAGGGGGCGTATTGCGTCGGGAGCGTCTTCGCGTACGACGCGCTACACGCGGCGTGGTCGCCGACGCGCGCGCGGGACATCACCCCGGACACCTTGGCGGCGCTCGAGATCGTGGAACCGACGCCAGACTTACTCATCGTCGGTACCGGTCGCGCGATGGCGCCTCTGCGCGAGGACACGTTGACGTATTTGAAGGAAATTGGCGTGGCGGTGGACGCGTGCGACACCGTAAACGCGATGAGCACGTTCAACGTCCTCGTCGAGGAGGGACGATGCGTCGCGGCGGCGTTGTTGCCGGCCGGTCACGAGGAGAGGGGTGATGATGATGATGATGCGTGATACGTAGGGCATAGCACAGGAATAGCACAGGAATAGCGTAATCAATCAATGTATTGTACAACAGACATTCGGCGACGTACGACGCGCGAACGCGAACGCGCGAGACTCGTCGCGAGACTCGCGTCTGCGCGGAAAACGAAGGAAAGAAATCACGAAACGCGTCAGTCTCGGTGTCTCTCGCACTGTTCGAATCGTCGAGACGACGCGAGCGCGCGTCCCGAAGTGACACCAAAAAGTGCACGCGTGCGCGAAAAATAAAAGAAATGTAGCCTCGAGGCACATCGCGACCGACCGAGTCGATTCGTCGTCGACACGATGTTTGACGAGGAAAGGCTCCGACGTGTTTCTCGGAGGTGTCCTAAAAATATCCATCTTTAGTGTAGCGAGGTTGAAAAACCGCTCTCCGCGACGGGAGCGTGGGAGCGGGGGTAAACTCGCAGTGGCGGCGCGAACGATGCGTGTGGCCACGCACCTCGCGATGCGAGCCGTCGCGAGGATTATACCTCTCGGACGGTCGTCGCGTTCGATGATGACGCTCCCGCGCGCTCGGCGCTCACCTCGCGCGCGGGAGTGTGCCGGGATGAGCTCGTGCGGGGAAAACCTGGGAGGAAAAGGTACGGTGCGACGCGCGAGCGCGCGAACGCGGTTGTTACAAACGATACACTACCCGAGGGCGTCCTCTTCCGCCGCGATCATGTTTTCGTGAGACTGCTCGCTCTTGCGTCGCTTGGACTCGCGCCCGCTCTTCTTTGCGTCGCCCGCGTCGTCCGCGGCGGCGGCGGGCGCCTTGTATTTGGAGCGAAAGAGCTTGAGCTTTTTGTCAATCTCCTTCACGACAGCTTCGTCCGGTTCGACGCCCTCTTCGATGTGGGATTCGATTTCATCTAAGATTTCTTTGAGCGCAGGCCCCTTCGGCGCGGGCGTCGTGCCGCGAGAGCCGACAGATTCGCAATAGTTGACGAGGTCAGCGGCGTTCGCCCCTCGCGCGGCTCTCCTGAGCGCGCACAGCGCGATTTGCCCCGGAGGTCTCACCAGCGGCACATCCGTGAGCATCAACGAATCGATCAATTCTAAAGCTATTTTACGACACTCGACGAGTTGTTTCGCCGTCACTTTACACGCGCCGTCCTCCACGTCTCGAAGAAACCCCTCGAGCGGTCGAGTCGCGCCGTAACACACCAACTGAAATTTCAAACCCGATAAAAACGTCACCTCCGCGGCTAACACGCGCGCCGGATCCTCTCGAACGCCCTTGCAGAACTCATCCGCGCTGATGTAGCTCTCCTCCACCTTGCACGCCACGTAAATGCTCGTCAACATGATAATCTTTAAACTGTGCGCCGCGACGCCGTGCACCAACGCAAACCTTTTGAAGAGCATGACGGCTGTGTTCTTCACCTTTCGCGGCAGCGAGAACGCCACGCATATGGACTGAATCTTGTGTTCGTGATAGCGCAATATCTGCGTCTCCTCCTCCAGCGTCAGCCCGTCCGTCTCCACCGAAGATGTGGATTCCGCGTTCGCACCAACGGCTGTTTTCAGCGTCGCCTCGCGCGCCTGCGCGCGCGCATCGCGCACGGCGTCGCGCGATTCGTACAACCAAAAGTTTTTCTGCGTCGACGTGGGATAATTCGACATGTCGGTCGTCCGTCGTCGACGTGTGCGGGACGCCTCATCTCTTCGATGAGACGAACCACTCGCGAGCGCCAGTCGACGATGCGCGCCATCTCGCGCGCCACCGTCGTCGCGCGCACTCGAAGCGATGGGACGCGCGATGTCGACGTCGCGCGCGCGCGGCGCGCCTCGAGCTCGACCCGCGCGGCGATGCGAGTGCGCGCGAAGTCTGAACAGGAAACGTCATCGTCTTCATCGGATGAGGGCGCGTTTCTCGCCGCCGGCGCCGCCATGGGCGTCCCGACGCTCGTGACCTTGGCGTATCCAACGTTCTTGGTGCGCGACGGACTCGGTCTCGAGTGCGCGACGCCGCTGTTCGGAGAGACGTTTGATTCGGTGAGCGCGGTGCAACACTTTAGTAACGCCTTCGGCACGGATGCCTTCTCTTTGATCGCGCTCACGGCGCTGTACACGCTTTCAGACGCGGCGAAAAATAATCGGTTAAACTCTGAGACGTATCAGCGCTTGGCGCTGTCGATGGTGTTATTTACGGGAAGTTTCGTCGTCGCGTTCGGCGGCGCGGCGGCGAGCGCAGAGGCGAGCGGCGCCGTCGGACCGAACGCCGCGACGTGCGCCGCGCTGGGAGCATCGTTCGCGCCGGCGTTCGTGACTTCATTCAAAGCGATTCGAGAGCACGGACCTGGACACGACGAGACGTGGGCGCGCGTGGCGAAGGATTTCCAAGAGGCGAAAAATTTCAGCGACAGAACCGAAAAAGGCGGCTACCTGGAATTATTTTACAAGGTTTCGTTTTGGACGAGTCTCGTCGTCGGCGGCTCGTTCGCGTTCAGCCCTCTCTCTCCACTCGCCATCGTCAACGAAATGGAACCGTCATCGCAATTGATTCAGCGCGCTTTCGGCTTGGCCACCGTGTTCCTCTTGGCGCCGAGCCAATACGTCCTCGTCGACGCCTCTCGCCGAGGTCGACTCGGCGGCGGTACCTTTAAAAAACTCAACCTCTCCATCGCCGCATCCATCGGCTTGATCGACTGGATGACCATCTACACCTTCCAAGCCGCCGCGGATCTCTCACCGACCGCGGCGGACATGGCCACCGCGAGCGGCGGCGTCTACAATTACGTCGGCGCGTTAGCCGTGAGCGCGTCCATTCTCGCCGTCTACCTCTACCAGGGTATCGCCGCGAAAAAGTAAAAACAAATTAGGTGAGGGAGCGTCCACGCGTTCCCTCACGCCTCGTCCACGCCGCGCGCATTTTTATTCATTCATTCATTCATTTCGCGACGTACAGTTAAAAATTCCCCAGAAAAGAAAAAACCGGTGGCCGTTGCGCCCGAGACGATCGACACTCCACCGCGCGCGCGAGGTCCCACCATGTCCTCCGCACACGCGCGTCGGCGCGCGCTCGGAATGATGTCGTCGTCTCGCGCGTTTGCGCGGGCGTTCGACGTCGCGCGCGGCGCGCGCGCGGCGACGACGACGGTGGCGACGATCGCACCAATCGGGCGCATCGGCACGTCGCGCGCGAACGCGCTCGCGCGCGCGACGACGAGCGCGAGGTACGATCATCGCGGGAATGTTCTTCGCGGCATCGGGGCGAGAGGCGCGGCGAGTGCGAGCACGGTGCCGCCGAAACCGACGCCCAATCGAGAGATGCGAGACGACTTTTTAAACGCGGCGAGCGCGCAGTACCTGGAGGCGATGGAGGATGAGTACAGGAAGGATCCGACGAGCGTGCACGAGTCGTGGGCGGCGTTGTTGAGACAGTTGGATTCGGGTCTCACCGGGGCGCAGGTGTCGGAGATGCACGACGCGATGGCGTCGGGCACGGCGCCCGTCGCGGTGGGGCGGCCGTTGGATATGCAGACGATTCAAGAGTCTATGCGGCTCATCATGTTGATTCGGGCGTATCAGATTAGTGGCCACAGCATCGCGAATCTCGATCCATTGGCGCTCGAAGAGCGAGACATGCCGATCTCTCTCGATCCCAGTCTGTACGGGTTCTCCGAGGACGACATGGACCGCGACTTTTTCATCGGGACGTGGAAGATGAAGGGGTTTCTCAGCGAGGAACGACCGGTGCAAACGTTGCGACAAATCCTCACGAGGCTCAAGGAAACGTATTGCGGCACGGTTGGGTATGAATACATGCACATACAGGACCGCGAGCAGTGTAACTGGCTTCGATCAAAGATTGAGACCGAGAGGAAGAAGCAGTATTCCCCCGAGCGTAAACAAATTATTTTGGACCGGTTGGCATGGGGCGAACTTTTCGAAAACTTTTTATCAAACAAATATAGCGCGGCGAAGAGATTTGGCTTGGAGGGATGTGAAAGTCTCGTGCCGGGCTTCAAAGAAGCGATAGATAAGGCGGCAGAGATGGGTGTTGAGGCGATTACCATCGGCATGCCGCATCGCGGTCGCTTAAACGTGCTCGCCAACGTGGTGCGCAAACCGCTGCAAACGATTTTCAACGAGTTCAAAGGTGGACCAAAACTCGTCGATGAGTTACCGAACGCAGATTCTACGTACACTGGATCCGGTGACGTCAAGTATCATCTCGGAACTTCATTCGATCGTCCAACGTTGCGCGGCGGACAAATTCACCTCTCCGTCGTGGCGAACCCGTCGCACTTGGAAGCGGTGAACACCGTGGTTACGGGTAAAACGCGCGCGAAGCAGTTTTATACGAAAGATCCCAACGGTGACCGATCCATGCCGATTTTACTTCACGGTGACGGTGCCTTCAGTGGCCAAGGTATTGTGTACGAAACGCTCGACATGAGCAAACTTCCGGAGTATAGCGTCGGAGGGACGTTGCACATCGTCGTCAATAACCAAGTCGCCTTTACGACTGATCCCAAGTATTCGCGCTCGAGTCCGTACTGCACGGATGTCGCGAAGGGTATGGAAGTGCCTGTATTCCACGTAAACGGCGACGACGTCGAGGCTGTCGCTTGGGTCATGGAACTCGCCACCGAGTGGAGAATGAAGTGGAAAACCGACGCCGTCGTCGACATCGTCTGCTACCGCAAGTACGGACATAATGAGATCGACGAACCCATGTTTACGCAGCCGCTCATGTATAAGGTTATTCAGCAGCATCCAAGCGTGTTGACTCAGTACAGCGCCAAGCTCGTCAACGAAGGCATCATCACGCCGGATGATTTCATCAACATGAAGGAAAAAATCACCTCCATCATGGAAAGAGAGTTTGAAGCGTCCAAGGATTACGTGCCGAAACAACGGGACTGGCTCGCGTCGCATTGGCAAGGATTCAAAAGTCCAGACCAGTTGTCGCGCATCGCAGACACTGGCCTTCCGTTAGAACATTTGAAAAACCTCGGCCATCTCATCACCGCGATACCGGCTGGCTTCACGCCGCATCGCGTCGTGAAGCGCGTGTACGAGAATCGTCGCGCCATGATCGACAAAGGTGAAGGGATAGACTGGGCCATGGGAGAAGCGTTGGCTTTTGCGTCTCTACTCGATGAAGGTAACCACGTTCGATTGTCTGGGCAAGACGTCGAGCGCGGGACTTTCTCCCATCGCCACGCGCTTATTCACGATCAAATCTCTGGTGAACGTCTCGTTCCTTTGCGGAACGTCTACAGCGGCAATCTCGGCCGAGGTCAAAACTTTTTCACCGTGAGCAACTCCTCCCTTTCCGAGTACGGCGTGTTGGGTTTCGAGCTCGGGTATTCCCTCGAGCATCCGAACTCTTTGATTCTCTGGGAGGCTCAATTTGGCGATTTCGCAAACACCGCGCAAGTGATCATCGATCAATTCATCAGCAGCGGCGAGGCAAAGTGGCTTCGACAAAGCGGTCTGACGCTGTTGTTGCCGCACGGTTACGATGGTCAAGGGCCGGAACACAGCAGCGCGCGTTTGGAACGTTTCTTACAGATGACGGATGAAGATGCGACGCAAATTCCCGACATGGCTATGGATCGTCGATTGCAACTTCAAGAGTGCAACTGGCAGATTTGCAACGTCACGACGCCGGCCAACTATTTCCACATGTTGCGACGTCAGGTTCACCGCGAGTTCCGCAAACCTCTCGTCGTCATGAGTCCGAAGAATCTTTTGCGTCATCCAAAGGCGGTATCAAAGCTCGCGGAGTTTGATAACAGCGACGACAACGATTCGCTGCAAGGCATTCGTTTCAAGCGCATGATCATGGATAAAACGTGCACTTCTCGAAGCATGGACCCTCCGGTCGAAGAAAAGGTCGAACGCGTCATCTTCTGCTCCGGCAAGGTGTATTACGATCTCGACGAAAGTCGAGAGGAGGCGTCGAAACTCGACACGGTGAAAATCTGTCGCGTCGAGCAGCTCGCCCCCTTCCCTTGGGATCTCGTCCAACGCGAGCTCAAGCGCTATCCGAACGCCGAAGTCGTCTGGTGCCAAGAAGAACCCATGAACATGGGCGCCTGGGGCCACATCGAACCGAGAATGCGCACCCTCTTCAAGCACCTCTCGCGTTCCGGCGAGACGCGATACGCCGGTCGTCGTCCCGCCGCGTCGCCCGCCACCGGGTACGCCGCCGTCCACGCCCAAGAGCAAGCGGCGCTCGTCAACGACGCCATCAACTAAACACGAACGCACGCTCGCACTTAAACGTCACACACGACACGAGGTCACACATGTAAATCTATTATACACGCGAAACGCGACGCGACGTCGACCCCTCTGGGTCGAATTCGTCCAACTTTCCCTTTCAATGATGTGACCCACTGATCCTTGAGTCACAAATCGTCGATGTGCCGACGTCATCCGAAGAGAGGTCAGGGGGAAATCCTCGCGAGGGACGTCGTTGTGGCGTCACACGCGCGCGCGCGGTCGACACTCGCGCGTTCGCACGACGTCGACGATGACGGTGATGACGGCCGCGGCGCGCACGACGCGCGTGGCGCACGGAGCGAGCGCGACGGGACGCGTGCACGCGCGAGTCGTGGCCCCGCGCGGCGGCGCCGTGGTGCGGGACACGATGCGACGCGCGGAGGCGCGAGGACGGCGCGCGGTCGCGCGCGCGGGCGCGATCGATGCGATCGGTGAGTTTGCGGATCGCGCGCAGGCGGTGACGGCGAACGCGCACGCGGCGTTCGTGACGTCGAAGGTGTTTGAAGTCGCGGACGCCGCGGCGGCGACGGCGGGGATAGACGTGAACGACGCGGAAGCGTTAAAGGCGGCCGGTATACAGAAGGGAGGATGGTTA
>Ga0255759_10000951_pt1 | contig 26132 bp, 60 predicted proteins | sample 101ome_20_FD_179959 | JGI IMG/M metagenome (GOLD analysis project Ga0255759, IMG submission 179959) | Coastal salt marsh microbial communities from the Groves Creek Marsh, Skidaway Island, Georgia - 101404AT metaG (version 2) | ecosystem: Environmental > Aquatic > Marine > Intertidal zone >...
TGGAGACGAAGCTCGAACATATTTTGATGAAGCAGTACGCGGTGTTATCATTCTTATCATCTTTGTATTTGATCCACTTGCAATCATGCTTCTTATCGTATCGACAGGTATGTTTAAACGAGATCGTGAACAAATGAATCCACTCGTAGATGAAGAACAAATTATGCGAATGGATGTGAAAGAAGAACCCATTGATTGGGACCGAGCACCAACAAGACAACCACCGAGCTCTGTCGATGACGCTGCAACAGCGATGGCAGAAAGCGCTAATAATAATGAGAAGAAAAGGCGAGGTTTAACGACTGTACTAAAACGAAGACCCATTTAATATGAAATACTTGATCTCAGCGTTAATTAGTGCCATGGCGTATTACGCCTTCGCAGAAGACACTTCAGTGAATTCACCATTGATACCAGATGAAGAATATTGCCTGGCTTTGAATGTTTACCACGAAGCTCGTAGTGAAAATCTGGCAGGCAAATACGCCGTTTCTGACGTTGTACTCAATCGGGTACAAGATAGACGTTATCCCGATACGGTATGTGATGTCGTAAAACAAGCTGTGTTGAGCAAATGGCATCTCGAGCAAGGTCGCGAAGTACCTATTAGGAATAAGTGTCAGTTTAGTTGGTATTGTGATGGTAAGTCTGATACACCACGAGATATTGATGCTTGGTACGAATCACGATTGATTGCCCAACAAATTCTATCAAAAGATTTATATCGTGGAATTACTGAAGGCGCTACTCATTACCATGCTGATTACGTTGATCCTAGTTGGCGTCATCGATTCTCAATGGTCGGTCATATAGGCTCGCATATTTTCTACCGAGCAGATTGATAAATATCTCTATTATGATAATGGAGATGAAATGTGGCTATCGTTGGAATCGATTACAGTATGACAAGCCCAGCCGTATGTGTACATGATGGTGAAGAATGGAGTATTGACAATTGTACCTTTCACTTCTTTATTCGAAAGAAAGAAGTAAGCTCACCTCAATTCATAGGCTATGAATATCCTGAGTGGAATTGTGATCAACAGAGATACGAAAACCTTTCAGCATGGACACTCGATGTCATGTTTAATAGTGGGTCAATGACCGCGTTTATTGAAGGATACGCCTTTGGTGCTGTTGGTCGAGTGTTTAACATTGCAGAGAATGGTGGATACCTCAAGCAAAGAATGTGGTTATGTGGAATTGATTTTGAAGTTTATGCGCCGACTACGATTAAAAAGTTTGCGACTGGTAAAGGTAACGCAAGTAAAATTGATATGTACGAGTCATTCATTACTGAAACAGGGGTTGACATTTTCGAGAAACTTGATATAATAGGCTCGAAGAATTGGAATCCCGTCAGTGATATTATTGACGCGTATTACATAGCTAAACACGGCTTTTTTGAAATGAGAAAAATGAATGATACTAATCTTTAATGGCCCGCCCGGATCGGGCAAAGATGAAGCTGCGGCTTTCTTTGCCCGTACTTTTAATTTTGAACACGTCAGTTTTAAGAAGCAACTTTTTCTTGAAACGATTAAGCATTATAATGTAGATGAAGATTGGTTCATGAAAGGATACAACAATCGATCTCTGAAAGAACGTAAAGAAATCGAGTTAGGTGGTAAGTCTCGTCGAGAGGCAATGATCCATGTATCCGAAGATAACATTAAACCAAAGTATGGTAAAGACTATTTTGGTAGAAAGGTCGCTGAGCAAATCGACGGCAATAAAAATTACGCTATCTCTGATGGCGGATTCGTCGAAGAGCTCAAGCCTATTATTGATAAGGTAGGAATTGGAAGTATAGTTATCGTTCAACTGACTCGAGCCGGTTGTAGCTTTTCTGGCGACTCAAGGCGTTACTTCAACGGGCGCTTTGATGAAGGCAAAGAAATGATTATCAATTTCGAAACGGAGATTGAAGATGACTTTATTTTAGATATGCCCGCAGATATTCTTACGTATCGTATACATAATAATGGTACAATCACAGATTTCTATCAATCTTTGATTAGTGTTGAGTTTCGTTTGAAGTGGCTTGACGGATTTTCAAAAGCTTTATTTAACCACCCAGTGAGAGGAAGTAAAATATTATGACTTATGATGAAATCAAAAGCGTTCTTAAAGAAAAGGTATGCATTGTCGATTTCACTAAAATGAACGGTGAAAATCGATTGATGAAGTGTACTCTTATCGAAGACCAACTACCACCTGCGCCTGTATCAGACGGCGATGGAACATTTACCCCTGCCGCTACGACTACTGCTGTGAATGAGCAAGTCTTAGCTGTGTGGGACCTACAAAACAACGGTTGGAGATCTTTCCGAGTTGACCGTGTAAATTCAATTATCCCTGTGGAGTAAAACATGAGTGTGATTTACAGAGGCGAGGTTATCGAAACCGAGCTTTCTAAAAATTCAAATGGTGGAACTGAAATGATGAGGCAGCGTCTTCTCGACAATGCCAATCCAGACTATTTGAAAGATGTTGCTATTCATTTATCTCGTACTCGCGAGATGTATGAGGACGTTCCAAATATTCTTTGGTGCCACGATCTTGCAGAAGATCCCGAGAATCGTATTCTCGCCGATGGCGGCTGGCAAAAGTTTGATCGAATTATTTTCGTATCGGCTTGGCAACGAGATCAGTTTATCCTTCGCTATGGCATTCCGTATTCTCATTGTGCAGTCATTTGTAATGCTGTCGAAAAAGAATACAAGCCTCGCGAAAAAGAGCAAGATAAGATTCGCTTTATCTACCACACGACACCACATCGAGGTCTCGAGTTGTTAGTGCCTATTTTTGAAGCTCTTTGTACTGAGTTCGATAACTTGCATTTAGATGTTTACTCGTCGTTTAGCATTTACGGGTGGGAATCTCGTGATGAACCTTATAAGGATACTTTCGCAGCAATCGAAGCTCATCCTAATATGACTTATCATGGTGCCGTTCCAAATGAAGAAGTACTCGAGGCGCTTGATAAAGCTCACGTGTTCCTTTATCCTAATGTATGGCGCGAGACGTCCTGTATTGCACTGATAGAAGCAATTAAGAGTCAGGTAATTTGTATCCATCCGAACTATGGTGCACTTCCAGAGACTTCTGCTAACGCTACAATTACGTATGACTTTAAGGATAACCTCAATGATCATGCAAACTATGCTTACTCTGTAGCAAAGCAATTAGTGCAAGTAATGAACAACGATCCAAATTACTTTAACGGATTTACGTACTCAGATCGTTTTAACTTAGCTCGAAATAGTATTCAATCATTTAAGACGATGTGGGATGCCACGCTCGCGAATGTATTGAACAGATAAAGAGAATCATGAATGAGCAACGAAAATGTTATTCAGTTCCCCAAGCTTCGACTCGATGGGCCGCCACAATCAATGGAGGAAGTCCAGCAGCAATTGCGTGCTTATAAAGAAAGCTTTGCGAGTGATGTAGCAGACTTACTTTGGCAACATGTTATTAACGAGCTTGGGCGGGCTGGATGTAACTTCGACGAAGATATAGAAAAGTATTTTCCGTCGATGGTTCTCATTCTCGAAGCAATCAGATCCCTACACCTACAAACCAGCGGTATCGACCATCCTCTTCAGCAATTTGCTGTCGAAAATATCACAATTGAAGATATGGAACAAAAAATGGTTGACATTGACGATGAAATAGATTAGAATAGGGCTTCAGATTAAACAATGGTAATAAATTATGGCTATCTTAGTAGATTACAACCAGGTGATGCTGGCGTCCCTCTTCGCCAGTATCGGTAACCACCACAACGTAGATCTTGACGAAAATCTCATTCGTCACATGTTCCTCAACTCACTTAGACTCAATCGTAAAAAGTTTACCGAAGAGTATGGTGAGATCATTATTTGTGCCGACAATAAAAATGTATGGCGGCGAGATTACTACCCTTATTACAAAGCTAATCGTAAAAAGAATCGAGACGCTTCTGATCTCGATTGGAATGCTTTGTTCGAGTGCTTACATAAAATTAAGGCTGAGCTCGTCGAGTTCTTTCCCTATAAAGTAATCGACATTGAACGCTGTGAAGCTGACGACATTATTGGCACTATCATCCACGAAGAAGGAACTGAGCTCAATACCGGTTCAGAAAAATTCCTTGTCCTATCAGGCGACAAAGATTACATTCAGCTACATCGCTACGCTAATGTCGACCAATACGATCCTGTCCGTAAACGGTGGATAAGAAACGACAATCCAGATAAATACTTATCTGAACACATTTTTAAGGGCGATGTCGGTGACGGCGTTCCAAACATTTTGTCAGCAGACAATTGTTTGGCCGTTGGTGAAAGACAAAAGCCAATGACCCAAAAGCGAATGAGCTTACTTAAAAATGGTGAAATGGATGAAGAAACACGATTGCGGTATAATCGTAATAAGAAAATGATCGACCTTGCTGAGATTCCCGATGAGTATAAAACTCAAATCCTCGAGGAATACAGCAAAGAAGAACCAGTAGGTCGTGAGCTCTTGTTTAATTTCTTCATTAAGAAAAAGTTGAAGCATTTAATTACTGATATACAGGATTTTTAACTATGGCTGTACGATTATCGCTTTCAGAGATTTTGAATAAAGTTTCTGAATTGAAGAAGAAGAGTGAAAAAATTGATTGGCTGAGGCAGAATGATTGCGGGCCACTACGTTCAATTTTACGCTTGACTTATGACAAGGAAAATGTTGAGTTTCTTTTGCCAAACAGTCCACCGCCTTGGAAAAAGAATAACATGGAACTTGGTACAGAAGGGTTGTTGTACAAAGAAACAAGGAGGCTTCGTATTTTCGTTAAGGGTGGAGGTTATGACGATCTCAACCAAGTGAAGCGAGAAACTTTGTTCATTAGTCTTCTCGAAGACGTGAATGATAATGACGCTGAGCTCTTAGCGAATAACGTAATTTCTCAAACACCTATCAAAGGGTTGACTGAGAAAACATTGCTCGAAGCTTTTCCTGACATTTATAGGAGTAAAATAGGATAAAATCATGGCTAAGCGTTTCAAGAATTTTCGCGAGGGTTCTTACGATAACGAATGGGGCGATAAAAACGAAGATCGCCGCAGGGAAAAAACCAAGAATCGAGATAAGAAAATGAAGCGTCGAAGACGTCGCGATGAAAAAGTTTTCAATTTTAAAGAATTTAATGATCAATAATAGTTGACATTTACTTTCGACTGTGTTAGAATAGCACAGTAAATTGAGTTATTGGTGATGATATGACAAGTATAGCTGACAAGGTAATCCTTGTCGATTGTGATGGTGTTCTTCTCGATTGGGAATATGCTTTTGACCAGTGGATGAAGCGACACGGTTATCACAAAGAATTCGATCAGGTCTACGACATGTCTGTTTCATATAGTATGAAGCGAAAAGACATTAAGAGATTGATCCGAATGTTCAACGAAAGTGCTACCATACGAAAGCTACCTCCACTCCGAGATGCAATCAAGTACGTTCGTAAAATTCATGAAGAAAAGGGAATCGTGTTTCACGCTATCACTTCTCTGAGTAACGATGAATACGCTCAACACTTGCGTACCAAAAACCTTTGTGAGTTGTTTGGCCCAACCACATTTGAGCGGTACGTTTACTTAGACACTGGTGCTGATAAAGATCAGGCATTGGCTGAATATAAAGATAGTGGCTGTTTGTGGATAGAAGATAAGATTGCCAACGCCGAAGTTGGGCTTGAGCTTGGTCTTCGTCCACTCCTCATGCGGCACGGTTTTAACGATAGTTATAGTAACGATGATATCCCTCTCATTGACGATTGGGCTGACTTGTACTACAATTACGTATAAATAAACCTATACGTGGAGAAACAATGCCAATTTATACATTTCGTGACAAAGAAACACAACAAACCTTCGATAAGGTAATGCCTTACTCGCAGAAGGTTGAATTCCTCGAAGCAAATCCCCACCTCGAATCTATTATAACTTCAGCACCAAGTATAGGTGATTCGGTGCGTCTCGGGCTCAAAAAGCCCGATGATTCTTTTCGTGATGTCCTTAAAAACATTAAATCCCATCATCCGGGATCTAGAACAACAAAAAGCACAATTAATGACTTCTAAGGAGGTTTCATGGCCAAACATAGTCGCCGCATGTCCCGCAAGGAAAAGCGTAGACAGGAAAGGGATCTGAATCATGTAGTGAACAACAAGTTCTCTATGAGAAGGATTGAGCCAATAACAACAACACAGGAGGATTTATTCGACAGCTATCGTAGTGATCAAAACATCGCAGCAATTGGAACAGCAGGCACAGGTAAAACAATGTGTGCAATGTATCTCGGCTTGCTCGATGTATTAAGTAATCCACAATATGAAAAATTGATCATCGTACGATCAGCAGTACAAACACGCGAACAGGGCTTCATGCCAGGTTCCAGAACTCAAAAAGAAGCAGTCTTCACAGTTCCCTACGCCGACATTACTAACGATCTTTTTCAGCGAGGAGATGCATGGGAAATTCTCAAACAAAAACGTATGGTTGAATTCATGACATCGTCATTTGTTCGTGGACTTACATTTGATAACTCGATTATCGTAGTTGACGAATGCCAATCAATGACATATCATGAGCTTGACAGTATTATCACTCGTGTAGGCGAGTCTTCTAAAATCATTTTCTGCGGCGACACATTCCAAGATGATTTAGCAGGATCTCGTAATCGTAATGATGTTTCAGGTTTAACTGACTTCTTGAGAGTGGTAGAGAGAATTCCATCGTTTGATATTATCAACTTCGGTGTGGATGACATCGTAAGATCAGGCCTTGTTAAAGAATATATACTAGCTAAGGAGAGGTGCAGTAACTATCTAAAGGCAGCATAGCTGATGAAACAAAATGAGTAATACTTCCATAGATTATGAAATAACGAATAAGAATGTGCATTATGTCGAAAGGGCGACGTTTCCAATCAAGCCCGATTTTGAATTTCCGGCAATCTATGGAAATGAAGATTATGAGCATGATGTTGAGTTCAATAGCGCGATGTTGCTTGCAAACTCTGTGGGTGGGTCCACTGCTTCTGCTAACGCATTTAACTTTGTTGTACAGAGCAGTGGTCCACCACTTAATCCCGACGCAGATATTAGAATTGACATAAGTCCAGGCGTGGGTGGTGGCTATGAAACAGCCGTTACCGATGTTGTTGCGTATTGGGATGATTTTACTAATACAGATTTTGTCAATGGAGTCGCCAACACCTTTAGTGGTGCGGCAGGATTCTATGGTACAATTACTGTATATAATCACAAGATTCGATGGGAAAATGTGCAGTGGGCGAATTGGACTCAGCCATTTGATCTAGGATTTTTTAATGTTGGGCGTGGAAATCCGGGCAATAACTTTTGGGCGAATTATAACGCAAATACTTATCCAGAGCAAATCGTTGTCTATGCAGCGTATGGTGTAGCAAACAACACGTTTAACGCGTCATATCCTACGACTGAGCCAAATACTGCACCTTACTTTGTACCGCCTCAGGCGAATAATACTGGGGGCTCAGCTAACACGTCATCTGGACCAGAAATTCTATATCCAGCTGGGCCAATCCTAGAGATGCAAATCATCAATGGATTTCCAGACCCGGCTTGGCAAAGTTATCTTCCAAATAATCATCCAGAGTCAGAAAGAATACTTGATTATGAATGGGATTTTCCAACGAATCCGGCAAATACAGCGGATCAATCAACGTTTAATACGTATTATGATATTGCTCCCATTCCAGTGTGGCTCACTTCAACACCAAATCCGGCATGGTCGTTTAGTTTAGTCGATGGTCCAAGAAAAGATAGTAATGGAAACGCGATTACTGGTGAAGACGCTCTTCTCGAACTTTACGCGTATCGATACGCATACAATTCAGATACATTTGATCCGGTTACTATAGGCGCTGTACATGATGATGGAAATACGTATAATTGGTACTTCGGTCCAAAAGTAATTATAGTTGATCCCGGCAAAAATTATTCTGTCGGTGACACTTTTGACGTTGTCGTCGCCGATACTCAAAGGCAATCCCTCGGCTTACCTGCTGATATTAAAGCGAGAGCCGTAGTAACAAAAATCGATGCGCCAAGTGCTAATAGCGAAATTACAAATATCAGTGTTACTTCTTCACCATCGTGGGTTGATGTTTCTGTCGTAAACAATAATACTATACGTGTTGTAAAAAATCAAGAAAAGATTTGGCCAGAAGAAAGATTCCTTTTTACTGGATACACCGGAGGGGAATTTACACCGAGTAATAAATATCAGGCAAACATTGCTTTTGACGACGCAGCAACTTGGTATGCAAATGCTCCAGCCGAAGACGGAGTCTTTTTAGAAGAATGGCTTGTTCCATTTGAGCATAGGCCCGGCGGAGTACCAGAAAAGTCAACAGATTTGCCAGGTGTTGCAAACGATCTTGGACAATTTACTTTCCAATTTACGGTCGGTAATACAAATCCAAATGCGTTTGATTATCCACCTCGGGTGTATGAAAAAACGTATGACCAATATTTCTATTGGTCAACTCGGCCTGGGCTCGAAGAAGTAGTTCAGAATGTAATACCACCACAACCTACATCGAATACGGAGTATTCAACATGACGATACCAGCAGCACGGGAAGGTGATTTAGTAGCAACAGGTACGCCAGCAGATCATGGTTGTACGCTTACTACTACGATTGAGTTTGGAATTCCAGAAGTTAAAATCAATAACATCAATGCTGCAGTATTTACATCACCGTTGAGATTTCATAAAATTAAGGTTGGATCGAGTTGTGCTCCGCATCCAGGCCAAATCGTTAATGAAGGATCGTCAAAAGTTTTTATTGCAGGTTTGCCCGCGGCACGTATCGGCGACGAGGTTGATACACCTGGAGGATCGGGCAGAGTTATTATGGGATCACCTACCGTTTTAATCGGAGGATAAATGACGCCACAACAAATCGCAGACTATAAAATGAGATGGATGAAAGACACTGCGGTCGAGGTACCTATCCACTCTGATCTTGAATCAGTTTGCAAAAACTGGTGCAAAGAAAATCTCAATCAGTGGGAATGGAAACTCACTGAATGGACTAACATTTATGAACACACGTTTTACTTTGAAAACGATCTCTTTGCAAAAGAGTTTAACAAATGGGTAGCGTGGTATTATTTGGAGAATGAACTATGATTGATATAATTACTTTGAAATTAACTTCTGGTGAAGAAGTGATTGGCCGATATATGGGCAAAGGAGCTCACGGAATCACTATGAAAAAGCCCGTCTGTCTGGCTCCAGGCAAAGAAGGATTCGGTATGATTCCGTGGATGATGAGTGCTGACGCCGAAGAAGTTTCGATTGCTGAAGGCTCGATTATTGCAATGTCAGATACTATCGAAGAGATTGCAAAGAAGTATATTGAAGTCACGTCTGGTCTCGCACTGGTTTGACATTTGCTTTAAGATGTGTTATAATGGCACATTGATACCACAAAGGTTATATTATGTTTACCCACGTTGATCATGGGCTCGAAATGCCCGAGCTCTCACGCAAAACTACTGAGTCTGGTCGTCGGTACTTTACACCAGACGGCGAAGCTTATCCTTCAATTACGACAGTCCTTGGCATCTTAGGCAAGAAAGCTTTGATGGAATGGCGCAAGCGTGTAGGTGAAGAAGAAGCAAATCGTATATCTCGCCAAGCATCATCGCGTGGTACAGCAGTTCACAAACTTTGTGAAGACTACCTCAATAACGTCGAAGATTGGAAAGGCAAACAACAGCCCGCCAACATTTTCATGTTTAACACTATCAAGCCCGTACTCGAAGAAAAAATAAATAATATATGGTTTCAGGAAGTGTATCTTTATAGTGATAAATTGCGAACTGCTGGCCAGGTTGATTGTATCGCAGAGTTCGAAGGTGAACTCTCTGTAATTGACTTTAAAACCTCCCGGCGTGTAAAGACCGAAGAAGGTATCTTAAGCTATTTTCTTCAAGTGTCTTTTTATGCAGCAGCCTTTTATGAGATGACTGGTATTCCTATTAAGCAAGGTGTCATTCTCATTGCGGTAGATGATTCTGAACCACAGGTGTTCAAGTTTAATACGTACGATTATCTTGAACATGTAATGAAAGTGCGAAAGAAATATAGGGCGATGTATGAAACAGACGAAGAGATACATAATCATTGATCGGAATCGAGGCGTTTTTCTGGGAACATACTCAGATGAAGACGTAGACGAGCTATCGTATCGTGCCGGTGATGGTAAGAAATACGCTCTCTTTGCTGCACACAATCCATTCCTCATTACTCGTGCCTGCTCATTCAAATCGAGAGGTATGGCTCAAGCGTTTATCGAAGATGTATTCCATCATCGCCGATGGGAGCAACTCGAGCCACAACCCATCGAGACTGAAGACGAGTATCCAGACGTTATAGATCTCATTAAAGCAGGCTATGGCGATCATTGCCACGACATGCTCGAAGGCCTTTTCGAAGCCGACGAAAACCCCACAATTCACTGATTTCATTCCTTAGATCATACGGTTATATCCATATAACAAAATGATCTAAAAAAATAATCCCTTCAAAAACAACCACTTATGATAGCCATATGCATAAGTGGTTGATTCTATTGACAAAAATAATTTCACAAAACGGTGTACAAGTTCGCTTTGATTTGGTAGAATGGTACTGTAAATTGGTAAAGGGTATTGATTATGCTGAAATATGAGAACACTGCTGAGATTGGTAACGTCATCAAGGCTTACGATTTTGAGCCTCTTGAAGGTCGTCCTGATCACTTCATCGTTGGTCGAGTCATCAAGAAAGGTGATGTAATCCACCCTGAACACGGTGTTTCTATGTTCAAAGGCTTCCACATTGAAATTACTGGTGCCGATAGCGATGATGATTCACGTATCGGTGACATCGGTTATGTTCCCTTTGAAACCACTTTTGATTATGATGGACGAATTGAGGTATTAGCATGAGCTTAAAAGAATATTTCGCGTGGCTTGACTCTGTACGAGAATCTGGAGTCATCAACATGTTTGCTGCCCCTAAAGCTTTGCAGGAAAACTTCGGTTTGTCAAAAGAAGAAGCAATGGAAATTTTCGTTGCTTGGACGGAGACTTATAAATGAGTAATTACGATTGGCTAGAAGATCGTATTGATATTACTGGCGTCAAGCATTATAGTTTTGGCGAAAAGGATTTTATAACTATTAGTCATCAACCGTCGGAACGCCACCCTACTCGTCTGCAGCTGTTCAATCAGCTGAAAAAGACACTCGAGTTCCGTAATGAACTCAACCAAGTAATTCAGAACCTTGAAGACCTTTTAGACGGAGAAAAGTAATGGTAATAGAAAAGATCCAAGATAAGATGGCAGCAATACGTGTCGCCGAAAGTTGTATCAATTCGGTGTTGGCTGTAAATCCCGAAGCTGTTGATCTCAAAGTGTTCGTTACTTTAAACGAGCTCAAAATGGATTTGCTCGACGCTTTAGACGAGCAAGAATTAAATGAAATTAAATGAAAAAAATGGTTGACATTTACTTTCATTTGGTATAGAATGGCACAGTAAGTTTAGTTAATAAGGAAATATTTGTTATGGCACATAATCTTGAAATTGTTAACGGCGAAGCTCAAATGGCATACCGTCTTTCTTCTGGCGTACCTTGGCATGGCATGGGTGTACCAGTAAATGACGACATGACTCCACGTGAGATGATGGTCGCCGCAGGACTTGACTGGGAAGTTGAAAAAGTTGACACGTTTATTCGCTATAAAGGTGACAACCAAAAGACTGGTCAGCAGGCATTGGTACGCTCAACCGACAGTAAGATTCTTACTATGGTCGGCGAAGGCTGGAATCCTTGCCAAAACGAAGAAGCTTTTGAGTTCTTCTCTGAGTTTGTCGCTAACGGCGATATGGTAATGGATACCGCGGGCTCCTTGCAGGACGGTCGTCTTGTATGGGCTGCAGCCGATGTTAAAGATGGCTTCTCGCTCTTCGGCGGTGACGAAGTGAAAGGTTACCTTCTCTTCTCGAATCCACACCAGTATGGCAAGAGCATTGACGTCAAGTTTGTTATGACTCGAGTGGTATGTAACAACACTTTGACGATGGCACTTACCGAGAAAGGTATGCCCGCAGTCCGCTTGTCACACCGCAGTGAGTTTGATGCTGAAAAGGTTAAGCAGCTGCTTGGTATCTCACACACTCGTGTTGAGCAGTTCAAGCAAGCCGCTGAGCTTCTCGGCTCAAAGCGTTACACTAACGACTCTTTCCAAACGTTCCTTGCTAAGGTGTTTGGTGAGTCCACCAAGCGTGACAAGACACTGAGCCGAACGGCTGAACGAGCACTTGAGGTTGTAGACACTCAGCCTGGTGCAGAGTTCCGACCTGGAACGTGGTGGAATGCTTACAATGCAGTGACTTACCTCACTGACCACGAGCTTGGTCGAAATGCCGACAATCGAGCCACCTCGGCTTGGTTCGGTCACAACGCCAAGCGTAAGCTTGACGCCCTTAACGTAGCAGTTGAAATGGCAGAGGCAGCGTAAGCTGCCTTCTCTACCGGAGATTATTATGCAAAAAGTTAATGTTGAAAAGCGTGTAAGTAAACAATACGTTGGTAGTGTTTATCCCGAGTGTGCTGCCGATATGCTTGAACTCGAAGAGCTCAAAGCCGCGGTGAAAGTAATGAACACCGACCTGAAAAATATTGGCGCGAAGTGTGATTGGGGTCATCCCATCCGGTATCGAGTCAATGTAAAGGGCCGTGAAGCAATCCAAAAGGAAATAAATTTACGGACTGGTAACTGCGTTTCTTACGATTCTTTTGGTGACATCGTTGGCGGAATTGCTAACGCTAAGCGGCTTGACGTTTACATTCATCGCCGCTAATAAATACGTTACTAAAACAATAACTTGGGAGGCTCCGGCCTCCTTTTTTTTATATTCCAAAAAGTAATTAATTCCGTCAAATAATTGACAGGTAACCGTCAAATAAAGTGAATCGATGATGGTGGGATTCTTGATATATAAATAACAGTGGTTAAATAATGGATGTGAGAATAAAATGAAACTGAATCTATTTTTGTTTACACTTTTGTTGATTGGTTTTTGCTCGAGCCCGTATGCTCAAGAAGAAGAGCCATTGCCAATCGATGATGTGATAAGAACTGAATCTACAACAAACAGTACGATAACGACAAACGGGAATACGACAACGACATTGAAGTCACCACCCGCGAGTGCGATATCGCCAACAATCAATACGTCAAATTCTGATTTATGTACGTTTGGCGTGGCTGGTGCAATTCAAACTCAGATTCTTGGTGTATCAACAGGTACCCAATTTACTGATGAAAATTGTGAAAGGCTAAAGAATGCTAAAACTCTTTATGATATGGGTATGAAGGTAGCAGCAGTATCGCTTATGTGCCAAGATAAAAGAGTGTTTGATGCGATGATGAATGCTGGTACACCATGTCCTTATGATGGATTGATTGGCCAAGAAGCAAGAGCTGCTTGGAAAGTAAACGCAGGAGAAGCTCCTCTTGAAGAAGGTGAAAAAGAGGAGAAGAAGGAGATGGACGTTGATCAAAAGACACTCATGGCCGCTGGCGGGGTTGCTTCTTTGTTGCTCTTGCTTGTCTTACTCTGAGCAGGCTTCATCTCAGGTAGTATACGGAATTACGCAAAACGCAGCCAATCCTGGCATGAATTGGGTAATGACTAACGTATTGCCACAACAAGCAGGATTGACTGTAGGTACTGTGATCTATCGATATACCGCAGTCAAAAATCCAGAAGATGATATGCTTGTACACGTACAAAATGAGGATGCTGAGAACGAAGGCCAATATATCTTTAGAGAAACAGATGATTGGTCCGGTTTGCCCGGCAATTCGATACGAAAAGTTGTTTCGGTTGGTGGCATTCCTATCAATCGTTGGGGCGATGGTTCGATTGAAGTAGAAGGAGAAGGCAAGGTTGAAGATCCTACTGTTCTTTACACGTATCAGTATGATCCATGCTTCGATCCTCAGACTGATCCCAATTGCCCAGGCTATAAGCAGCCGTACGTAGAAGTAGAAGAACCTGAGCCTTACGATCCATTGTCAGAAGATTTTGTGCAGGACGAAATCGATAGAGAAATGACTTTAAGAGACGAAGATCAGGACGAAAAAGATCGCAAAAAAGTACAAACGAAAAAAGAGATTAAAGAAAATTTAGAAAAGATTTTGGGCACCGGCAATAATACTGATATTGCTACAGCCTCAAATCTACTTCATTCACAATTGACCATGCTCGACTATATGCCTACGAGTTATTATGAAACGATACCCGGAGGTGAGTACGTTGACACGGTTCAATTAAAAGATTCCGAATTACCAGACAATGCTTCTGGTAGACGGGCCCAATTTGCGCAAGAACTACTTCATGAGAAAATCGTTGATTCACAATATGAAAAGACAACAGAAAAGTAATAAAAAAAGGAGAACTTTATGTTCAATAAAATCAGCGTAGCTATCTTAGCAGCTTTCACAGCAACAGCTGCTTTGGCAGAAGACGTTCAAATTACCGGTACCGTTGAGTCTAAGTGTCTCGTGGTAACTGACACCGTAGGTATCTACGGAAACCCTACACCGAACCTGCTTACGACTGACGGAACAAACGGTGGCGTTAAGCCAGTTATTCGATATGATGTAATTATCGCTGACTACTACAAGGCAAGAATCACACACCCCATTTCGTTTTCTGAGAGTCCAACTCTGAGTGACGTAGTTACATGGGATGGTTCGACATCAGTTGCAGATTCTACTGATGCTAGCATGGCAGCTTATGACACTGACAAAATCGAGTACGACAACGTGACAGAAGTTGATCTGTCGATTGCCGGAAGCACTTGGTTCCAAGTTGAATCAGAAGCAGATTATGGATACGACAAGGCGTTCCCTGCTGGAACATATCGTACAATTGTACAAGCTGAGTGTATCGCTATTTAATATATAATACAGATGAGAAGTTTTTTTGGTATTACGCTGTTGGTCTTGCTCTGTGGGTCTGTAAAGGCCCACGAGTTTACACCAACATATCCAAAATTAAAGCAATCGTTTGTACCGGGCGTTTTAGTCGCTGAGATGACTCTCTTTAACGGTAGAACAGATGTTGAATATTTTGGATTAAACGTGTTTGATGGTGACTGGCAACCTCTACCTTTTGCTTCTGAGTCTGATGTTATAAGGCTGAAGTATTTAGATAGAAAAAAGTTGAACGTATATATTCGCGAAAAAGATAGAAATCGAGCGGTGTATATTTGTTCTAAGTCTAAATTAATTGGTGAGGGAAGTGGACTCACTATGGTTGCAACGAGAATATGTTCTAAAATAAAATGACACGCATGAAATTTATATTATTCATTACATTATATTTCGTAATTGGTTTTTGGGCAGGCGCTGCTTATGGTCAATCGAGTTCGATTAATATGGCCATTCCGCAAACGTCTCCCAACTTCCAAACTGATCGCATAAGAGCTGGTGATTTGGAATGCTCAATGGCGATTGGTTCCTCTACTAACGTAGAATTTGGTGTTGTGGGAATTATGAATCAAGAAGATCCGCTGTACAATCTTTCGCAGCAAGATCCTTCTTTTCGTTATAACAATGATCAATTTATACGTGATGTAGGTGTATACGGGAGAATCACAATTCCTCTTGGTGCACCAAAAGAAAGGCTCAATTGTAATGTTCTATATCAATTAGAGTTGGAAAAAAAGAGATTGGAAGTTATGAGACTTCAAGCCGAGATCGATAATCTGAGGGCGTTGAAGTTCGAGGAAAACTGATAAGGGATTAACATCATGGTTGAGATTGCAGCCGCGTTAAGCATGGCTGGGTCTGCATACAACATGATAAAAAATGGAATTGAAAAAGGGCAGGAAATCAATGACCTGTACCAAGGATTTTCGAGATTTTTTGACGCGAAGGAAGAATTAGCAGAAGCAGCAATTGCAAATAGTAACCCGAGCTTAACGCAAAAATTATTTTCGGGTAAAAGTGTCGAAGCCCAGGCCTTAGAGGTTACTGCGGCTAGACATAAAATGATAGCTCTCGAAAAAGAGCTACGGGAGTTTCTGATCTACACCGGTCAGATGCCTTTCTATGAGGATATGATGCGCGAGCGTAGAAAGATACGCCAGCAACGCCTCGAATTAGCAAAGAAAAAAGCAGAAAGTAGGCGATTTTGGACTGATGTAAGTTTAGTTGCCGGCTTTTTAGTATTTGCCGCTTGTGTCATCGGCGGTATGATTGCACTCATTGCAGGTGCATAAAATGAAAATAGAAATCAATTCAATAGGTGAAAGACTATACACAGTTTACGATGAACGAGGAAACATTATTATAAGAACAACCAGCCTTAAGGCTGCAAAGGAAGCACAACAATGGCAAAAGACTTAGGTGAAATGACTGAAAACTTCGAAGACGAAGTTGAAAACCTGAAGAACACTAAGATGAAATTGTTTGGCATTACTATGACTCCCACTACAATAGCTGGGGCTTTCGCAGTACTGAGTTCTATTCTTGCTGCGTTATATGGTGGATTTGAAACGTACAAAGCTTTTCAGGAAATGAGTGAAAAGTTAGAAGTGATGGATATTGAAGCAGTTGAAGCTCGTAACTTAGCAATTGAAACGAAGCTTAACGACGCTATCGACTACACAAGAGACATCAAAAATAGCTTAAGAGATGATATTATAAGAGTCGAACGTGTTGCCGAAAATGCAAGTAACAGAGTGAAGACTGTACAAGATGATATTGATCAAAGAATGAGGGAATTATCTGACTTAAGTAGGGAATCGGAAAAGGATGTCCGCGATACAATGCGAGAAACAGAGGATCGCATTGACGGTAAAATGGAGAAGTTAGATGAAGACCTTAGAGAAACGCTACAGAAAGCATTGGATAATCCTTTGGGCAATTAGCCTATGTTTTTTTACTACGCCAGTATACGCTGAGTTTAGACACTTTAACGATTGGACCAAAACAGAAAAGTCTCTTTTCCTCACGTATACTGCCGCATCATACATAGACCATAGACAAACTCGTGTAGGACTCCGCAATGGATACACCGAGGGTAACAAACTCATCTATGGTACCAACCCACATCGAGATAAGTCGATCATCATAAATACAATAATCATTGCCGGTGTATACACTTTGATAGGAAAGCACGAGCCCGGTCAATTTGATACTGTTTTACTTGGTGGTAACATTGCAAGATGGGGAGCAGTAATTCATAACGATTCTATTGGAGTAAGTTGGAAGGTAGCATTTTAATATGGAATTGTGGTATGCGATGAAGCCTATGATAGGCCAATACATTAATGAGTTGAGATTTAAAAATCATATCGAAGGCGAGAACGTATGGATAGACGGAGTTCTCGCTACATCACTGACTCAAGAAGTAAGCGATGGTGCCGCTGTCAAAATTGGTAATTGTATTTGGACCGTTCATGACTGGAGCAAATACGAGGAAAAGGATGATCCGGATACGGAACCCTGCCCGCACTGCGGAGGTACGGGCCGCTTATAACTAAAAGTTCTATCCATATTACAAAAAAGTCTAAAAAATAAACCCTTATAAAACAATAGCTTATGTAGGTTATCTTCTAAGTTATTGATTTGTAAGGGTTTTTATTTTTGCAAAAAGGGTTTACTTTTTCGTTTCGATTTGGTAGAATGGTACTGTAATTTGGAATAAGGTATTGATTATGACTAAGTTTGATAAATCACAATTTAAGTGGGATGGCATGTACCTGATGTACTGGGGTCGTCACACTCAATCGATTAACATGGAAGATCATAATCCTGACTGCCACCCTTCTTGGGTAGGTAAGCCTAAGCCCTCTTTTATTGCTCGCTTCAAGTATGGTAGCAAGCCTTGGAAATCTTGGGTCAATTGTATTGTCGATAACTACCCTTCTGTTGAAAGCTACCTCGACGAGGCTCGAAAAACTTCTCCTCTCGAAGCAGTTCAAAAGGTTGGGTACTCTGGTCGCGGCCGTTATAGAAGGGCCGCTTAGATCAAACGGTTATAACCATATAACAAAATGATCTAAAAAAAGTGAAAAAAACGGTTGACATTTACGGTTTGATTTGGTAGAATGGTACTGTAAATTGGTAAAAGGGGTTGACTGGAGTCCACTTGGACTAGCTCAATCGAGACTGAACAGCCCCCTCTTTTGGAGATATTATGAAAGCGATTATTCAGACTCAACACATGGAAAACTACGGTGCCCACGATTGGGACGGTTATGGCGAGTGCCCGCAGTACTGGAAGCCGAAAGGTGGAAACACCTACATTTTCAACTGCACCATCGAAGAGAACATGGACCCTAAGTGGTGGGCTCGTGTTGAAGCTGCTTGCACTACCAAGTCTGAGTACTTCGAAGAGTACTCAGTTGGTGAGACTGTCGTCGATGATGTCGACTTCCGTGTTTCTGATCACTGTGCTGAGTGGGATGCTCCCTACTATGGCACTGTTTTGGAAGATCGCGTTCAATTCAAACGCACCACCAACAACACCGAGTATGGATACATGCGCAAGGAAATTGCCAAGGAGTTCACCGCTTACGATAAGCTCGACAACGGTGAGGAAGTGAGCTACGGCGTAGCTTACGAAATGATTAACGGGGACGTTATTCCCTTTGCCGAGCTTCGAGCTTGGTTGGACAAGTATGCACCAGAGGAGGTAGCAGCATGAATTTTAGATTGATTGGACGTGGTACGAGTAACATGACTTCTTTGCAAGGCCATGTTTCTGCAACTTACCAAGAATTGGTTGATGCTTTTGGTGAGCCTCATTACGACACACCAAGTGGTGACGGTAAAGTTAATACCGAGTGGGAACTCGAGTTCTTTGATACGAACTTCAGCACTTACGTTGTTGCGACAGTCTATGATTGGAAAGATTTCGACGGTGGTCGTCGTTCTCGCGATGGCAATCCTTACGAGTGGCACGTTGGTGGTCATAATATCAATGCTGTTGCGGCAGTGCAGTCTGTACTTGAGCAAACAGCAATTCAAAAAGAATTTGACGAGGACTTTGCATGAGACTTTCGAAAGATCCGGTGATAGAGATGTACATTCATTATTGCTTGTCAGTAATGATTCTCTGCGCCTTGTTCATGGGCATCCTATACGCCATGGTGAGTGCGTCATCGATGCCCGACGTTCACTTTAGTAACTCGACTAAAGAGTGCGTTCGTGTAATCAACTATGATGAAAGGTTTGATTACAATTGCAGCAATTACCCAGATAAGTATAATCACGTTTGGGTACAATAAAAAAATGAGATGGGGGAATATGAAAAGAGTACGTGAGTATATGCAAGATTGCGATTGGCGCAGATTTGGTCGGATTGCACTGGTCTTTTTGCCGGTAATCGCATGGGATGTGTTTTATACTTTGCTGTGTAAACTCAAGTCGGTCTGCGATTATGTCGACGAAGAAGGAGGCAATATCGTTGACGAATTCGTGAACGGAGATTAAAATGGAACTGAACAAAGCTGAAATTCTACAAACGATCGAAAAGTTGAGAGAAGATGCTCAAGATATTAAGTTTCGACTCGAATACGCTGAGGGACAAGCATACTATCAAGAGCTTGATAGCCTTGCTGAAATCAATACGCGAATTAAGCAACTTCAAACTCGTTTAGAGGAGAAAGCAATTGACTATTGAAGTGTTGAAAGAAATCACTCAATGGGATGAGCCCACGATGACCGCTAACAACGGGACTTACTGGGTTAATAGTGCTGGCCACCTTGTAGCATTTCAGTCGCCTAACGGTCCTCGCACTGTGTTCAAAAATCCACTGAAAGGATTTTCAAAAACACGGCGCAAGTTTGAGAAGCTCGGTACCATTGACGAAAGCTATCCTTCTGACACGATTTCAGTGACAGGCTCGAACGGTGAAACGTACTATATTACTGACGGAGTATGTAGCTGCCCGGGATTTAAGTTCCGAGGTCATTGCAGACACACTAAGGACCTTTAAGGAGTCATCATGAACCCATTCCGAACCATTGGACTATGGATCTACGATCTGTACAATTTCTTTTTTAGTTTGAAAATTAATCCACTGCGACACATTCCTAATCCGTTTACGCAGTTCATTCTCATGTTCTACCTTTCAGTAATGTGGACAGCTATTTTTACGTTTTGGGCTGGCTATAGTATCTACTGGGGAATATATAGCGTGGGTGGACATTTGCTCGTTGTCGGTGGATTTTTTATTACTGCACTAGTATTCCAGGACGCAGAAAAAAACGGTCATCTCTATACGAAAAAAATGACTAAGAAAGCTCCACCTAACAAGTGTATTTGGGATTTGGAGAACGAAGGCTAATGGACGTAGGTGTTATAGGTTTGCTATGTATCTTTTTAACTCCGATGGTATTTGGTGGAATCACCATGTACTATTCGCAAAAAGAAATTGACCAAGAAACCGTTGATCGCTGGAAGCGACAGGGATACGATATTGACAGCGATGGATAATATTGACGAAGTAAAAGAGCAATACAAAGACAGTCAAATGTCGAAGGCTGGGAAACTGGCCATGCAGCTCAATGCTGAAAAGCGTCGACTTCGAGAGGAAATGGAAGAACTTCAGATGCAGGTCGAAGATCTGTCTCCTGTTACTTCCACGGGTAAGAGTGACGAATACGTAAAGTGGGCTGCAACAATAGCTGCAGTAGCTGGTGTTTTCTTGCAAAGTGCCGGCTTCATTAACGAAGGAAAAATTTCTTACGCCCTTAGCTCAATTGCTTGGGTATACGTTGGAGCCTCTTGGAATGATAAAGCCATCATGATTGGAAGCTCTATTACTGGCACCGCAGTACTAATGAACCTTGCTACATTATTGATTTAGGAGAATGATATGAGTATTACAACGATTGAACTTGAGCCAGAACAAACTGATGCTATCGTTATTCAAGAAATGGAGTATCACATTCAGTCTTTGCGAGAAAATTTCCGTCAGAGGCAAAATGGAGAAATTCAATTCGGCATTTTTCATAACGAAATTGAAACAGATCTCGTTAAACTCGAAGAGCATATCAATGCCTTTAACATGGTGAGATCTTATTTTACTGCAGAATCTACACAATTCTGAGTCTTCACGAGATCACTTCTAGGAGCCTTTATGCTTGAAGCAATATACATCTACGGATTGGCGGCATATCTCGTCTTAGAAGTGATTCTGGTGACCGTTTTCCTTATAACTTTTTGGTCTATGGATAGAACAAAAAAGTCTAAAAAAAGTTTGCAAAAACGGTTTACAAAGACTCAAAACAATGGTAGAATGGTACAGTAAATTGGTAAACCCACTAAGGAAATGATTATGCTTATTGACCAAAATGTTTCAGCCTTCATCCGTAATGCTTCTATGGATGAGATTAATACCATGATTGCACTCATACGAGATCGTCAGCGTTCTCTTCAAGTTGAAATTGGTAGCTCTTTCCGTGTTGGTGATTCGGTCTACTTCAACGACAAGCGTGGCGCCAAAGTCACTGGAATCATCTCTAAGGTTAATCGTAAAACCATTAAGGTAACCACACCAAACGGCCAGTGGAGTGTCTCTCCAAGCCTTCTCAACGCCGCTTAAGGAGTGAAGTATGGGACAACCGGAGACTCAATTCGTTTTTGACAACACTGAATCTCTTGCAACAAACTTTCATCGTTGGAATGATCTCGATCGACAGGAACGAGATTCTTACAACGAGCCTCAGCTTGACCGTTTAGCCGCGGTCAAGCTTTTTTCAGAAATTTTTGGTGTCAGCGCTGTCGATATTCAAGACTCGATGGAAGTTGAGCGCCGAAGATATGAGTACAAACCATGAATATTTTTCCAATCGAAGAAAATAAAGAAACGGAATATCCCTGCCCGGTTGAGTCTGCTCGATCGCAGTGCGATAAGCACGTCCCTAAAATGACAGTCGAGTCTGGCCAAATGCTTTCGACTGTTCATCGCATGCTCGATGGTACTCTCGAGCGTAGGCCATCAAAGTCTGGTAAGACGATGGTCAAGTATTGGCGCCATCCTGACGATCAGCTCGAGACTACACTCTATAAAGCTGTTCACATGTACCACCCCTGTACTGTGTGGACTGCTGAGTCTTCTGCAAATTACATGTGGCACTACGAACACTTTATTGCACTCTGCGAAGAATTCAAGTTTCGCTACGGTAAAGTGCATAAGTCGGATGTACAGCTTCGTTATCCGCTCAGCCTACTTCCCAAAAATATTCCAGAAGGCGGGCCCACACCTTTCAAACTTGCTATGACTTCAAATCCGGAATGTATGTTCCCCGAAGATCCAGTCAAGTCATATCGAATGTTTTACCAAACGAAGCAAGATCGCTTCAAAATGGTATGGACTAAGCGAGATAAGCCGGAGTGGTTTCAACTCGCCAGTTGACATGGGCTGAAATCTGTGTTATATTATATAGATCAAAATAACCGCAAAAAGGAGCAAACGCCGATGGCAAGATCTGTCACCAACCTTCTTCTTGAGTATGTTGACGAGGGGATTATCGATAAAGATCATTTGATCGAGTCGTGCCTCAACTACATGTCCGAAGACGACGTGATCGATATGGCTTTGACCAACGAACTCATCAGTGACTATCACTTGCAAAACGATGAAGATTTCGAAAAGCAATTCAGTGATCTCGATGAGAATGATCGAATTCTACAAAAGCATGGCTATGGCGGATAAATCATGGTTTCTATGAGTACAATGCAATTCTTTGTTTGTGGTATGGTATTCACCATTTTTGGCTATTACTGGGGCTATCAACAAAACATTATCAACGTGGTTCAAAAAACAATTGATCACCTAATCGACGATGGATTCATTAGAACTCGAACAGTCGATGGTGAGGTTGAAATGCTTAAGCATTGGGAGGACGACAATGAGCGCAATGGGTAGATACGTATATGAAATGGAAGAAGATGCTCGCGAAATGAGCTTTGACGCTTTCGTTTTGAAGTATGGCAGGTACAACAAAGATGTTTGGGAACAAATCCATAATGATTCGCCGGGTTGTTGGGACAAATATATACCAGAGTACGATGAGTACGACTATGAGTCTGTGGCAGACGACTAAAAGCGTTTTGGCCGCGTTCTTTGGTGTACAAAGCTCTGAGAATCGAGAAAGAGATTTTGCCCAAGGTGACCCAACATCTTTTATTGTTGTTGGTTTGATTTTGACAATCGTATTCATGGTCACGTTGTTTTCAATCGTTAACTATATGGTATTATAAATGGCTTACTCAGACAAGGTATTAGATCACTATGAAAATCCCAGAAATGTCGGACGTCTTCCCGAAGATGACGAAAGTGTCGGAACAGGCATGGTCGGTGCTCCAGCGTGTGGAGACGTCATGCGGTTGCAAATCCGAGTATCGGATGACGGAATTATTGAAGACGCTAAATTCAAAACTTACGGATGCGGCAGTGCTATTGCTTCTTCATCATTACTCACAGAGTGGGTTAGAGGAAAGTCCCTTGACGAAGCAGGAGAAATCAGCAATCGAGAAATTGCTGAAGAATTATGCCTCCCGCCTGTAAAGATTCATTGCTCGGTATTGGCTGAAGATGCAATCAAGGCAGCAATTAAGGATTACCAAGAAAAGCAATGAGTAAATATATTGCTACTATTAAAGAAGATCCAAAAACTGGAGAACTGATTCTACCCATACCCGATGAACTGTTAGCTGAAGTAGGTTGGAGTGAGGGTGATGAATTAGTTTGGGAAGAAACTTTAATATGTGAAGAATCCGGCGAATATCCTGGATATACTTTACGAAAGAAGCATGACGATGACGTTATTTAAAAAATGGTGGAGAATCTGGGCTCAATCGCTCGGAGAAAAGGTAGGTGAAACAGATCGTCAGGCTAACGCCGTTGCAGTGGTAAGAACCTTTTGGTGGGTTCTTCATGTATTCACTTGCTTCATGATTATTTTACATAATGGGAGAAATCTAGGATGGTGGCCAACATAGAAATCAAGCACGCACCTATTCTTAACGTTGAAAAGACCGCAGCCCTATACACAGAAAAAGATGGTGTCAATGTGAGATATGTTTGCACGACAGACCTCGAGCAATCAGATCGACCATACGATATTTTCTATAGGGATACGCCACACCCAGAATTTGGTAATCGTTATTTTGGTCTTACTTTAAAAGATGATCATGTTCTTATCACTGATGCTGATGTTATTGAAACGATGGAATTCGGTATGATCGAAGATAGAGATAAAAATCTTTGGTATAGTCAATCCCATCATGATTGCTTGTTTATCGATGGAAGCATGATCGACGGTGGCCGTAAGTATTTTCGATCAAAGGGCCGGGTCTGGATATATAAGATTAGGAACGGCGAGTTCCTATGCACAGAAGAGGAATAAGATATGAAACGGATTTACGTTCTTGCTCTCAGTCTTATTTTGTTATCAGGTTGTAGCTCTCTCCAAAAATTCATGCCGAGTAATTTTGACAATGCCGAGTTTATGCAATTGGCTGAGTTGAAAACAGCGGCAGGCTGGAGTGCTACATGCCATCCGGGTGAACTGAAGCGAATGGCTTACATTAGCCGCACACTCAAAACTTATAGCGCTAATACTCTTAACGCTAACATCACAAATATCTATGATGGAATCAATTCTCTTGTCGAAGAGCTATATGCTAGAGAAAATCCTAGTGAAGGTTATTGCAAAATCAAAAGGCAGAACATCGTCTTAGCGATCGATTCTGCACTCGACACTTTCGGAGGACGTGTTAAATGACACTCATTGAGTACATCAATCAAGCAGAATCTCGCGTAAGAGAATATAAAGAAATGGTAGACTCTGGGCATATTACGCCATCAGAGTTCCATGAACTTGTCGAAGATTTTACTGACTTGACTCGAATCGAAGGAGATCTCGAGCTTGAAGAAAATAAAATTCTGGTACAAAAAACTTTTAATGTGATACAATCAATCATTAGCGCAGTTTAACTAAGGAGTTTATATTATGTCTGATGTGATTATTCCAAGCAGCCCTGCAGATCGTAAGCGTATCAAAGGTGCAATGGAAGAAATTAGTAACTCGTTCACTCGAATCCAAGCCGAAAGGGATTTTCAAAAGGACGCCCTGCAGTCTCTTGAAGAAGATGTAGGTATCCCTAAGAAGTATCTTCGTAAGCTTGCTCGAGTATACCATCAACAAAACATGACTCAGCTCATGAATGAGATGGAAACGATTGATACACTTCTTGACGCAGTTGAAGTACGACAGGAAGCGTAATGGCCGGTAAAGGAAGCAAGCCCAGACCAATCGAAGTAGACCGTAAAACTTACGAGGATAATTGGGATCGTATTTTCGGCGGAGTAGAAAAGTTTGCTCAGAATAAAACCGAGTTCGATCAAATCCAAAAGCAAAAGTCTATGACAGATTTGAATTGGGACGGCGACGAAAAGCCAGCAATTGAAGAATAAATAAAATTTGAGTCAGTAGATTCATGGCGGTATCATGTACTGATGTTTTTTAATAAGCATGAGGTACATTATGAACAAAATCGCCGTGGGTCTACTGTTTTCTTTTCTCGTTGCCTGTGGTGGAGGTGGATCAGAAACCGCCGAAGACACCACAGTTGTAACCCCACCTCCACCTAGTAATCCCGCCGCAGGAACCGTGCTCGAAGAATCGTGTAACGGTACTACTCTTATTCAAACAATCGCTGATGGTAACGGTGGATCGACTACAGAAGAAACACCAAACTCCGAAGCGTGTGGCTATGAGGCACCTCCCGTATTTGGTACTCCACTTGGAGATCCTTATTGTGCAAACAGCACAGAACAACAATTTTTAGACCTACTCAATACGATACAAAATCTTAGTGACTTTGATAAGGTACAGGATTTTGCTGACGGTGAAGGTGGTTCTTATACAGAGGTGGTAGAGACTGATTCAGCAGATTGTGGCTGGGAACCACCACCCGAAGAAGGCACACCGCTCGGTGATTCATATTGCGCAGGTACATTG
>Ga0255759_10000952_pt1 | contig 26128 bp, 27 predicted proteins | sample 101ome_20_FD_179959 | JGI IMG/M metagenome (GOLD analysis project Ga0255759, IMG submission 179959) | Coastal salt marsh microbial communities from the Groves Creek Marsh, Skidaway Island, Georgia - 101404AT metaG (version 2) | ecosystem: Environmental > Aquatic > Marine > Intertidal zone >...
AATCATCTCAAGTTTTTCTTGAATATGCAGTAAAAAAGTTACCTGAACTTTTAGGTGGTTCTGCTGATTTAACGCCGTCTAATCTAACTTTTACTTCAAGTTCCAAATCTATAATTAATGGCACTGGAAACTATATTCATTATGGTGTCCGAGAATTTGGAATGTCTGCAATAATGAACGGAATAACTTTATACGGATTGAATATTCCATATGGTGCAACATTTCTTGTGTTCTCAGATTATTCTAGAAACGCCATCAGACTCTCCGCGTTAATGAAAATAAAAGTCATTTATGTTTTTACTCATGACTCAATCGGACTAGGAGAAGATGGCCCGACCCATCAACCCGTTGAACATGCTTCATCCCTCAGGTTAATTCCTAATTTAGATGTTTGGAGGCCATGCGATACATATGAAACCGTTGTTGCATGGAATAATGCTTTAAAAAAAAGTGATGGACCTAGTTGTCTTCTTCTGTCAAGGCAGACATTACCTTTTGTTTCTGATATAAAAAATTCTTCCTCAAACAAAATTCAGAAAGGCGCTTATGCGCTTATTGAAAATGAGAATCCAGATTTAATAATTATGTCCTCTGGTTCGGAAGTGTCACTAGCCGTAAATGCTGCCAAATTCCTAACTACTAAAAATCATAAAGTAAGAGTTGTTTCAATGCCATGTTCTAATGTTTTTGACAAACAATCATTTGAATATAAGATGAGTTTATTGCCAAATACAGTTCCAAAGATTGCAATTGAAGCTGGTGTAACAGATTTTTGGTATAAGTATGCAGGGGGTAAAGATGACATAGTTTTAGGTGTTGATAGTTTTGGAGAATCAGGCCCAGGAAAAGAGTTGTTTGCACATTTTAAAATTACTGAGGAAGATCTAATTAAAAATTGCCTTAAAATACTTAACAAATAATTTTTGATTGAGTTAAAATCTAGAGTTTTTGGGGTTTTTAATATGTCAGTAAAAATTGGTATTAATGGATTCGGCCGAATAGGTAGAAACATATTTAGGGCTTTACATGAACGCAAAGACCTTAACGACATAGATATTGTTGCAATCAATGATTTAGGCGACGCAAGTACAAATGCACATTTATTGAAGTTTGACACTGCTCATGGCAAATTTAGTAAAAATGTTGAATGTGATGAAAAAAATCTTGTTGTTGATGGAAAAAAAATCCATGCATTTTCGGAGAGAAACCCCGAAAATATACCTTGGAAAGATGCCAATGTTGATATTGTTCTAGAATGCACCGGTATTTTTACATCCAAATCCCAATGTACAAAACATATTGAAGGCGGTGCAAAAAAAGTTATAATTTCTGCTCCTGGAAAAAGCGATGTTGATGCAACCATTGTCTATGGAGTCAATCATCAAACTCTTGATTCTTCACATAAAGTAATATCAAATGCATCCTGCACCACAAACTGTCTCGCTCCAATTGCTAAAGTTTTAAATGATGAAATTGGTATAGAAGGTGGGATAATGACAACCGTTCACTCATATACAAATGATCAGGTATTAACTGATGTTTATCATTCTGATTTAAGAAGAGCACGTTCAGCCACGCAATCAATGATTCCAACAAAAACTGGTGCCGCCGCCGCAGTTGGTTTGGTTTTACCAGAATTGCAAGGCTTATTAGACGGATTTGCAATTAGAGTTCCTACGATAAATGTTTCATTTGTTGACTTCACTTTTTCTACCAAAAGAAAAACTTCATTAAATGAGATTAATGAAACAATTAAACTTGCATCAGACACAAATTTAAAAGGTGTTTTAGGATATAACGAACTACCTTTAGTTTCTATAGATTTTAATCATACTGTTCACTCATCGATTTTTGATTCAACACTTACAAAAGTTATTAATGGCAATCAGGTAAAGGTTTGTTCTTGGTATGATAACGAGTGGGGCTTTTCAAATAGAATGCTTGATGTGGCGCATTATTTTTCATCTATTTAAATGTTAAACCAATTTCTGGAGTCTGCTGATCTAGCATTTAAGTCAGTTTTAATAAGGGTGGATTTTAATGTTCCTGTTGATGATAAAGGTAATGTTCTTGACGACACTAGAATCATAAAAAGTTTACCAACTATTAAGTTATGTCTTGAAAAAAAAGCTAAAGTTTACTTGGTATCTCATTTGGGTAGACCCAAAGTTAAATCGCAAGAAAAAAAGTATTCTCTATACAAAGTGTCTGAGAAATTATCGAAAATATTAAATATGAAAGTAGACTTTTTTAACAGTTATTTCGATAATGATCTAACAAATACTAAGTTAGGATTGTTTGAAAATTCAAGGTTGGTTGATGGAGAAATCGAAAATGACCAAGCTTTAAGTAAAAAAATTGCTGAATTATTTGATGTTTTCGTTTTTGATGCTTTTGCAAGCGCTCACAGAGCTGAGGTTACAACTTCTGGTGTTTCAAAATTTATCAAAGAAAAATATTTTGGCTTACTAGTTAAAAATGAAATTTCGAATCTCAACAAAATTATTAATAATCCAAAAAAACCAATCTTATCAATAGTTGGTGGGTCCAAAGTTTCCACAAAATTACCTTTGTTGGAAAACATGATTCAATTATCGGATTATTTTATTCCAGGAGGAGGTATTGCTAATAACTTTTTGCTTGCTCAAGATTGCTTTATAGGGGCTTCTTTGTCTGAAAAAGACCTAATAGATGAAACAAGAAAACTTGTTGAACTTGCCGAATCAAAAAAAACTAAAATAATTTACCCTATTGATTGCGTTGTGTCTGATTCTATCGAAGGTTCTCCACAACTAAAAGATTCTTTTAACTCTATAGAACCAACTGACATGATATTTGATTTTGGACCTAAAACAAGTAGACTTATAAGTGAAGTTGTTGAAAAAGCTCAAACAGTCCTTTGGAATGGTCCATTAGGTGTATTTGAAAAAGAGCAGTTTTCTGAATCAACAAAAAATTTATCCCTTAGTCTATCTAAATCAGATGCATTTAAGGTTGCTGGAGGTGGCGATACAATTATGGCAATAAACAAATTTAATATTCTAGAAAATATTAATTATATTTCTACTGCAGGAGGGGCATTTTTAGATTATATTTCAGGTAAAAAACTACCTGCACTAGAGGATTTTTAAAACAAGGTTACTATTTTTAAGGAGAAGACATGGCTTTAATTTCATTAAGGCAATTACTAGATCACGCTGCAGAAAACGATTATGGTGTACCAGCATTTAATGTTAATAATTTAGAGCAAGTTCACTCAATTATGAATGCAGCAAGTGAAACCAATAGTCCTGTTATTATGCAGGCATCCGCCGGAGCCAGAGATTATGCAGGAGAACCATTCCTAAGACATTTAATTTTAGCAGCCATTGAAATGTTTCCTAATATACCCATTGTTATGCATCAAGATCATGGGGCAAGTCCTGATGTATGTCAGAGATCAATAAGATCTGGTTTTTCAAGTGTTATGATGGATGGATCTCTAATGCCTGATATGAAAACTCCTGCTGATTTTGACTACAACGTTGAGACAACCAAACTAGTTTGTAAAATGGCACATTCAGTTGGTGTTTCTGTGGAAGGTGAATTAGGTTGTTTAGGTTCTCTTGAAACCATGTCGGCTGGTAAAGAAGACGGATCTGGTGCCGAAGGGGTTTTATCAAAAGAAATGCTGTTAACAGACCCCGATCAAGCTAAAGAATTTGTAGAAATGACCGGTGTTGATGCTCTAGCAATTGCAATTGGAACGTCCCATGGTGCATATAAATTTTCAAGAAAACCAACAGGTGATATTCTTTCAATAGAAAGAATCAAACAGATAAATGAAAAAATTCCAAATACACATTTAGTGATGCATGGATCATCAAGTGTTCCGCAAGAATGGCTAAAAATTATTAGAGAATATGGAGGCGATATTCCTGAAACTTATGGAGTACCAGTAAGTGAAATTCAAGAAGGTATAAAAAATGGAGTAAGAAAAATTAATATTGATACAGATATTAGGTTGGCCATGACAGGAGCCATCAGACGTTATTTCTCAAATAAACCGAGTGAATTTGACCCCAGAAAATACTTGAAAGAGGCACGAAGCTCAGCAAAAGAAATTTGTGTTAATAGATTTAATGAATTTGGAACTTCTGGAAACGCTGATAAAATAAAAAGTATACCTTTAGAAAAAATTGCACAAAAATATAATTAAATTTTATGCTTACTAAATCTAAAAATGCTAAAAATGCTCTTACTATTCTGGAAGTTTTTGAAAATATTGGGTTGATTGTCATTTCTGTTGCAACTATTTACGCTTTATATCAGGAGATTATGTTTATGATTTCTAACAGAGCTGTAACTCTTGCAGACCTGTTATTATTGTTTCTTTATCTTGAGGTTTTAGCAATGGTTAGTTTATATTATTCCTCAGGTAAACTCCCGATAAGATTTCCTTTATACATTTCAATTGTTGCGCTTGCAAGATACATAATTATTGACATGAAAAGCCTTGAAAAGGACGAGCTTATATATATAGCTATAGCAATATTGTTAATATCTTTCGCAACCCTAGTCATTCGTTATGGACATATCAAGTTTCCTTATCCAGAGCATGTGAGAAAGGATAGTAGCAATGATTAGTAATAAAAAAAAAGAAAGCAGTAAAGCAGCTATTTTAAAAAGAGTAAAGGTTAATCCAGAAGTTGCAGTTATAATGGGAAGCAAGAGTGATTGGATTATCATGAAAGAAGCCACATTGATATTAAAAAAATTCAATGTAAATTTTATTACTAAAATAATATCCGCTCACAGGACACCTCAATTGATGTGTGACTTTGCAAAAAATGCTGAAAAAAAAGAAATGAAAATAATTATTGCGGGAGCTGGTGGATCAGCGCATCTTCCTGGAATGGTGGCCTCTATGACAATTTTGCCAGTTTTAGGAGTACCGATCCCCACTTCTTTTAATTCTGGACTTGATTCACTTCTTTCTATAGTACAAATGCCTAAAGGCATTCCTGTTTCTACTTTTGCTGTAGGTAAAAGTGGTGCAATAAATGCTGCATTAAATGCAATTTCAATTCTTGCTTTAAACGACGTTTCGTTAAAAAAAAGTTTAACCAAATATCGAGAGGACTTATCTAATTCTGTTCTTAGAATGAAAATCACATAGAAATGAAAATATCCAATAAACGACTTGGTCTATTAGGGGGTGGCCAACTTGGAATGTATTTTTGCATTGCTGCAAAAAATATGGGATATCAAATAACTCTTCTTGATCCTAATAAAAGTTGTCCGGCTTCAAAATATTCAGATTTACACATTACAACAGATTTTAATGATGAAGAAGGGGTTAGCAGATTAATTTCTAATTCTGATAGAGTAACATTAGAATTTGAAAATGTTCCGATAGAAACGATGGAATTAATTCGTAATGAAAATGTAAAGTGTATTCCGGATTTAAACGCCTTAAAAATTTGTCAAAACAGACTTTTAGAAAAAAAATTTTTTGAAAACCTTGGTATCGAAACCACACTGATTAATGAAACTAAAGACTTTAATGAAAGCAATTTCAAACCATTAATTTTTAAAACTAAATCTCAAGGTTATGATGGAAAAGGCCAGATAAGATGCAATTCATATGATGAATTTAATCAAATTTTAGAAAAGTTTGATCTCGACAACTACATAGCAGAAAGATATGTCGAGGATTTAGATCAAGAAGTATCTGTTATTGTGTCGGTAAGTGATGGAATTGTAAGCCTTGTTTCTTTGAATTTAAATTTCCACAGAAATGGTATTCTTTGTGAAACTTATTCTTTACAAATCGGCAAAAATAAAATTTATACTGAGTTAATAGAGTTAACAAAAAAGATAACAAAGAAATTAAATTACTCTGGAGTTTTATGTGTGGAGTTTTTTATTACAACGAATGGAAAAATTATTGCAAATGAAATGGCGCCTCGTCCACATAATAGTGGGCATCATACCCTGGACTCAACTATTTACTCTCAATTTGATTTTCAATTATTCAATTTAGTAGGTGTTTCAAAGGAAAATTTTAGCTTTTGTAGCGCAGGAATGTTAAACATTTTAGGCCAACACTATTTAAGTGTTGAAAAAAATTGGGGTAAATTATTAGGTATTGCTGGGATAAAAAAATATTTATATGGAAAGTTATCTTCACTCGAAAATAGAAAAATGGGCCACATTAACGTTATTGGCCAAAATTATGAAGATGTTCTCGAAAAAATAAAATTATTAAAAAAAATCTTAAATTATGAATATTGATAGGGCTCTAATTGAAAGCGATTTAGATTCCCTTAAGCTAATTCAAAGGGGAAAAGTAAGAGATCTATATGAAATAGATGAAAATAAAATTTTAATTGTCCAAACAGATCGTGTATCTGCATTTGACAAAGTTTTCCCAAATGGCATTGCGAATAAGGGAGTTTTACTTACAAAAATCTCATCTTTTTGGTTCAAATTTTTTAATAGATATAGCACACACTATTTGGAGGAAAGTCCTAAAAGTTATTTAAGTAAATCAGATTATTTGAAGGTGAAAGAAAGGTGTTTCATAGCAAAAAAATACAAACCACTTCAACTAGAATCAATTGTTAGAGGTTATTTGAGCGGTAGCGCTTGGAAAAGCTACGAAAAAACAGGCCTAATAAACGGCAAAGTTTATGAAAAAAACCTAAAAAAAAATCAAAAACTTGCAAAACCTATTTTTACACCATCAACCAAAGCGAAACCAGGTGAAAAAGATATTAACATTTCAGATGAGTCATTGGCTATTATTTTTGGTGAAAAACTAAAAAAAATGATTAGTGAATTATCAATTAAAATTTTCACTCAAGCGTCCGAATATGCAAAAAAAAAAGGAGTTATTATTGCAGATACAAAATTTGAATTTGCTTTAAATGATTCTAATTTAATAATAATTGATGAACTTTTTACTCCAGATTCATCGAGATTTTGGTTAGATGGCAAGGAAAAAACTCACTTTGATAAACAATTAATAAGAGATTGGTTGATATCAATTAAATGGAGCGATAAGGAGAATTTGCCTGAAATCGATCCAAATCTATCTAAAATTGTAATTAACAGTTATAAAAAAATACATGATTTATTAATCAAAAGCTAAATGATGGATAAAAATTATCGAAATATTCTTAGTAATGGAGGCTTAATTATTTTTCCAACTGAAACTGTATATGGAATAGGTTGTAAATTTGATGATGAAGAGGCAATAAAAAAAATTTTTAAAATAAAAAACCGTCCAGTAAGCCACCCGCTAATACTTCATATTGGTTCAAAGAGTTTATTAGAAAAATATGCTGTTGATATTCCTGAAGATGCTTTAACTTTAGCTGAAAAATTTTGGCCTGGACCTTTAACTCTGATATTAAAAAAAAACAAGGTTGTTAAAAGTGTTGTTACCGGTGGGCAGGAGACAGTAGGTATTAGAATGCCAAATCATCCTGTAACACTAAATATTATTAATAAGTTAGGTTCTGCAATTGTAGGCCCTTCCGCAAATTATTACTCGAGATTATCAACTACTAGAATATCTGATATTCCTGAAGGTTTAAAAGATGCTGTTGATTTAATTGTAGATGGAGGGCATTGTGAGGTAGGCATTGAATCAACAATAATAGATTTTTCAACTAATGACACTTATTCAATTTTGAGAGAGGGTAATATAACCCTTCAACAAGTCGAATCAGTTATTGGCAAACCTAAAAATATATATAAAAAGTTAAATAGCGATGTTAGACATCCTGGAGGTGTTTCTTTTCATTACTCACCATTAATTCCATTAATTATTCTTCTTAGAGATGAAATTAACAGATTTATTGTTAAAGCAAAAGAAAAAAAAGTCGCAGTTTTATCTAGAATTTCTCGACCTATTCATAGTTATGCTGCTGTTTGGCAAATAGCACCTCATAAACCAAAAGAATATGCGGCTAATATGTATAATTTTCTGGCTCGGTTAGATAAATCGGGTTGTGATTTAATTGTTGTAGAGGCTGTGCCTGATAACACAGAATGGTTAGCTGTTAAAGATAGATTAATTAAAGCTAGGGTCTCTGATACTGTTTTGGAATCTATTTTTAATAAAAAAGATAATTCTTAGAATAATTTTAAAATTAAAAATATTTTTCTATACTAATATAGTAAGTACTAAAACTTAGAAATTGATAATATGATTGAAGAAAAGATAAATGTAAATATATCTGGTGGTCTTGATTTCCAACTTCCAAATATGGTTAAAGTAAGGCAAAAGTTTAGCCTACCAAAATTAAATAATGTTTATGATGAAATTACCAAAGATTTTGATAATAAAAAAACAAATTCAAGAATAAAACCTGGCATGACAATTGCCGTAGGTTGCGGGTCACGCGGTATTGCCAATATTTCAGAAGCAACAAAAGCTGTAGTTGATTTCTTATTAAAGTGTAAAGCAAAACCATTTATTTTTCCGGCAATGGGTTCACATGGAGGAGCTACAGCTGATGGACAGCTAAAAGTATTAACAGATTATGGTATTACAGAAAATACAATGGGATGTCCAGTTAAATCAAGCATGGAAGTTGTAGAACTTTCTAAATTAGAGGATGGAATGCCTGTTTTCATTGACAAATATGCTTCTGAAGCTGATGGAATTATTGTAATTTCTAGAATTAAGCCGCACACTAATTTTAGGGCGCCAATCGAGTCAGGTATTGTAAAAATGCTTACCATTGGAATGGGAAAAATTGCAGGTGCTACAGTGTTACACTCCTATGGCATGGACACCTTCATTGACTTGCTGCCAAAAGCATGCAAAGAGATTATTAGCAAAAAAAACATTCTTTTTGGAGTTGGTTTAGTTGAAAATGCAGCTGATGAAACTGCAATAGCTGAAATTGTGCATGTTGAAAATATTTTTTCTAGGGAGATAGAGCTTCAAAAAATTGCAAAAAACTACATGCCTCGACTACTTTTTGATGAAATTGATGTGCTTGTTATTGATCAAATTGGAAAGAATATTTCCGGAGCAGGTATGGATCCAAATATTACAGGAAGAAATTCTGGTGGGGTTAAATGGGACGTGAAACCAGATGTTAAAAAAATAGTTGTTTTAGGTTTAACACCTGAAACACATGGAAATGCTACTGGAATTGGAATGGCAGATGTAATTACTTACCAAGTATATAAGGACCTTGATATTTCAAAAACTTATGCAAATGTAATAACGTCTACTTATTTAGATGGTGCTGCAATTCCTCTAATTATGAATAACTCTGAAGAGGCTATTAAACTTGCAGCTAAAACAGTTAATCGAGTTAAGGTAGAGGATTTAAAAATAGTAAGAATAAAAAACACTCTAGAATTGATTAATATAGAGGTTTCAGAAAATATGTTTGATATTGTATCCTCCTCAGATAATACCTTTGAAGTTATAGGTAGACCATATCCTTGGAAATTTTAAGCCCACAGTGATTATAAAACTTGATTTAATTGGCGGAATAGCCGGCGATATGTTTATTGCTTCTGTCATTGATACCTTTCCTGATTTAGAATCACAATTAAAAAGTTTTTTACGTAAAACTTTTAAAAAAGAGATACCACTTATAATAAAAAACCAAAAAAGAAATGGTATTAAGGGCAAAATTTTTGATTTAAATTTAGATGACTATCATACACATAAGAGCTATTTAGAAATAAAAAATTGGATTAATAAAAAGATATCTGATGTAAATGTTAGGAATATTTCCCAAGAGATTTATAAATTAATCGCTGTTGCAGAAGCAAAGGTGCATGGGAAAAGAATCAATTCTGTTAAATTTCATGAGGTTGGCGAATGGGATTCGCTTGTTGATATCTTATCAAGTGCATTTCTAATAGACAAGTTAAATTCAAACTGGATCATTGGTAAAGTACCCCTTGGAAACGGTACCGTTTTGACTAAACACGGGCTTCTTCCAATTCCTGTACCTGCAACATGTGAAATTTTAAAAAAAAGATTTGAATTCTATGACGACGGCTTTGATGGCGAGCGTGTTACACCTACTGGAGCAGCGATTATAAGATATTTAAATGACCACTTAAAAACATCTTTTAAACCAACAACTTTAATATCGAGCGGATATGGGTTAGGCTCCAGAAAAAAAACTGAATACAACAATTTTTTACGTTTAAACGCTTATAAAAAAAATATTTCTGAACAAAATATGATTAATGATCAAGTTGTTGTTTTAAGTTTTGAATTAGATGACCAAACCGCTGAAGATATATCAATTGGTATAGAAAAGGTTTCAGATTTTGAAGGTGTTTTAGATATCGTTCAGCATCCTGTGTATTCAAAAAAACAGAGAATTGCAACTTCCATAAGAATTTTATGTAAGTTATATGAGCATAAAAAAATAGTTGAAGAATGCTTTAATCAGTTCAATACATTGGGCATCAGATATGAGATTACTAAAAGATTAATTCTCCCGAGAAAAATAAACAAAATAAATTTTGATGATAAAAAGTTAAGAATAAAAAAAAGCATTGGAAAAAGAGTGAAAATAGAATCGGATGATTTGAAAAAAATAACATCTAATCAAGCAGAGAGAGACAGCTTGAGAAGTAAAATCAAAAAATAAGTATATTCAGTTTTTATGAAAAAAAATTTGATTCAAAATTTAAAAAAATTATTTTCTAAGGATGCTTCCTTTGCTATAGCCGTCAGTGGAGGTTTAGACAGCGTTACTTTAGCACGTCTTTTTGATTTATCTTTTGATAAAAATAATTTTACTATTTATCATGGCATATCATCTGCTGTTCCAACCAATTTAACAAAAAATCTGCAATCAACAGCTTCCAGGTATGACTGGAATTATGAAGAGTTTAACTTAAATGAAATTGATATTTATAACTACAAAAAAAACCCAATAAATAGATGTTTCTATTGTAAAAATAATCTTTATTCTTTAATAAGCAAAATTACATCATCACAAATAATTTCAGGCACTAATTTAGATGATTTAAAAGAATATCGGCCTGGATTAAAAGCTGCTGGTGAATTTAGTGTCAGGCATCCATTTGTTGAGCTTGGACTTAAAAAAGAAATGGTTCGTGATTTAGCAAAAGAATTGAAATTAAGTTTTTACGCAAAACTTCACTCCAGTCCCTGCCTGTCTAGTAGAATTCAAACAGGTATTGAAATAACTCCTGATTTACATAAAATGATCGATTCAGTTGAAACTTTGATTAGAAAAACAGAAAGAACCGCGTTAGGTAACATTCGTTGCAGAGTCACATCAGATGGTATCAATTTAGAAGTAGACAGGGAAATTATTTCAAAAATTATTTACAACAAAAAATTACAAATGGAGATAATTCGAACTATTTCAAAATTTGGCTATAAAAGTAAAGTTAACTATAAGCCATATGTCAATGGTAGTGCATTTAGAGGTAGCTATTAATGGTAGACATTTTTGAATTTGATTACCATAGAAGTGAAAGAACTGGAATTAATGAGGTAATCTTTGCGCTTGATAAATCAACTAATGAAATAAACCATATATTAAAGACTGTCAACAATAATTCTCTTTTGATCACAAAGCTAGATAAAAGCAAATATGAAAGTCTAGAATTAAAACACTTAATTGATTATGACCAAAAATCACTTACGGGTTTTTTTAATTTTAAAAAAAAAGAGCTGATACAAAATAGAATATCAATTGTGGCGGCTGGAACATCGGATTTAAATATTGCTACCGAAGCTAAAAGAACCCTTGAATTTTTCGGTTACGAAGCTAATGAAATTTATGATGTTGGAGTGGCTGGTCTTTGGCGAATTATGAAAAAATTAGATTTAATTAAAAAAACAAAGTTGAGTATTGTTGTGGCAGGTATGGACGGAGCTTTACCCACGGTTCTTACAGGATTAATCTCAAATCCAGTCATTGCTGTCCCTACCTCTACAGGATACGGTGTTGCTGATAACGGTAATACTGCATTAAAGTCAATGCTAACAAGTTGCAGTCCTGGGATGTCAGTGGTGAATATCGATAATGGCTTTGGTGCGGCTTGTGCGGCTATTAGAATTTTAAAGGTATAATTTAGATTGCCAATCTGATGCTTGACATTTGCCACCTGTCATCAGGGTAAAAAAAGTTTCGATATGTGTGTCTGTAATGAGACTTTGGTGTTAGACAAGAACCACCTCTCAGAACAAGTTGATTAGCCATAAACTTGTTATTATATTCAGCAAGAATTCCTTTAAATGGCTTAAATCTGGGGTATGGAATGTAATAACTAGATGTCCAATTCCAAGCATTTCCACAAAAACTATTATTTTTTTTCTCGGGTATTGGATGATAATTGCAAGCTTCTAAAAAGTTTCCATTAACACCAAAATTTTTGGAACATAACTCCCACTCAAATTCAGTAGGCAATCTCTTTCCAGACCACCTTGCATAAGCATCAGCTTCATAATAGCTTATATGCGTCACAGGAAGATCTAAGTTAAGTTCAGAGAAACCGTTTATTGTAAATTCATAAAATTTATTTTTATGTTTTTTCCAATACAGCGGCGATGATATGTTATTTTTTTTTATCCAGTCAAATCCATCTGAAAGCCAAAATTTAAAATTTTTGTAACCGTTATCTTTAATGAAATCTAAATATTCAGCATTGGTTACAAGATATTTGGAAATTTTAAATTTGTCTAAATAAGCATAGTGGCCATTTTTTTCATTATCATAAACAAATTGGTCATCATTCTTAGCTCCAAAGTAATATTGTCCTTTTTCAAAATCATAATATTTGGGCGAAATAAAATTCGAACTTTTCCTCGAGCTTACTTTTTTATTAAAATAGTGATTAAAAGGAATCTGAAAAAATAAATTTTTTAAATCCATCAATAATAATTCTTGATGTTGTTGTTCATGGTTACAACCCAAAATTAATAATTTATTAATTTTTAAAAAATCCTTTGTTTTTTTTTGACTAATATTTGAAAAAAATTTGTCCACATACTTGCGGTAATTTATAATTTCATTAAAGGAAGGAGAAAAAATTAAGCCTCTCTTATTTCTAGGAAAATAGCCTTTAAAAGACTCATAATATGAATTAAACAAATAGTTAAATCTTTTATCGTATTGTCTATATTTAGGAAAAAATTTTTTTAAAATTACTTCTTCAAAAAACCATGTGGTATGGGCTAGGTGCCACTTGGCAGGACTAGCAAAATAGTTGCTTTGTAAACAAGCAACCTCTGCTGAGATGTTTTCTACAAGTTGTTCCGTTGTCTTTCTAGTGTTAAAATAAAAATTGTTCACAAAAAAAAATAAAAAGTTTATATTACATAAAAAAAAATAAAAAAAATGGAAAATTTAGATAACTTTAGTTTTCTTGATGCTAAACCTATTCAAAACTCTTTTGCTGAAAAAATAATTCAAGGATTAAAGAAAAAAAATAAAAGTCTACCATCATCACTTTTTTACGATGAAAAAGGGATTGAATTTTTTAATAAAATAACCTCAACTGAAGCATATTATCCAACTAAAACTGAAATAAATATTTATCAAAATCAAAGTAAACTAATTTCACACAAACTAGATCAAAATTCAGCATTAGTTGAATTTGGACCAGGTGACATGTCAAAAATAAGATATCTCCTGAAGGACATTAAACCAAAAAAATATATTGGAATTGATATATCAAAAGAAGAAGTTAAAAATGAAGGAAAAAAATTAGCATCTGAATTCCCTTGGGTAGATGTCATAAGTATTTGTGATAATTTTTATGACGAAAATAAGATCACAGTTGAGCTCTTAAATTCTATAAAGGAGCCAAAAATCGGTTTTTTTCCTGGCTCTACAATTGGTAATATTGAGCCCATTGATGCAAAAGCTTTGTTAATAAAATTAAAAAAATTACTAGGCATAAATGCAAAAATTATAGTGGGAGTTGACTTACTTAAATCGCATAAAATAATCGAAAATGCTTACAATGATCCTGAAAAATATACCGAACAATTTAATCTAAACATTCTCAATAGAATTAATAATGATTTTGATGCTAACTTTAATACAGAAATGTTTGAACACTACGCATATTTTAACGACCAAAGAGACAGGGTCGAAATGCATTTAAAGTCAAAAGAGGATCACAACGTCTTAGTTTCCGATCTTGAAATAGAGTTTAAGAAAGGAGAGACAATTCACACAGAAAACTCATATAAATATTCGGAAGACAAATTTATAAGTGTATGTAATTCAGCTGATCTAGATTGTAATAGAATTTTTAAAGATGTAAAAAATTGGTTTGGTGTTTTTTTGTTAGAAAGCTAAAGTTATAAAACGTATCTGGACAAATCCTCACTAGTTGATAAGTCTTCTAATTTTTCATTAACATAATTTTTATCAATTTGAATTTTTTTCCCTGCATACTTTGATGCTTGAAAAGAAACTTCTTCTAGTAATTTTTCCATAACAGTATAAAGTCGTCTTGCCCCAATATTTTCAGTCTTCTCATTAATATGCCAAGAAATTTCGGCTAGTCTTTTTATACCTTCATCTTGAAAGTCTAGCTCAACATTTTCGGTTTTCAGTAAACTCTCATACTGTTTTGTTAAACATGAGTCGGTGCTTGTAAGTATTTTCTCAAACTCAATAACTGAAAGGCTGCCTAGTTCAACTCTAATAGGAAACCTACCCTGAAGTTCGGGGATTAAATCGCTTGGTTTTGATAAATGAAAGGCTCCACTACCAACAAATAAAATATGATCTGTTTTTATATTGCCATATTTTGTAGAAACATTAGTACCTTCAACTAATGGAAGTAAGTCTCTTTGAACACCTTGTCTTGAAACTTCACCAGAAACCTCTTGTCTTGAACAAATTTTATCGATTTCATCAATAAAAATGATCCCATTCTGTTCAACGTTTTCTAAAGCTTTCACTCTTATGTTTTCTTCATTGATAAGCTTAGAAGATTCTTCCTGAGTTAAAATTTTCATTGCCTCTTTTACAGTTACTTTCTTAGATTGTTTTTTTGTGTTGCCACCTATGTTTTGAAACATGCCTTGTATTTGGGAAGTTAATTCTTCCATTCCTGGTGGAGCAAGGATTTCCATTTGAGCAACGAGTTTGTTTACGTCTATTTCAATTTCTTTATCATCTAATTCACCTTGCCTTAATTTTTTTCTAAATGCTTGTCTTGTAGAAGATTTATTTTTTTCTTCAGTTGAGATGTTTTCATCAGAATTCGGAAGGAGTGCATCTAAAACTCTCTCTTCCGCTGCGTCTTCCCCTCTGAACTTAACTTTTTCAATTTCAGATTCTCGAGTATTTTTTACAGATATCTCAACTAGATCCCTAACAATACTATCAACATCCTTACCGACGTATCCAACTTCAGTGAATTTAGTGGCTTCTACTTTGATGAAAGGAGCATCAGACAACTTGGCAAGTCTTCTAGCAATTTCAGTTTTACCAACACCTGTGGGCCCAATCATTAAAATATTTTTTGGGGTAATTTCACTACGTAATGGTTCATCAACCTGTTGTCTTCTCCAGCGGTTTCTTAAAGCGATAGATACAGCTTTTTTAGCTGAATTTTGTCCTATAATATATTTGTCTAGTTCGTGAACGATTTCTTGTGGAGTCATGTAATTCATATTTTAGTCAATAGATTCAATTGTGTGGTGCTCATTAGTATAAATGCATATTGAACTAGCAATTTCTAGAGCTTCTTTTACTATTTCTTTAGGTTGCATTTTAGTATTTCTTACCAATGCTTTTGCAGCAGATTGAGCAAATGCGCCACCACTTCCTATGGCTATTAATCCATCATCTGGTTCGACCACATCCCCATTACCTGAAATAATAAGAGACTTGTCTTTATCTGCAATGGCAAGCATTGCTTCTAGTCTTCTAAGAATTCTATCAGTTCTCCAATCCTTCGCTAATTCAACAGAAGCTCTTAATAAATGACCTTGATATTTTTCTAGTTTGGCTTCAAATCTTTCAAACAAAGTAAAAGCGTCTGCAGTACCACCAGCAAAACCAGCCAAAACAGAATTATTATAAAGACGACGAATTTTATTTGCCGACCCTTTTAAAACAGTGTTGCCAAGAGTAACTTGACCGTCTCCACCAAGTGCAACTTTATCTTTTAATCTAACAGATACTATTGTAGTTCCATGTGCATTTATCATATATATAATATAGGGATGTTTTTTTATAAATCAACATTATAATTTACTTTGTTTAATTTTGGCCCTAGGATGTGTTTTATCATATGTTTTGGCTAAATTCTGCCAGTCTAGGTGTGTATAAATCTGAGTTGTAGTGATATTAGAATGGCCTAACAATTCTTGAACAACCCTTAAATTTCCACTTGATTGAAGAATGTGAGAAGCAAAAGAGTGTCTCAAGGTATGAGGGCTGATATCTTTATGGATTCCCGCCAAAAGACACCTTTTCTTAATCATCCTTTGGATGTATCTAATATTAATATTTTTACTTTTTTTATTTACAAAAAAATAACCATCATTATCATAATCACTTGGTTTAAAATTGATGTAACGTTTTATTGACTCTAGTGCTTTTAAGCCGATTGGAATAATCCTTTCTTTTTGTCCTTTACCTATGACCTTTATCATCCCTTCTTCAAAATCAATATTTTTTTTTTGTAGATTTACTAATTCGCTAACTCTTAATCCAGATGAATATAACACTTCTAAAATAGCACTATCTAAAAAATCCTCGTACTTAACTGGCATGAAATTTAAAAGACGTTCCATTTCTTCTACATTTAATATGTTTGGTAATTTTTTTGAATATTTAGGGGATTTGACATTAATAAAGTTAAAGTATTTATCTTTTAAGAAGTACTTTAAGAATTTTTTTAAAGAAGAAATAAAACGATTAGTAGTCCTCCCAGAAACACCTTCAATAGATTTGTTTGTAATGTATTTTCTGACAATTGTTTCAAGCGTTTGATCCTTAAATTTATTTTTATTAATAAACTTTTCAAATAAGTCTAAATCATTTTTATAAGCAGAAAAGGTGTTATTTGAGAGCCTTTTTTCAAAAAGTATATGCTCATAAAATTTTTTTTTATTTTTTAATAGAGAAATAAATTTTTCAATTTCCATCAGCTTTAAGCTTTCCATCGTAAATTTTTTTTGGCTGCCCAATAAGAAAATAACAGCTTTTTTCTTTTTGAACAGTTAAAGTACCACCTGGCATTTTTACATTTACTTTATTATTTAATAATTTATTATTTTGCAATTGTATAACCGATGCAGTAGAACCAGATCCACAAGAAAGCGTTTCTCCTGAGCCTCGCTCAAAAACTCTGAGACTTATGTTATTTCTATCAACTACTTTGACAAAATTAACATTAGCACCGCCTTTAATGAATTGATTACCACTTAATGTTACACCAACTTTTTTTATGAAATTGTTGTCAAATGATTTAAGTAATATTATCGCGTGCAAATTACCTATACTTAAAAGATTAAAAAAAACTTTACTTCCATTTAGAATTAATGAAAATTTATTAACAGTTTTTTCATAATAAAGATTTTTGTGTTTGTTTAAAATGCTAGCCTCACCCATTGACACTTTAAATTGTTTATTGTTTATTTTAATAACTTCGTAAAAACCACTAATTGTTTCAAGAGTTAACTTATTGCCATCAAATAAACCATTTTCCAGAATGTATTTTGCAAAGCATAATGCACCATTACCACACTGTGAAGCCTCCGAACCATCATTATTATATATTTTATAATTAAAATTAGCTTTTTTTGATTTGGGTTTTCCAACTATTAGAAGTTGATCAAAACCTATTCCAGTATTTCTGTTGGCCAACTTTTTTATATATGAATTATTAAATTTTATTTGTCTATTAAGATTTTCTACAATCACAAAATCATTGCCGTTATGATGCATTTTTGTAAAATTCATATTTTAAGTTTTAAAAAATAATCATTCATATAGTATCCTCCTTCAATTTTTATATCAATTTTTTTATGGATTTTAAAACCGAATGATTTGTAAAATTTTAATGCATTTAGATTATTTCGATTAACTTGTAAATTTAAAAATTTTAATTTATGATTATTTTCAATGATAGTTTTGATTAATTTTGTTGCGATACCAGATCTTTGGTAGATTGGATTTACATAAAGCTTATCAATTTTAAATTCATTGGAGGATATGCCAATGGGGGCATAGTTACAAAAACCTAAAATATTTTTTTTTTTTGCAATTAACCAAAAACTTTTATTATTTTGTAAGTCGTCTTTTATTTCCTTATATGAATATCTTGAGTGCAGCATTGTAATAATTTGAGCATAAGAGATAATCCCTGGATAAGTTTTTTTCCAAACGTCGAAGGATAAATTAATTAACTCAAATATTTCTTGAAATTTAAGAGGACGAATTTGAAAATTAATAGAATTTTTCATGATTATTAGGTCGTGTTTTAAATCTTCTATGAAACCAATAGTAGTTATATGGTTTATCTGAAACCATAGATTCAATTAACCTATTAATTTTTCTTAAGTCATCTTTTATTGAATTAGAAGGAAAGTCATCAAATTTTAAAAATTCAATAAAGTAATCACTAAACCTTCTATTTATCTTTAATAGTATAACTTTGGAATTTGTAAGTTTAGCTAATCTAGGTATTGTATCTACTGTTGCTGCCGGGATATTAAAAAAGTTAATGAATTTATTATTTTTAATTCCAAAATCCATGTCTGGAAGCATTATAATAGGTAGGCAGCTATTTATTGAACTTATAACTTTTTTAAAACCCTCTTTTTGCTCAATCAATACCGCGTTGTTGAACTTATTTCTTTTTGATTTTAGAAAAGTATCAATCATATTATTCTTCTGTTTAAGATAATGAATTGCACAGGGCATAACGCTTGATATTTTTAAACCCACCATTTCAATGCCTAGAAAATGAGGAAGAACAATAATTGTTTTATTTTTTTTTAAAAGATCAAAAAAATGCTTTTCATTTTTAATATGTATTTTATTTTTTATAGAGGTTTTTTTTTGTTCCCAAAAGTAAAAAGAGTCAAAAACACTCAAAACAAAGGAGATATATGTTTTAAGTGCGGTAGTGAAAATTTTAATTTTATTAAAATTTGGAAAACAAATTTTTAAATTGGTAAAGCATATGTTTCTTCTTTTTTTTAAGAAAACAAAAAGAATTATGCCAACTGGAATAGAAAAAAAAATCCTGACTGGGCTAGGAAGCCTTGAGAGAAGAAAATAAAAAAATTTAATGACCATTTCATTTAAGGGTTTTTATATCGATTATATGACCAAAGATACTGACTGGGCGCTTTTTTAATAATATTTTCAATTTCTGTATTTAATATTTTCGGTTCGCCTTGGTTTTCAACCCCTTTGTAAAAACTAAGTTCGAATCCACTAGAAAATTTTAATCTCTTTGCAAGGCAAAGAATATACTCGCAATTTTTTTTTTCATTTATTTTTTTTAATAAATTCATAGTATAAGCTTGTTTTTTAAAAAAAGGAGCCCATTCACCTTCCCCTGCTTTAGGAACTTGGTCGGGGAGTAAACCAAAAAAGTAGTTTGTTTTTAAAAGTTTTAGTAATTTCTTTAGTCCGTGGAAATTTGCTGGAATTGTTTCAATATTTGACCTAACTCTAATTTTTTTAAATAATAGTTCAACTATTTTAATTTTTGATTTTTTATACATAACGCATATAGGATTTATTGTAGACAAATATAAAGGTATTATTTCAAAGCAACCAATATGTGGGGTAATGAAAATAATGTTTTTTTTCCTAAAATTAATATTTTCAATACTTTCAATACCTTTTACTGTTCTAATTAGCTTTGTAATCATTTTCTTAGTTAGAAATAAAAAAAGTAATTGTTCAGATATAGTTTTACCAACTTCAATTGAATTTAAAATACAGTCAGTGTATTTGAATTTAACTGATTCTGATATACAAAACAGCTTATAGTTATCAATAGTTTTATTTCGGTAATTTGCAGACAAAAAATACGCAAATAAGCCAAAAAATATTCCGATAGAGTGAAATAGAGCGAGCAAAATCCTAAGTATACTAATAGTTACCATAACATAATTATATCTGATATACTTACCTGTTATATTTTAACTACTCATTTACAAATGCGTAATTTTTTATTTACCTCTGAGTCAGTTTCTGAGGGACATCCAGACAAAGTTGCTGATCAAATTTCTGATGCAGTGCTAGATAGTCTCCTAAGCGGAGATAAACATTCTCGAGTTGCTGCTGAAACACTAGTAAAAACAGACTTGGTTGTTCTAGCTGGCGAGATTACATCAAAAACAAACCCTAATTATGAAGCAATTGTTAGAGAAACTTTAAAAGATATTGGATATGATGACCGTAACGTTGGAATTGATTATAGAACATGTAAAGTTATTGAAGCCTTCGATAAGCAAAGTCCCAACATAGCCATGGGGGTAGATGCAAAAAATGATGACCCAGATTCTCAAGGGGCTGGTGATCAAGGCTTAATGTTCGGATATGCTTGTAATGAAACAGAATCACTTATGCCATTACCAATCAGTTTGGCTCATAACCTAGTTTTAAAGCAGGCAGAACTTCGCAAAAATAATGTTCTAAAATGGTTAATGCCAGATGCAAAGTCTCAAGTAACTCTTTTTTATGAAAATGGGATACCTAAATATATTGACACCGTTGTTTTATCTACTCAACATTCTGCAGATATTGACCTTGAAGAAATTACTCAACTTGTAAAACAACACATAATTTTTCCTGTGTTACCCAAAAATTTAGTGAACGAAGACATGAAAATTTTTGTAAACCCCACAGGCAAATTCATTATTGGTGGTCCAAAAGGTGATTGTGGACTAACAGGTAGAAAAATAATAGTTGATTCATATGGTGGTTCTGCTCATCATGGCGGTGGCGCATTCTCTGGTAAGGATCCATCAAAAGTTGATAGATCTGCTGCTTATGCTGCTAGATATGTTGCGAAAAATGTTGTTGCTGCGGGGTTAGCTGACAAGTGTGAAATTCAAATATCATACGCTATAGGTGTAGCGCACCCAACTAGCTTAAGCATTAATACCTTTGGAACTGAGGCATATGATGTAACAAAGATTGAACAAGCGGTTACACAGACCTTCGATCTAAGACCTAGTCAGATTATTAAAGATCTTGACCTATTAAACCCTATATACTCTAAAGTAGCATCATACGGTCATTTTGGAAGAGAAAATATTGGTCTTGTTTGGGAAAAAACTGACAGAGTGAACAAGCTAAAGTCATTTTTTTGATTTACAGCTTTTTTGTTATAATACATTACCTTTAATATTGGAGAATACATTGAAAACAGCATTAAAAGATGTGAAGAATTTTGATGATTTCAAAGTTGCTGACATGACATTAGCTAAATGGGGCAGAAAAGAGATTGAAATAGCAGAATCTGAAATGCCCGGACTTATGGCAATAAGAAAAGAGTTTAAGAAAATTCAGCCATTAAAAGGTGCAAAAATTTCTGGTTCTTTGCATATGACCATTCAAACAGCTGTTTTAATTGAAACCCTAGAGGAGCTTGGCGCAGAAGTTAGATGGGCTTCATGCAATGTTTTTTCTACACAGGATCATGCTGCTGCTGCAATCGCTGTTAATGGCACACCTGTTTTTGCATTCAAAGGCGAGTCTCTTGATGATTATTGGACATTTACTCACAAAATTTTTGAATGGCCTGACAACAATTACACTAATATGATTCTTGACGATGGAGGTGACGCTACAACATTACTTCATTTAGGTGCAAAAGCTGAAAATGACATCAGTGTCCTTTCAGATCCTAAAAATCCTGAAGAAATAGCCCTTTTTAACTCGATAAAGTCTAGACTTGCTGAAAGTCCTAATTGGTATTCAGAGAGACTTGATAAAATAGTTGGTGTTACAGAAGAAACAACTACTGGTGTACAAAGACTTTATCAGATGTTTAAGGATGGTAATTTAAAATTTCCTGCTATTAATGTTAATGACTCTGTTACAAAATCAAAATTTGATAATCTTTATGGCTGCCGTGAGTCATTAGTTGATGGCATAAAAAGAGCAACTGACGTCATGATTGCGGGTAAAATCGCTGTAGTTTGTGGTTTTGGAGATGTTGGTAAAGGCTCAGCTCAAGCATTAAGGGCACTTTCAGCTCAAGTTTGGGTTACTGAAATTGATCCTATTTGTGCATTACAGGCTTCCATGGAGGGTTTTAAAGTTGTGACTATGGATTATGCTGCAGATAAAGCAGACATATTTGTAACAGCTACTGGTAATTTCAAGGTTATTGAAGAAAAGCATTTACTTAAAATGAAGGATAAGGCAATTGTTTGTAATATTGGCCATTTTGATAACGAGATAGATGTAGACTCTTTAAGAAAATGTGATTGGTCTAATGTTAAGCCTCAGGTGGATGAGATTAAATTGCCATCTGGTAATTCAATTATCCTCTTAGCAGAAGGTCGTCTAGTAAATCTAGGATGTGCAACAGGACATCCAAGTTATGTCATGTCTTCTTCGTTTGCAAATCAGGTTTTAGCTCAGATTGAATTATTCAATAAAACTGAAGAATATCCAATTGGGGTTTATGTTTTACCCAAAATACTAGACGAAAAAGTTGCTATGCTTCAATTATCAACAATGGATGTTGAGTTAACTACTATGACGGATGAACAAAGTAAATATTACAATGTTCCACTTAGTGGACCTTTCAAGTCCGATCAATATAGGTATTAAGCTACAGATTCTACAGTAAATTTATTTGATTTTTTTTTGATTTCTGCATATGCATGGTAAGCGGCAGTTTCAGCTTTACCATGCTCAAAATCAACTCCCATGTCATCAAATATAGATTCTAATGCAGAGATTGCTAACATTACATTTTCCATTTTGCAACTATATCCCATAATGCCAAATCTCCAAATTTTACCGTTAAGATCACCTAAGCCAGCACCAATTTCTATATTGTAAACTTTTATTAATCTTTTTCTAACTTCAGCTTCATCTAAAGATGGTGGACAAATGACAGCATTCATTTGTGGAAGCCTATAGTCAGGTTCAACTAAAAACTCTAAATTCAATGCTTCTAAACCAGATTTCAAAGCTTCGTGATGTCTATAGTGCCTAAACCAAGAATTCTCAATTCCTTCTTCCTTAAGCATTAACAAGGCTTCATGTAAAGAATATAAGGAATTTGTAGGGGCAGTATGATGATAAGTTCTCTGTTGGTTTTCGCCCCAATAATTAACCAATAGATTTAAATCTAAAAACCAACTTTGACTGTTAGATTTCTTTTTTTGTAATAGTTTTTTTACGTTATCGCTGAAAGTTATTGGGGAAAGTCCAGGGGTACAAGAGAGACATTTTTGACTTCCAGAATAAGATGCATCTATACCCCAATCATCAATCATTACGGGGACACCTGTGAGTGAAGTAACTGTATCCATTATGGTGTAGGCTCCATATTTTTTTGCTAATTTGGATATTGCTTCACCATCAGATAATACCCCTGTTGATGTTTCTGCATGCACAAAAGCAACAACTTTAATGTCTTGATTATTTTTTAAAGTATCTTCAACTTTATTCAAATTTACAGGTTTACCCCAATCATCCTTTATGATTATTGGTTGGCCTCCACATCTAACAACATTTTCTAGCATTCTGCCACCAAAAACACCATTGATGCACACTAAAACTTTATCTCCCGGCTCAACCATATTTACAAAGCACATTTCCATTCCTGCAGATCCAGGACCTGAGACAGGAAATGTTAATTCGTTCTTTGTCTGAAACGCATATCTTAAAAGTTCTTTTAATTCATCCATCATTTCAACAAAAACAGGGTCAAGATAACCAATAGTAGGTCTACCCATTGCAGAAAAAACTCGAGGATGAATTTCAGAAGGGCCTGGACCCATAAGAGTTCTTTGGGGAGGGTAAAAGGAACTAATTTTATCTATATGAGCCATAACTTTAATTAATAAATCGGAAGGCGTTATGTTATCAGAAATTTTAAATTAAATAAAATGATATCTACACACTTCTGTTAATGTTACTAAAATTGAAAGTATTTTTATCTAAAAGGTGAGATATTTCTACTTTTTGAATGCTCTTAAAAATACTTTGAACTCTATCGGGATAATCCTTCTCCCACTGATTAAGCATTTTTTTAATTTGCACTCTTTGAAGTTTTTCCTGAGACCCACATAAATTACAGGGAATTATTGGAAAACTTTTTTGGTTAGAGTATTTTTTTATATCTCTTTCTTCACAGTAAACAAGAGGCCTAATTACAACATTCTTTTTATCATCAGATAATAATTTTGGAGGCATTGATTTAATTCTCCCAGAAAAAAAAATATTTAAAAAGAACGTTTCAATGATATCGTTCCTGTGATGACCGAGAGCAATCTTCGTGGCACCAATATCACTAGCAGTTTTATATAAAATTCCTCTTCTTAATCTAGAACATAACCCACACATTGTTTTTCCATCAGGTATTTTTTCTTTTACTACTTTATAAGTGTTTTGAGAAACTATTTTGTAAGGGATTTCATTTTCTTTAAAATAATTTGGTAAGATTGTTTTTGGGAATCCAGGATGGTGTTGATCTAAGTTGACAGCGACTAGTTCAAATTTTATTGGAGCAATTTTCTGAAAATAAATTAAAACATCGAGCAAGGTATAACTATCCTTGCCACCAGAAACGCAAACCATTACTTTGTCATTATCATCAATCAATTTAAAATCCTCGATAGCTTTTCCAGCAAGTCTTCTAATTTTTTTTTCAACTTTGTTAAAGTTATTTGATTTTTTTTTCATCTTTGGATATGAAGACTTCAAAACCAACCGCATCACAATTTTGATAGACATCAACTTTTTTGGTGATAACTTTTACCGCTCTGACTTGGGATTTGCTTAAACAAAAATTTGCGATTTCATTACACAAGGTTTCCTGTAAATTAAAATGTTTCTTGTTTGATACTTCTAAGACGAATTCTAAAATTTGATCATAATCTAAAGTGGTGCTAATAGAGTCATCAGCAGGAGAAATATTTACTGTTAGTTCTATAGAGATTAAAACCTTTTGTTTTTTTACTTTTTCAAAATCATGAATACCTATTGAAATTATTACTTCAATATTTTCAAAAAAAATTTTTTGATAATTAGAGTTATGTGTATTGAATATCTTTTCCATAATTGTACATTGAATGTCCTCCGTCAATTGGAATAGTAAAACCAGTCATTGATTGTATTTTTTCAAGAAAAACACAAGTATCTGCAATTTCTTCGGGTGTCACACCACTATTGAGAGGGTTATTGTTATGAACTTTTTTAAAATTTTGAATGGTCTGATCCCCACTTTGAAGTGTTATGCCGGGAGCGATTCCAAAAACTCGAATTTTAGGGGCAAATCTCATTGCTAATAATTTTGTTGCTCCTTCCAAACCAAATTTACTTACTGTATAACTAAAAAAGTCAGGATTGGGATTTAAGATTTTATTATCAATTATATTAATGATACAGCCTTTCTTTTTTATACTTTTATAGTAATGAGTTGATAAATCTATTGGAGCTTTTAAATTTGTTTCAATCGCACGATCCCATATTTTATTATCAATATCTAATGCATCGTCATATTTGAAATACGATGCGTTATTAATCAGAAGGTCTATATGATTAAATAATGTAAATACTTCTTTCAATAGGCTTTTTCTTTGTTTAGAATCACATAAATCAGCTTGTAAGACCTCAATCCGAGCGCGCGACTTTTTAAGTCTTTTATTTAAATTTAAAGCATCTCTTTTTGATTTATTATAATGAACTATCACATTCCATGAAGAGAGAGCAAATTTTTCAGCAATGGCTGCACCAATTCTTTTAGAGGATCCTGTTATAAGAACAGTTTTATTCATCAACTTTTATAATAAAATTTTCAATGAGTAATAATATCGAAAAAAAAGTTATAAGTCACATCAAAAAATTTGGGTCAATGAGTTTTTCTTTTTTCATGGAGGAAGCATTATATAGAAACCAAGATAGTTATTATGCTGATTCTAAAAAAAAGTTTG
>Ga0255759_10000954_pt1 | contig 26122 bp, 26 predicted proteins | sample 101ome_20_FD_179959 | JGI IMG/M metagenome (GOLD analysis project Ga0255759, IMG submission 179959) | Coastal salt marsh microbial communities from the Groves Creek Marsh, Skidaway Island, Georgia - 101404AT metaG (version 2) | ecosystem: Environmental > Aquatic > Marine > Intertidal zone >...
TGGTTACGTCTTTTTCTGCTCATCTTCTGTGTCCTCTATTTAAATAATAATACAGAAAATAACTCCTTAACTAACGGCTTTTACTGTCCTAATGAGCGGAACCGCTTCAATACTGGCTATGGCGAAGTCTTATGTTGATTTTGCTACGAAAGGCGAGCGTGAAACTAATATCCAGAAAGGAGAAGTATTAGCAAGCAAGAAAGGTAAGGTGAATAAAGCCAAGGAAACAGTCAAAGAGAAAATACCTGATTTCATCCGTGATTCAGAGTTAGCCGATGATGTGGCTGATGGCTTTAGTAAAGTATGGGGTAAAGCAAAACGACAGGCACTAGGCGCATTAACATTAGGCCAGTTGGGTGATGCGGCCAGTAAAGTTCTACCGATGATTAACGGTGAATACATGCCGCTTTATCGCAAGATGAATGTTGAGCGTAACCTCTGGAGAGAGCGAGGCGGTGAGATCGCAAAGAGAAGGCGAGACTTAGGCAAAGAGGTCTCTAACAGGTTGTCGGCCATTCAGCATGAATCGACCATTGAGGGTGTTAATCCAGCGGAGGAAACATTCACTAGCAAGATAGATCGTGATGAGGCAATGGATAGGCTCAAGTCGTTGGCTATATTAAAAAAATCTAACACGGGTGATGGCAAGAAAGTTCAGCAATGGACAGAAGAAGAAAAGCAAATCAGAGGTGATCTTAAAAGGGAGATTAAGAGGAAGTCGGTTTACCCTAAACTTAGAAAAATGTATAAGGCGCTACCTAAAGAGGCTCAGGATATATTTAATGATGAGCTTAAATACCATAGAGATCACTATATAGCGAGACAAAATTTGCTCGTTAAACGTTTAGAAGAGTCTGGCCTGAGCAAAGAGGCGACACGCGAGACAATGGAAAAACTGAAGGCTATGCACGAGAGGACGCTTAAACACGGTGTTTATTTCCCATTATCCCGTTTCGGTGACTATTGGTTGAAATCGGTAGATAAGGATGGTGAGCTTTACTTTGATATGTTTGAGTCAAAAAGAGCGTTAGAGCGCCATATTAGAACTATCGAAGAGGAAGGCTATAAAGTGACTGGTCAAGGCAAGTTTATTGATAAAGAGAGAGCTGTTGATGGAGTGAGTAGTTCTTTCTTGTTAGCGGTAGACGAAATGATAAAAGAACAGGGTAAATCTGATGTGATTGATAAGATGCGTGATGAACTTTATCAAATATATCTTGAATCTCTGCCAGAGAGTTCAGCGCAAAAACATTTTGTCCATAGATCAAACAGGCGTGGGTTTAATGAAGATCAGATGAAGGCGTTTAGTAACAAAGTCGTTCACGACTCTAATAGCATAGCCAAGCTGAAATACGCTCACCTTATGCAGGACGTTCTAAATAAGGCCGAGGAATCGGTCGAGGCATCTAGTAGTAACTCTGGCATAAAGAATGCCGAGAGAAAACTGGACTGGCTCGTGGAGTTTGCTGATAACCAGCTCTACAATCTTAACAAGAGCGAAATAAGGAAACAGATTCGCTCGACCAAAGAGGGGACAGAAGAGCGCGACAAGTGGATGCAATACAAGTCATGGGCTGAGCGCATGAGTGAAGAGCAGGTTGATAAGGCGGTCTCAAGGCAAAAGGCGGTTGTTCACAGCATGAGGCAAATAAAAGGCTCAGAGGCGAATGAGTTTGCAAGTAACGCAGTATCTGAATTGAAGGCAAGTCACCAGGCTATTATGGAGGCTAATACGCACCCGTTGGCGGCTGCATTGAATACATTAGGGTTTGCATGGTTTTTGGGGTTAAGCCCTGCATCAGCGATTGTGAACCTAACACAAACGCCTATGGTGGCGCTGCCTGTTATGGGGTCTAAGTTTGGCTGGAAATCAGCAAGCAAAGAAATGAGAGACGCAACCAAAGACTTCTTTGCGGGTGGCGAAAGGACGATTAAAAACAAACTGCGAAATAAGAACGAGGAAGAAGCCTATAAACGATGGCATGACGAAGGTCTGCTAGATGAGACTATCTCACATGACCTATCAGGGTATGCAGATGCGGGGATAGACTCTGGTGCTTTTAAACACAAGATGATGGGTTACATATCCTATATGTTTCACCATGCTGAGGTCGCTAACCGAGAGATAACGGCGATTGGCTCTTATCGAGCAGCGATAGAGGCTGGGCAGAGCCACGAGCAAGCCATGAAAACAGCGGAAGATATTACTTGGAAGTCGCACTTAGATTATGGTTCGGGCAATAGGGCGCGGTTTATGCGTGGAAACTGGGCGCGAGTGCTAACGCAGTTTAAAGCATATTCGCAAGGAATGACTCATCTTTATGTTGATACCTTTATAAAGGCTTTTGGGAACTCAACGGCTGAGGAAAAAACCGAGGCTAAGAGAGCATTAATGGGTTTATTATCAATGCAGTTTGCTATAACAGGCGCAATGGGTATGCCTGTCGCTGGGATGCTGATGGGGACAGCGCAAGCTCTTAATGATGCGTTTGGTGATGACGATGAACCAACAGACGTAGAGGCTGATCTAAGGCAATGGGTAAAAGACAATACATCAGAATCATTCTCAAGGTTCGTATTCAAAGGGGTGGCAGACGCTTATACACCTTTATCTATTCACGGGCGATTAAGTTTATCTGATTTATGGCTAAGAACGTCTGACAGGGACTTAAAGGGCGTAGCGCACCAATATGATATTGCACAGGCTTTATTAGGCCCTTCATTCTCTATTGCCATGTCGCCTATTAAAACCATCGACTACCTCAAGGATGGTCACTACGATAGGGCGCTAGAGTCTATGTTGCCTAAAGTGTTCAGGGATGTGTCGAAAGGGGTTAAATATGCCTCAGACGATTATAAAACTCGTTCTGGTTATGATATTAAAGAAGCGAATGTGGGCGAGGTAATCGGGCAAATGTTTGGTTTCGCGTCATCTGATATGTCCGATATATGGGACAAGCAAACAGCAATAAGGAATATTGATAGAAAACTGGATGAAAGACGCAAACGGTTGATAGACAACATGGCTAACGCTGAGGATGGAAGAGAGAAACTTAAAGCGCGAAAAGAGATTAGGGCATGGAATAAGAAGCACCCTAGAGCAAGGATAACGGCGAAAACGCTAAGACAGTCTAACTCAGGCAAAGAACGCAGAGCAAGGCAACTAAACGAGGGAATGTATCGTAGTAAGCGAAACAGAGAAACATGGGAAGGGTATGACTATTAGTCTCTAGTCCGCACAACTATTTAACTTGGTTATTGTGTACGATTCACCCATGAAACTAACACTCCATCGACACGAATCAACCGACCAAGGAACGTTTGGCAGTCTTTATATCGGAGACGAAAAAAAGTTTGCTACGGTTGAAAAGCCTTGGCTCAGGAACATGCCCTTCAAATCATGTGTTCCCGATGGTCATTATAAGCTAGTGCCGTTCAGCTCACCAAAGTACGGCAATGTTCTGTGCATGGTTGATATGGATGGTGAAGTAACTAAATACAAAGAGGTGAAGAGCAAACGGTACGCTTGCTTAATTCACGTTGCTAATTATGCTAAAGAAGTCCAAGGCTGCATAGGGTTAGGCAAAGATCATGTTGGGCAGATGGTAACTAGCTCACGGGCATCAATTAAAGAGTTTTATGATCTTGTAAGTCCACACGAAAAACATCATTTGCATATAAGGTGGTTGGAATGAAAGTAAGCCACCTTACAAAACTTGAAGTAAAGAAAGATAAGGAGCATGGCTGGAGGCTAACCAGTGACTTCTACTTCACTATAGACGGGGTATTAAGAAGCGTTCCAAAGGGGTTCCAAACTGACTTGGCTAGTATTCCATACCCAATATCGCTGATATTGCCGCCAGATGGTGAGTATAAGGTATCTGCCGTTATTCACGACTTCTTACTGAGACGAATGTATGAAGGTGAGATGGGATTAACTAGACGGTATGCAGCAAAAGTTTTTCTATATAGCTTAAAGAACCAGAACATCAATACATTAAAGGTCGGCTTGCTATATTCAGGCGTAAGGTTTTGGGATTTAGTAAAATATTTAGAGCATAGGTGGTTTAAATGATTCCAGTAGGCGAGATTCTTAGTTTCGGTTCAACTATAATCAGCAAGATATTTCCTGACCCATTAGAAAGAGCAAAGGCGCAGGCCGCACTATTAGAGCTTGAGCAACAAGGAAAGCTCAAAGAATTAGAGTCTGCCATGAATGTGATTGTCTCTGAAGCAAAGTCTGAGCATTGGATTGTTGCTGCATGGAGGCCAATTACTATGTTGATATTCGCAGGGATTGTTGCAAACAATTATATCATTTATCCTTATCTTTCACTCTTTTGGAGCGAGGCACCTAAGTTAATCTTGCCCCCAGACCTATGGGACTTATTGAAAATCGGACTTGGTGGGTATATTGTTGGAAGAAGCAGCGAGAAAGTAGTAAAAACGATAAAAGACAGATAAATACTGCCTAGAAACTAAAGAGTATATTCTGCCAGACAAGGCTAGAGTCGATTGTCTAACTGATGAGTTTGCTATTGAATACGATCACTCATACAAGTGGGCTGAATGTATAGGTCAGGCCCAATACTACGCTAGACAAACAGGTAAGCTCGCTGGCTGTGTATTAATTAATTCTAAACCTCAACACCTGAATAGATTACTTAATGGCTTTGACGGTGCTGTGTGGACTGCTGATGATGAAGAGATAAATAGAGTTCGCTAAATATCAATATCATCACTAATCAGATTCGTATAAATAGATAACGATGCCCATGTTTGATGTAAGCTAACTTTCTGTACTTGTGGCACATTCAAGCCAGCTAAGAATAATCTAGTCACCGCTTCATGTCGTAAGTCGTGGAAGTGCAAATCATCAATCCCTAATACCTTGCAAGCCCTAGTGAACGCGGTACTGATTGACTTAGGGTTAAACGGGAATATTAAATCACCTTTTTTCGGTTGCCTCATAATGATCTTATAAGCAGATCGAGGCAGTTTTGCCCTAAGATTAAGCTCGGCCTTATTTGGCGTTTTCATGTCACGCACCATAATAGATCGGTTCTTGTGGTTAATATCTTTCCATTGCAATTTAGTGATCTCGCTCAATCTACGGGCTGAAAATATCGCAAACCACATAATATGCAGATAATGTTTTTTCGTCCTGAAATGGCGCGATAACAGCCATAATTCATCATTTGTAGGCAGTCTATCGCGTTGTTCAGGCTTGGCGATCATCCCTTCTTTTCTTAGAACGGCATAAGCAGGTGTGAACATATCCAACGAATACTTGTGATCGTGTACGCCTTTCATCGTACTCATAACAGATTTAAGCCAGATAATATCATTCTTAACCGTTTGTGGTTTGGTCTCCTTCAACCGCTCGGCACAGTGAGCGATAATATCTTTGCTTGTTAATTTGTATGCATCTAGTTTGGCAATCTTAGAATCTTGCAGTCTCAGTAAGTCATATCGCTTTGACCTGCCAGCATCAAACCTTTCAATATATTCTTCAAATAACGTGTAGATAGGCACAGGGTCGCGCTTACCATACACTTGCGATTGCTGAAGTTCTGCCTCACGTTTAGTCGCCCATGCTTTAGCCAGTTGTTTTTGGCGAAATGATTTACTTTCCCGATGTACAATTTCACCATCTTTCTTGATAACAATCTCGGCGCGATATGATACGCTACCGTTCTTCTTTTTATAGGCACGGATAGTAGCCATTTAAACCCCTTTTCGGTACGCATTTTATTTTTTGAACGTAAATATGCGTACTGATATTGACCGAAATAGCTAAATAATGCAAGATTCAACGAGAAACGAACAGAAAAAAACCTTTAAAATCAAGGCAAAGCCTATAGGTACAGTATCCGTTGCCCCCATGATGGATTGGACAGACAGGCATTGTCGTTATTTTCACCGGCTCCTATCTCCAAACTCTGTACTCTATACCGAAATGGTAACAACGGGTGCATTATTACGAGGTGATAAAGAACGATTTCTAGCATTTGATGATGCTGAGCACCCCATCGTCTTACAGCTTGGTGGGAGTCATCCCGATGAAATGGCTAACTGCGCTCAATTTGCTCAAGAAGCTGGTTTTCAAGAAGTTAATATCAATGTCGGTTGCCCGAGTGATCGCGTACAGAATGGACGCATAGGGGCTTGTTTAATGGCTGAACCCCAACTCGTTGCGGAATGTGTGTCGAAGATGAGGAGTCGAGTTGATATACCAGTGACAGTAAAAACACGTATTGGTATCGATGACGACGATTCTACTGAATTTTTGATGAAATTTATTCAGACCGTTGCAGATGCAGGTTGCACTACGTTTGTTATTCACGCCCGAAAGGCCATATTAAATGGCCTCTCTCCAAAAGAAAACAGGACGATTCCACCGTTAAATTACGACAGGGTATATCAGGTAAAAAAAGAATATCCGGCCTTAGCCATTATTATAAATGGGGGCATTAAGTCAGTAGCCGAAATCCAACAGCACTGGCAGAACCTTGACGGCGTGATGATGGGTCGTGAAGCTTATCATCGTCCATTTTTCTTGGCAGATATTGAGCACGAACTTTTTCAACAGCCATTGATAGATAGAAAAGAAGTACTGGATAAATTAATTCAGTACGTCGACAATCAATTAGCTCTGGGTGTGCCTTTACAAAGAATGACGCGCCCTATTTTAGGGCTTTATGCTGGTGAAGCTGGCGGTAAACATTGGCGGCGTTACCTAAGCGAGAATGCAAGAAAAAAAAATGCGGGGCCTGAGGTTATACTGGCAGCTCTGGAAGCGATGTCACCGTACAATACAATAGGTGAACGTAAAGGACGGTATTAAACGGTTAATAGATAAGACCTTTAAAAGGTATTGATAATGGAAAAATTGTATAAGCAAATCATTTCTGAAATTGGTGAAGACGTAGATCGTGAAGGATTGGCGGATACTCCAACACGTGCAGCCAAGGCCATGGCGTTCCTAACGAGCGGTTATCAGACGCATTTGGATGAGATAGTTAACGGGGCTGTATTCAGTTCTGATGCGGACGACATGGTGATTGTTAAAAACATAGAGTTGTATTCTATGTGTGAACATCACCTATTACCCTTTATTGGTAAATGCCATGTGGCCTACTTACCGAATGGAAAAGTGTTAGGTTTGTCCAAGGTAGCTCGAATAGTTGACATGTACGCACGTCGATTACCAATTCAAGAGCAGTTGACCACGCAAATTGCAGACTCTATTTTAGAAGTGACTGGTGCAAAGGGCGTTGCCGTTGTTGTTGAGGCAAAGCACCTGTGTATGATGATGCGGGGAGTAGAAAAGCAAAATTCTCAGATGACCACCTCAAGTATGCTGGGTCAATTTCGTAAGAATGCTGAAACACGGGCAGAGTTTTTAAGCTTGCTGAAAATGAGTTGATTATTAAGGTTGATCAACCAATATGAAAGAACATAGTCTTGCTGATTAATTTAGAAATGCTGGAAGCGCCTTCAGAAGAGGCGGTTCGAGAGTATTTGCGTGAATTTTTATGGGATCCAAAAGTGGTGTAATTGCCACGATTTTTATGGTGGGTTATTTTAAATTTCTTTGTGTTAATAAAAAGACCGTTATATTCCAATGTTGAATAATGAAGATGCGCATATCAAAGCACTGTTTGAGTTGATTGAAGAAAAGACAACACAAATGTCTTAATACAAAAAAGGAGGCGATATCATGCCAAAGTTTTTTGGAGCGGGGTCAGATTGTAGTTTTTGTCGAATGATGCGAAGTATGGCCTTTAGTGGGCTTGGAGCTGCTATTGGAGTTGGTGTAGGTACTTTGCTGGATCTGCAAAAATCGGATGTTTGGTTATGCGCAATTGCGGGGGCATTTGTTATGGTGTTTCTTGTCCTAAAGAAATTGGAGAAATCATGAAGCGTCTTATAGTGGTGGCGATGCTATTAATCGGTACGGCTTGTTCGGAAGAGCAGCAAAACAAAATTTCGCGTTTGGGTGTGAGTTGGATGGAAGGGAACTATCATGTGACTTTTTATGAGGGCGAGCATAAAAAAACATGGACGGTCATCGACAGTAAGGTGACGTCCGACCCACAAAAAGGTTATTACTATTTTTGGGTAGAGAAAGATAATAAAAAGAAATATATCCAAGTTCCCATAGCGCGCACCGTCATTGAAGAGTTGTAACCCAATATAATGTGCGAGTTATTAGGGATGAGCGCCAATGTGCCCACAGATATTTGTTTTAGTTTCAGTGGGTTAATCAAACGAGGTGGAGAAACGGGCTCTCATAAAGACGGTTGGGGTATTGCTTTTTATGAAGGTAAAGGCTATCGCTCTTTCCACGATCCCGTTGCAAGTGCAAATTCGGAAGTTGCAAAATTCATTCAACAATACTCGATCAAAAGTACACAAGTTATTTGTCATATCAGGAAAGCCAATAGAGGCCGTGTATGCTTAGAAAATACCCACCCCTTTTCACGTGAGTTATGGGGGCAAATTTGGTCTTTTGCTCATAATGGGCAATTAAAAGGTATTAAGAAAAAAAAATTAAATGGTTATACCCCAGTGGGTACCACAGACAGTGAACACGTTTTTTGTTGGATATTAGGTCAGCTACGTCAAGCATTTCCTACTAAACCGAAGAGTAAAATCAAGCTACGCAATAGCGTGGAGCGTTTATGCCGAGAAGTGGCGGGTCATGGCGTTTTTAATGTATTAATGAGTGATGCGGAAAACCTTTATGTTTATTGCAACACCAAATTATCTTGGTTAACGCGCCAGGCGCCTTTCGTTGAAGCGCAATTAGTGGATGCTGATTTGTGTGTTGATTTTAAAAAAGAAACCGCTCAAGAAGACGTAGTCACTGTCATAGCGACCGAGCCACTCACATCAAATGAGCAATGGGCAAAAATGGCAGTCGGTGAGTTCAGTGTTTTTCGCTTAGGTGAAAAAGAATTTACAAGTGTTAATTAATTAAAAAAAAGAGCATAGGTTTGACTAAACTGCTCATCGACTTGGTTCGAAACCGAGCTCAAAATGCCGTAAGGCAGACCAACCTTTTCCCATACCTTATCGTTAGGTAAAACAGTTGCATTGATGCTTTCTTCTGATGAAGAGTCAGCATGGGCCAGCAGATTGGCAAGATAGATAATATGAACCTCTTCCAGGTGGCTGCTAGCCAGTTCGGGTTCATGATGGAAAGTGGCTGCGTGTTGAATAGAAAGAGGTATTTTCCACAATTCGAGTAAAGCGCCGCTCAATTGAGCATGATTAAAACCAAATATCGATTTTTCGGCTTCAATGTCTTTGGTCTTGTTCGCTTTGACATGTAACGCTGCCGCACGTGCAAGGTCTGGAGCTTTTGTATATAACACTAAACGGCCAATATCATGAAGAAGGCCGCTCATAAAAACAGATGAGAGTTGACGTTTTTTAGGATGATGGTCGGCAAAAACTTAGCAAATAGGGCCGTTTTTAAACTATGCATCCAGAATTCACGCATATCAAGGATGGAATTGGGCAGGCTGGAAAATTTTTCAACCACACTGGTCGTCATGACAAGTAAACGTATCTCTTTAGTCCCGATGATAGAAATAGCATGATCAATGGTTTTCACTGTGGCAGGGAAACCAAAAAACGCCGAATTAACAACTTTTAGCATTCGAGCAGATAAAGAAGGATCCTGTTCGATGATCAGCGCCATGTCGTTGGCGTTTTTTAGTGGGTCATCCAGCGCTTGTGAAATACGTATAAAAATTTCTGGTGGTGAGCATAAATCGATTTCACCTGATAAAAAATCATTGATTGTGCAAAAGCTTGAGGGTGACAAAGGCATGGGAGAAGTTGTAGTTAATGTTTAAAGATAATGAAAGTTGTAAAAGGAAAATTTAGATCAGTCCCTTCTAAAAGTATTTATATTGATTGATAACGATCATACCTATTTATTGATGTTCCGATATTCTATTGTTTTCTTACCAGGAATATCAAGTTGTTAAGATTTTTTTGTTGACACAATATTAAGATTAAGCGTAAAGTCATTGATAGAAAAGTAAATTAATTTTTATAAATTGAGTTTTTTGGGTTGTTGACTAAGATAAATGATTCAATCAGTGATGAGATATGAAAGAATTTAACCAGAAAGAACGAGTCATTTTGATTATCGAGCATGATGAAAGCCGTCTGTCGACATTGCAAAATATTTTATCAATTGGTGGTTACAGGAAATTAATTTGTGCTTCAAATCAAGAGCAGGTCTTTGAGCTTATACGTCCATTCCAAGGTCGGGTCGATGAGATTGGGATGATTATCCTAGATCATGACCTGCCTCAGTGTGATACGTTGAAGCTTAGCGAAATGTTAACGACACTAGATGGCCATGATGCCATTCCACTGATTCTGTTAGCAAACCCTTCTTCGATTATTGATGATGACTTAATGGCAAAGTGTCATCAAGCGAATGCGGCGACGATCATTCATTGTCCTACCGATGGGAGCCAGCTTATCCCACTGGTTGATTTAGCAATAGCGCTTAAAGATGAGCGTGATGAACGAATTCTAAATGAAGAAAAATTAGTTCGTGAACTATCTGAAAGACGCATTATGGAGGCTCGTCTTCAATATTTGGTCGCACATGATGAGCTAACAGGGTTATCAAACAGAAGCGGTCTTGAGAAAGCGTTAGATTTTGCCATTATACGGTGCAATAATTTTAAACAGCATGGCGCTTTATTAGACATTGATCTAGACCAATTTAAGGTTATAAATGATGTAGAAGGGCATGAGGCAGGTGATCGCTTGCTGATTGAAGTTGCAACACTAATCCGTGCGACGCTGGATAGTGAAGCATTTATCGCGCGGGTTGGGTCAAATTTATTTCAAGTTTTTATTTCTAAAGCAGTGAAGAGAACGGCTTTGGAAATTGCTGAAAAAATAAGATTGACTATTGATGAGTTTGATTTTAAATCGGGTGCCAACACGTACAATATTTCTGCCAGTATTGGGGTGGCGATGCTGGAGCCGCTTGAGTTTATCAAACGGCCTAGCGAGTTAATGTCCAGAGCAAATCATGCCTGTTACTCTGCCAAAACACTGGGCCGGAACAGAGTCAGTTTATTTGAACGTGACAATGACGAGTTAATAACACTGAGAGACGATGCTAAATGGGTGCCTAAAATACGTCATGCACTCAGTGAAGATTTATTTAAGTTAGTATTCCAACCCGTCGTTCAATTGTCTAATGGAGAAGTGTCGCATTACGAAACCTTATTGCTCATGATAGATGAAAGCGGGGAATTATTAAGTCCAGTGCAATTTATTCCAGTGGCAGAACGAATGGGCTTGATTCATCACATTGATTTATGGGTTGTGTCGCATGCTATTGACTACATTGCCAGTTTACCCAAAACGCAAGAAAACATCTGCTTTACCATTAATTTATCCAGCCATGCGCTGCAAGGTGATTACCTGCTGCCAATTGTTAAGAAAAAACTTGAATCAACATGGATATCGCCATCGAGGCTAACGTTTGAGATTACAGAGACCGCTGCGGTTTCAAACTTTAATAAAACACGTGAAATGGTATCAAAAATTCGCGCTTTGGGTTGTCGTTTTGCGTTAGATGATTTTGGCGCGGGTTTTAGTTCGTTTAATTACATCAAAAATTTCCCTGTTGATTATTTAAAAATAGATGGTCAGTTTATTAATAATTTAGCAGTCGATGAGGCCGATCAGGTGCTTGTTAAGTCAATGATTGAAGTAGCGCATAGCTTGGGAAAAAAGTCGATTGCAGAATATGTGTCAAATGTTGAAATATTAAGGGTATTAAAAGCTTTAGGGGTTGATTATGTGCAAGGTTACTTGTTAGGCAAACCCAGTTTAGACCTGTTGGAGAATCAACACGTTTCAATAGATGAATTATTAGCTAAACCGCTAGATATTGAGAAATTAATCACCCCGTCAGTTTAACTCTATGACATGATGTCGCCACTGTGTTGCGAGAGTAATCCGCATAATCTTGCGAATCTGTAAAATCGACCATGTCTAAGCCGAAAACTAAAGTAAGAAACTCCAAGAAAAAACCAAAAAAAGGGCAAAAGAAAAAAGTCCCTAACAGGTTCTTTACACGCCTGATGATCAAAGCGTGCTTGTTATTTATTATTATCACAACGGCTTATGTTTTCTACCTAGATCATATCGTACGGACTCAATTTGAAGGCAAACGCTGGGCATTGCCTGCCCATGTCTTTGCAAACCCTGTCGAGTTATATCAAGGATTAGCTCTATCAACGGAGGATTTTGAATCACTGTTGAAGGACTTGAATTATCAGCGAACAACAGATTTTAGTTCGGGCGGAAAGTATTATCGTTCAGGCTCAAGTTTCACGCTAAAGACCCGGGCATTCAATTTTTTTGATGGCAAGGAATCGTCAAAGACAGTGAAGGTCTATTTCAGTCAACAGCATGTAAGCGCAATAAAAAATGTTAAAACGGGTCACCATGAGGCCATTTTGCGTCTGGATCCTGTGCAAGTTGGTAGCTTCTATCCAAGCCATAAAGAAGATCGAATTTTAATCAGATTAGATGAGGTGCCTCGTACATTAATTGATGGATTGATCTCGATTGAAGACCGCGACTTCTATCATCATTATGGCGTATCAGTTAAATCAATCTTGCGTGCCTTATGGACTAACTTGAAAGCAGGCGAAGTTGTGCAAGGTGGTAGTACGTTGACACAGCAGTTAATTAAAAATTTTTATTTAACTTCAGAAAGGAGCCTATGGCGGAAAGTTAAAGAGGCTATGATGGCGTTAATTATTGAATTTCACTTTGAAAAAGATGAAATTCTTGAGGCCTATCTCAACGAAGTGTTTTTAGGGCAAGATGGTGAGCGTTCCATTAATGGGTTTGGGATGGCCAGCATTTTTTATTTCAATAAACCCTTAATAGAATTAAAACCGCATCAAACGGCATTGTTAGTGGGCTTAGTGAAAGGGCCTTCTTATTATGATCCGAGAAGGCACCCCGACAGAGCCGTTAAACGTAGAAACCTGGTGTTAGATGAAATGCATCGTTTGGGTTTTTTGCCTGATCAACAAAGGCAAATGGCGAAACGTTTTGGCGTCGATATTTCTCCGACCAAACAAGTTAAAAGTGCCCGTTTTCCAGCGTTTTTAGATTTGGTGAAGCGCCAATTAAGTCGGGACTATAAAGATGAAGATTTACGTTCTGAAGGTTTAAATATTTTCTCAACCTTGGATTATACAATCCAAACGAGAGCTGAAAATTTATTTAAAAAGAAGCTTGAAACACTCAATAGACAATATGGCATAGAAAAAGGAAAACTGCAGGGCGCCATGGTCATTACGCGACGTGAAGGGGGGGAAATAGTCGCCGTTATTGGTGATCGTAATCCAAGCTATAACGGGTTTAATCGGGCGCTGGATGCCATTCGGCCGATAGGCTCTTTGGTGAAACCCGCCGTTTATTTGACGGCCTTATCTCAGCCGTCAAAATACACCCTAACCACTCTGATCGATGATAAGGCAATCAGCCTTAAACAGCAATCTGGTGCGCTATGGAAACCAAACAACTACGATAAAGTTGCGCATGGGTCGGTACCACTGCATGAAGCGTTGGCGCATTCATATAATTTGGCGACCGTGCGTTTGGGTTTGGATCTTAAGGTACCAAATGTAAAAAGGACACTCGAAGATCTCGGTGTGAAGCGCCCCATTAAACCTTATCCATCGCTGCTGCTTGGGGCATTGCCGTTAGCGCCTATTGAGGTGGCTCAAATGTACCAAACTTTGGCTGGAGAGGGCTTCTTTACCCATCTCAGAGCGATTCAGTCAGTGACCTCTAATGATCATACCGCCTTACAACGATATGCCTTGCGTGTCAGACAGGTTGCCAGTCCAGAAGCCGTTTTTCTCGTTAACACAGGGTTACAAGAAGTAATGACCAAAGGGACAGGGCGTTCAGCGTATCGCCAGATGTCTGTCAATTATAAATTAGCAGGTAAAACAGGAACGACAGATGACTTAAGAGATAGCTGGTTTGCGGGTTTTAGCGGCGATTATCTTGCTGTTGTTTGGCTCGGGCGGGATGATAATAAACCGTCAAAACTAACGGGTGCGAATGGCGCGTTACAAGTTTGGTCCAGTGTAATGAAGGCTATTTCTAAGGACAGTGTTCAACTCACAAAACCCGACAATATTGAGTATGAATGGGTGGACCCAATGGGTTACCGTGCTAATGAGTTCTGTGTAAATGCTGTACAATACCCTTACATAACTGGCTCTGCTCCCACGGAATACTCGCCATGCATAGGCACGATGGAACGAACATTGGAGCGAGCCGGCAATTGGTTTGAGAACATAATAAAGGGTCGATAGATCATATGAAATTAGTTTATTTAATGGCGATGATGTTTATCTTGTCGGCTTGTGCAGATATGTCGATGTACAATCAAGTTCCTGCGCCTATCGGTCGGTCAGGGGAGGCACCCATCGACCCTTCAAAAACCATTCCTCCGGTGGCTCAAACGTATCCTGTAGAAGAACAACCCATTCAGGAAGGGATGATTGCCCCCTATAACCCATCCGCTGAAACGGATATGAGAGCACAAAACCCCGCCGTGATTGCTTTGTTAGACGGCGCTTATCAGCAGAGTGAGTCGGGGCAATTAGACCTTGCGGCTTCTAAATTAGAACGAGCGGTACGAATTTCGCCAAGAGACCCACAGGTGTGGTCTGCTTTAGCGAAGATTCGCTTGCAGCAGAAAAAATATGCTTTAGCTGTTAGTTTGGCAAAAAAATCTAATCTATTATCGGGAGAGGATAAAAACCTACAACGTAATAACTGGCTGTTAATGGCAGAGAGTTATGATAATTTGGGTCAGACAGAATCAGCACGCCAAGCGCGCCAACGTGCCGAAAGACTATTTTAAGATGAGCAGCCCAACGAGCCCGTATTCTGTTGATAAGTTGATAGAACAAGCAAGGCAATTGGCTGCAGATTTTAAAAAAATGACAGGGAAACCCTTACCCGGTGTGAGTAATGAAATTGCCGAGCATGATGCCTGTAAATTATTAGCATTAAAGTTACATAAAGATAACTCTGAAGGCTACGATGCCATACGTGTAAGTGGACGTGGGCCTAAAAAAATTCAAATTAAAGCACGGGCTATTTTTAATGATAATTATCGAGGCCAACGTTTAGGGCAGTTGAAATTAGATAAAGATTGGGACTCGGTCGTACTGGTCTTGATGGATGAAAACTATCAGGCCTTTGATATCTTTGAAGCAACCCGCGGCGATATTTTAGATAACCTTAATAATAATTCGAACCGGATAAAACGTGGAGCGATGTCGGTTGCAAAGTTCCGCAATATAGCTACTTTGGTATGGACAAAAGAAAATGGGTTGAATGCGTCAGCTTGGCCCGACGAATTTGACGATTAACCTTTAAGCGGAAACTTTCTTGTACGACCTCGACAGCATATTAGGCTCAAATGGTGATCTGGTTAAACATATTGAAGGGTTTCAATCTCGAGAAGGCCAGTTATCAATGGCTCAAGCAATTGAACGGGCTATTAATCAGCGAACACATCTGGTTGCAGAAGCCGGGACAGGAACAGGGAAAACTTTTGCGTATCTTATCCCGGCTATTTTATCCGGCAAAAAAACCATTATTTCAACTGGAACGCGGAACCTTCAGGATCAGATCTTTGAAAAAGATTTTCCCCTTATTCGCGACATTTTAAAGAGACCTGTCGAGGGTGCAGTCCTCAAGGGGCGAGCAAACTACCTTTGTTTGTATCGTCTCAATCAAGCAAAAATGCAAACATCGAGCTTGATTAAAGAGACAGATGTTGAATTAACCGAAATTGAACGATGGTCGCATCAAACGTTAGAGGGTGATATAGCCGAAGTAACATCCGTAGCAGAAGACTCTCTGGTTTGGCAGCAAGTTACTTCCACAGCAGATAACTGCTTGGGTCAAGAGTGTCCAATGGTGAGCGAGTGTTTTCCCTTAATAGCAAGAAAAAAAGCACAAGAAGTGGATGTTTTGATTGTTAATCATCATTTACTTTGTGCCGATTGGTCCTTGAAGGATGATGGTTTTGGGCAGTTGTTACCAGAAGCTGAGTTGATCATCATCGATGAAGCGCATCAATTAATTGATACGGCTTCAAGATTTTTGGGTATTTCTGTTAGTGCACGTCAAGTTCTGACATTACTCAGTGATATCGGCTCAGAGCAGTTGAAGTTAGCCTCTGATATGCCAGAGCTGATCGATTTAACGCAGGTTATTAATGAAGATATACGAGAAATGCGTAAGCTGCTGCCAGAGCAGTCTATTAAAGGCGCCTGGGACGAGCTGGAGCAATTAAAGGACTTTATACACGCGCTGGATTGTTTAGTGGGTCGAATTGAGCAGTTGTTTAAAATTTTAGGCAAAGTAGCTGTTCGCTCTAAAGGTTTGGAGGCTTGCTGGAAACGTTGTGAAGATATTCTATTGCGACTGAAGTTGTTTACTAACAAAGAGCGTAACGATTGGATTCAATGGTTTGAAACATACAGTCGAACTTTTACTTTTTATCGAACCCCGCTAGATATTTCTAAAGCATTTTCCAGCTTTGCTTTTGCTAGTGAAGCCAGCTGGGTGTTTACCTCAGCGACCCTTTCTGTGAATCATAAGTTTGACTTTTTTACTAAACGTCTTGGTTTAGAGGGTGCTGAAACGGGGTTATGGGAGAGCCCGTTTGATTTTGTGCATCAATCTTTAATGTATGTTCCAACCGGTATGCCCGAACCAAGAGATCAGCGCTATACGGCCGTTATGATGGAAAACGTTATTCCGGTGTTAAACGCGAGCGAAGGGAGAGCGTTTATCTTGTTTACTTCGCATAGAGCGCTTCAAGAGGCTGCTACTATTTTATTAACAAAAACAGATTATAAGTTATTGGTACAAGGTGATTTGCCTAAACAGCAGATGTTGGAATCATTCAGGCGCTCGGACCGGGCTGTTTTACTCGGCACGGCAAGTTTTTGGGAAGGGGTTGATGTCCGAGGTGACGCTTTGTCTTGCGTTATTATTGATAAATTACCCTTTGCTTCTCCGGGTGACCCGGTGACTAAAGCGCGGCTTGATTACATGACAGAAAACGGGCAGTCACCCTTTTCAGAGTTTCAATTACCGTCAGCCGCCTTAACGTTAAAGCAAGGAGTGGGGCGGCTGATTCGTGATGTTGAAGACAAGGGGGTGCTGATGCTGTGTGACCCCAGATTATCAAGTAAAGGCTATGGTAAAGTATTTATTCAATCTTTACCGGCAATGCCCATTACACAAGATATAAACGATGTGAAAAGATTCTATCGACGTATTAAGACCCAGAAATCCGGGGTTAAACAAACAACATGAAAATTTTAGCGATTGAAACTGCCACAGAGGCCTGTTCCGCTGCCCTATTGGTGGATAATGAAATTATTGACCGATTTGAAGTGGCTCCCCAAAAACATGGTGACCTGATTTTAACAATGGTGGATGAGTTAATGAATGAGGCGGGTGTTAAATTACCACAGTTGGATGCTTTGGCTTTTGGTCGAGGGCCAGGCTCTTTTACTGGCGTTAGAATGGCGACAGGGGTTATTCAAGGACTGGCTTTTGCCGTTGATTTACCAGTAGCACCGGTATCAACACTGACCGCGTTAGCACATCAGACGATTGATGAATCGGAAGGTAGAACGGTTTACGCCGCCTTGGATGCAAGGATGGGTGAGGTCTATTGGTGTGAATATGAGAACAGGGATGGGGTTATTAAAGCAGTGTCAGACGAGACCGTTATAGCACCGTTAAAAATACAACTCACACAAGGAAAAAAAGCGATCGGTATTGGCCATGGTTGGGAGACCTATGCAAATGAGTTAACGCAGTTGGTGAAGTCGACTGAACTGTTGGTCAGGCCAGCTGCCTTACCAAGAGCCAGAGAAGTTGCGCAGTTGGCCGTTGGCCTTATTAACAGCGGGCAAACAGTCTCCGCAGAAAATGCATTACCGGTGTATTTGCGCGATAATGTAGCAAAGAAAAAAGCACAACAATAGAAATGGCTCAGTATTTAAGTATTCATCCAGATAATCCGCAACAACGATTAATAAAACAAGCGGTCGATATTATTCGTCGTGGTGGGGTGATTGCCTGTCCAACCGACTCATCGTATGCACTGGCTTGTCATTTGGGTGATAAGCAGGCTCTTGAGCGTATTCGTCAAATTCGCCGTATTGACGATAAGCATAATTTCACCTTGGTATGCCGTGATCTAACAGAGATTGCAATGTACGCCCAAGTGAATAACGATACGTATCGGCTGCTCAAGTCGTTAACCCCGGGTGCGTTTACTTTTGTGCTGAAAGCCACTAAAGAAGTGCCTCGCCGCTTGAAACACCCAAAACGAAAAACGATCGGCATTCGAATACCCGACAATTTGATCGTTCAGAAAATTCTTGAAGAATTAAAAGAGCCCATGTTGACCAGCACATTAATCCTACCGGATGAGACTGAGGCAATCGCAGATCCATATGATATCAACGATCAATTGGATCGAGTGTTAGATCTTGTAGTGGATGGAGGGATCATCCCTTATGAACCGACCACGATGATCGTCTGGGATAATGATTTTCCCGAAGTTGTTAGAGAAGGCAAAGGGCAGGTTGATTTTATTGCACGCAAGGAAGACTACTGATGCCTATGGATGAGCTGACCCTGGTCGGCCGGATCGCTATCTGGATATTACCGGTGGTTTTTGCCATTACCGTGCATGAAGTGGCTCATGGCTGGGTAGCGAGTAAATTGGGTGACCATACCGCAAAAAACCTCGGCCGATTAACGCTTAACCCCATAAACCATATGGACTTGGTCGGAACCGTGATTGTGCCGGGGGTGTTATTATTTTTAGGTGGCTTTATCTTTGGTTGGGCAAAACCAGTGCCGGTTAATTGGAATAATTTAAATAACCCTAAACGTGATATGGTTTATGTGGCGATGGCTGGGCCGTTAGCTAATTTTTTCATGGCCATAGGCTGGGGTATTTTAATGAAAATAGGTTATTTGCTGGGCAGTAGCAACGAATTTTTTTCCTTGCCTTTAATTTATATGGGTTACGCCGGTGTTTTTATCAATGCCGTGCTAATGATGCTCAATTTATTGCCCATTTTACCGCTTGATGGCGGGCGTATACTAGCGGGCTTGTTGCCAAACAAAATCAGTCTTGAATTTAGTAAATTAGAGCGATTTGGTTTTCCAATTCTAATCGTTATCATCGCCATGGGGTGGTTATCTAACCTATTAGGTCCCCCCGTTTATTTTTTACAATCGAGTATTTTTAAAATACTGGGTATTTAGGAGGAAATGTGAGTTCAGAAGTTCCAGCGCAATACCGCCGTGTCTTATCTGGCATGAGGCCAACCGGCAAACTGCATTTGGGCCATTATCATGGCGTGCTAAAAAATTGGGTCGAATTGCAGCAAGAATACAAATGTCATTTTTTTGTGGCCGATTGGCACGCACTGACTACGCATTACGAAGACCCGTCCATCATTGCTGACAGTACATGGGATATGGTCATTGATTGGCTAGCAGCAGGTGTTGATCATGGGTTGGCCGATTTGTTTATTCAATCGAGTATTCCTGAACATGCGGAGTTGCATTTATTGCTGTCAATGATGACACCTATTGGTTGGTTAGAAAGAGTGCCCAGTTATAAAGATCAACAAGAAAAATTAAAAGAAATGGATTTGGCAACCTATGGGTTTTTGGGTTATCCATTATTGCAAAGCGCCGATATTTTAATGTACAAGGCTGGATTGGTCCCTGTTGGAGCGGATCAGGTCGCACATGTGGAATTAACACGCGAGGTCGCAAGGCGCTTTAATTATTTATATGGTCGTGGTTTAGATTTTGAAGAAAAGGCAGAGGCTGCGATTAAAAAAATGGGCAAGAAAAACGCAAAAATGTTTAATAAGTTGCGTGATTCTTTTCAAGAAAACGGTGACCAGGACGCGCTGGGCGTCGCACGTGCTTTATTAGAAGCCCAACAAAATATCACGGTGGGTGATAAAGAACGCTTGTTTGGCTATTTGGAGGGCAGTGGTCGAGTTATTTTACCTGAGCCGAACGCTTTATTAACCAAAGCGTCTAAAATGCCCGGTTTAGATGGGCAGAAGATGTCAAAATCATATAACAATACAATTGCCTTACGTGATGAGCCAGAAGATGTGGAGAAAAAACTTCGCACCATGCCAACGGACCCGGCACGAGTACGTAGAACCGACCCAGGCAACCCAGAGAAATGCCCTGTTTGGCAGTTTCATGAGGTTTATTCTGACGATGGTGTTTGCGAATGGGTGCAGGAAGGATGTAAAACGGCAGGTATTGGCTGTATTGATTGCAAACAACCCGTGATTGATGCTGTGTTACGCGAACTAAAACCAATGCAGGAACGAGCTCAAGAATATGCTGAACAACCTGAACTTGTCCGTTCTATTATTAATGAAGGGACAGAGAAAGCTAGAGATGTTGCGAAAGAGACACTGGAAGAAGTGAAATCTGCGATGGGCATGAGTTACTGATAAGCGGCATTTAAAAATAGGCAAGGAAGAAACATGACAGAATTTAAACAGGTATCGGTCGTTAAAAAAGCGAATGTATACTTTGATGGAAAAGTCGTCAGCCGAACGGTTAAGTTTGAAGATGGCTCGGTGAAGACTTTAGGTTTTATGATGCCAGGTGAGTATGATTTTAATACCGATGCAGCTGAGGTGATGGAGATTTTAGAAGGAGAATTGGACGTGTTGTTGCCTGGCTCAGAAGATTGGTTGAGAGTTAAAGGCGGTGAATCATTTGATGTGCCGTCAAACTCAAACTTTCAATTAAAAGTTCGTCAAATGACAGATTATTGCTGTTCGTTTATAGAGTAAGTTGTTGAATCGGCTATGTTGCCACTAAATTGTCATCAAAAACCTATATTCTGTACAGTCTTCTTGGAGGGTGAGTAGAGAATGAGCGATTATAAAAAACCTCGGCGGACTAAAATCGTCGCTACACTTGGGCCCGCAACGGATGATCCTGCTGTTTTAGAGGGATTAATTCAAGCGGGGGTTGATGTCGTTCGTTTGAACTTTTCGCATGGCCATGCCGATGAGCAAAAAAAACGCGCTCTGATGGTTAAAGAATTGTCTGCAAAACAGGGGCGCCATGTGGGGGTTTTAGCCGATTTACAAGGGCCTAAAATTCGTATCGCGCGTTTTAAAAATGATAAGGTCACGTTGAAGAAAGGTGAGCCGTTCATTATAGATACGCAATTATCTGCAACAGCAGGTGATGAAAAACAAGTGGGCTGTGACTATAAGGAACTTGCTCAGGACGTCACAGAAGGCGACCGCTTATTATTGGATGATGGCCGGATTGTATTGAATGTTGATACTGTTGAAGGGTCTAAAATTTTATGTACGATTGTTGTCGCCGGAATTCTCTCAAACAATAAGGGAATTAATTTACAAGGCGGGGGGTTATCAGCCAGTGCGCTTACGACGAAAGATAAGGAAGATATAAAAACCGCGGCGCAAATAGGCGTAGATTTTATCGCCGTATCCTTTCCAAGAAGTGCAGATGATATGCACCAAGCGCGAGCTTTAGTTGAAGCAGCGGGTAGTCATGCACATTTAATTGCCAAAATTGAGAGAGCCGAAGCTTTAGATGTGTTAGAAGAAATGATTGATGCGTCGGATATCGTGATGGTGGCCCGAGGTGATTTGGGCGTGGAAATTGGAGACGCAAATTTACCGCCAGTTCAAAAAAGTATCATTAGGATGGCGCGTGATAGAAATACTGCCGTCATTACTGCAACGCAAATGATGGAGTCGATGATTCATAATGCTATTCCAACACGAGCCGAAGTTTTTGATGTGGCGAATGCGGTGGCAGATGGCACAGATGCCGTGATGCTGTCTGCTGAAACGTCTATCGGGCAATACCCCATACAAACGGTAGAGGCCATGGGACGAATCTGTGAAGAGACAGAACGTCAGCCTAGAACGATCCGTTCGAGGCACCGAATGGGTAAGCAGTTTGGCCGGATTGATGAAGCCATCGCCTTATCAGCTATGTATGTAGCAAACCACACAGATATTAAAGCAATTGCTGCTTTTTCTGAGTCGGGAAGTACGCCGATGCAGATGTCAAGAATCAGTTCAGGAATACCTATTTTTGCCATGGTGCCAGATGCTAAAATTTGCCGGCGAGTAACAATGTATAGAGGCGTTGTGCCTGTTTTACTAAAGGCCCCGAAAAATTTATCTACTGATGTTAATCAAGCCGCCATAAGCAAACTGAGAGAGTTAAAGATCGTTGATGTCAATGACCTGGTTATTATTACTGTCGGCGAAATGACAGGGCAGCACGGTGGCACAAACACCATGAAAATTAAACAAGTGGAGCCATAAGTCGGGTTTAATGTGCCATTATTTGCTGTGGTAGACTAAGTGCTCATTCGTTTTTACTCTCATGCAAATGGAAAACACATCTGACAACGTTGCGCCTATCCAACAAACGTTAGCATTAGTCGATGGCCAGCCCTATAAGGACTTGCCAGAAGACCTGTATATTCCTCCTGATGCGCTAGAAATTTTCTTAGAAACTTTTGAGGGCCCACTGGATTTATTGCTGTACCTTATTAAGCACCAAAATTTGGATATTCTTGATATTCCTGTTTTGACGATTACCGAGCAATATATTGAGTACATAGAATTGATGCAACATCTGCGCATGGAGTTGGCTGCTGAATATTTAGTCATGGCGGCGATGCTTGCCGAGATAAAATCAAAAATGCTCTTGCCAAAAAAGAGTGATGAGCAGGTGGAGGAAGAAGACCCTCGTTCAGAATTAATCAGGCGTTTGCAGGAATATGAACGATTTAAGCGAGCTGCGGACGACATTGATGCAATGCCTCGGTTATATCGAGATCATTATTTAGCGGCAGCGGAATGGGCCATTGAAAAAATGGAAAAACCACTGCCTGATGTTGAATTGAATAGTATTTTGATGGCCTTTCAAGATGTTTTAAAACGCGCTGAAAAATACAGTCACCATCAAATTCTACGTGAGCCTCTATCAGTTAGAGAAAGAATGTCTCATATCCTTATGGTGTTAAGCGAAGGCGTAGAAGAATTTGTTGCCTTCCATCAATTCTTTACGTTGAACGAGGGGAAAAGCGGCGCTGTAGTGACCTTTTTGGCGATTCTAGAATTAAGCAAGGAAGGTTTGATTGACATTATTCAAGGCGAACCTTTATCTGAAATATGGCTTAAACCCATTATCGATTGAGAAAAGAGAAGTATGAATATAAAAAATATCATCGAGGCAGCATTATTTGCAGCAAATGGACCGTTGTCGATTATGGAAATTCAAGATTTATTCTTACTAGAAGATCGACCAGACAAACACTTGGTGAGAAAGGCGATCAAAGACCTGAAAGAAGACTATTCGGCCAAGTCGATCGAGTTGGTTGAGGTGGCAAGCGGCTACCGTTTTCAAGTTAAATCAGAGTATTCTTCATGGCTGGCAAGATTATGGGAAGAAAAGCCTGTAAAATACAGTCGTGCACTACTTGAGACCTTAGCCATAATCGCCTATCAGCAACCGGCAACTCGTGGAGACATTGAAGAAATACGGGGTGTTGCTGTGAGTACAAATATTATTCGAACGTTACAGGAAAGAAAGTGGATTCGAGTCATAGGGCACAAGGAAGTACCGGGTAGACCCGCTTTATATGCCACGACTAAAGAATTTTTAGATTACTTTAATTTACAAACATTAGCTGATTTGCCTCCATTAGCCAGTTTGCTTGAAATTGATTTGTCAGCGAATCAAGACCTGCAACTTAACCTGGGTGACGAGACCCCACCAATAAAGACAGAGCCGATTCAAGATGAAAAAGAAAGCCTTTCAAAGCCAACCACAGAAAGTATTCAATAAAAGTAAAGGACAACAACCGGAGCGTATTCAGAAGTTACTTGCCCAAGCAGGCGTAGGCTCTCGTAGACAAATTGAAAAGTGGATTCTAGAAGGTATTATTCATGTTAATGGCGAGGTGGCTCAGTTAGGTGACAAAATCACGACACACGACCTTGTTAAGCTCAGAGGACGGCCCGTTAAACTTGCCGGTAAACTGGAGGTTAATACACAAGTGCTGGTTTATCATAAACCAGCGGGTGAAATAGTCAGTAAGAAAGATCCGGAAGGACGGCCCAGTGTGTTTAAGCGATTACCCCGGCTAAAGATAGGGCGATGGATTGCAGTCGGTAGGCTGGATTTAAATACTCAGGGGTTATTGATGTTTACCAATGATGGAGAGTTGGCGAATAAATTAATGCACCCATCTAAACAGATTGATAGAGAGTATGCCGTACGTGTCATGGGAACAGTAACGCATGAGATGTTAGAACGATTGGTGAATGGCGTTGAGCTTGAGGATGGAATGGCTCGTTTTGAAGATATACAAGAATCAGGTGGTGAAGGAATTAATCGCTGGTTTCATGTGGTTGTTGCAGAGGGGCGAAACCGCGTGGTTAGGAGGTTATGGGAGTCACAAGATTGTAGAGTGAGCCGTTTGATTAGAGTTCGTTATGGCACCGTTTTTTTACCGCCGGGTTTACCAGCGGGCCAATATCAGTATTTAGAAAAGAAAGAGGTTGAGGTATTGAAAAGCCTAACGGCCGATTAAGCGCAGACCGTTTTATTTCGTCCGGTATTTTTTGCTTGATATAAGGCTTTATCAGCTTTTTCCATTAAGTTATCAAGTGTGTCACCTTCACTATATTGCGCAATCCCGATGCTTACAGTTAGGTTGAACTCATGACCAGCATGTTTGATAGGGAGTGCCTGGGCGGCTTTGCGAAGTCTTTCAGCCAGTCTCTCAGCGCCAACGGAATCAGTTGAATTGAGTAGTACAGCAAACTCTTCTCCCCCCCATCCTGAATACATGGTCACTTTCGCGTACGGTTTCTTGGATGCAATGGGTGATTGATTTCAGCGCCATATCACCAGCGGCATGGCCATACGTGTCGTTAATAACTTTGAAAAAATCAACGTCAAGGATAAACAGGGATAAATTGGAATGATGACGATGGGTTAAAGACACTTCTTTTTGAAAGACAGAATCTAAGGTTGATCGATTTAGCGCACCTGTTAAGGGGTCCGTATAAGATGAGCGCAGGGCTTGCAGATAAAGCAGTGCATTTTTCAGTGGGTATAATAAAGCGGCTAATAAATGCTCTATCAACTGAAGTTCTTCTTCTGTAAAGCGTTTGCGGCGCATAAAGGTTAATTTGCCAAGAAAGCTGCTTTCAATAGTTAAATGGTATTCACATTTGTGATGCGCAGTCAGGCCATGTTGGAGGGTTGTATTCAATTCATTATTTTCAAAAATGAATCCACTTTGACCGATTTTTTTAGATAGGGCCGTATCAAAAATAATCAGTAATTTATTTAGGTCAAGGGTTGTTTGCAGAGCGCTGATTAAATGACTTAACTCAGTCGGCTGCTCAAACTGTTTGGATGATAAGGCATTATTGGCTATATCAGTGTTTGTTTTTTTCAATTCCATAACCATTTGATCCGTTGAGGTGCTCATTTAGTATCCTTAGTTGACTTTTATGGAAACAGCAAAGCGATAATTGTGCCAAAAAATAATAAACAATAAAAATCAATAAGTTATAAAATTAAAAAATAATAATATATACAATAGACATAAATTTGACGGAAAAATATGACTGGGTGTACCACGTTATAAATCAGTGGCCAAATAACTAAAAGGCTGGCTCTGTTGCTTCGGTTTTTATGGCTTGAGGAGGGAAGTTTTTTTTATTTCCCATGCCTGGCTGGGTTCTTTAATTGAAATATACCATTTGCCAGGCTTAGGGAGTTTAAACGGTGTTTGATAAGTGTTATTAGCTATCGGCATTAACTTAAGAGATTGATCGAATTGGCTGAGAGTAGCGTGTTTGAGTTCCACTAATAGCTGGCTGGGCTGGCTTCTTAAGCCAGTTAATTGGATGGT
>Ga0255759_10000956_pt1 | contig 26116 bp, 27 predicted proteins | sample 101ome_20_FD_179959 | JGI IMG/M metagenome (GOLD analysis project Ga0255759, IMG submission 179959) | Coastal salt marsh microbial communities from the Groves Creek Marsh, Skidaway Island, Georgia - 101404AT metaG (version 2) | ecosystem: Environmental > Aquatic > Marine > Intertidal zone >...
TCACAAAGAAAAACACAAAAACAAAATTTTTTTTATGTTCACATTTATTTTATAATCGAAATTTGATTGTTCTTGGAAGATCTTCTAACAAGAAAACAACAAAGAGTGAATTGATTAAAAGAAAAGAGACAAAGAGAATACAGAGAGAGACTTCGGAAGTATGAGTTCTGTTGAACGCGAGACGAAGATCCGGGAATTGCGCGAGTCTCTGCGTCCAGACAACTTCGATGCTTGGGTCTGTCTTGGTGGCGATTTCAGGGACATGGCAGAGGTCCAAGAGTGGGCCACGGAAGGAGAAAAAGAAGAACTATTGGAACAATATTCCGAGTTCCAAGTGTGGATGGAGAAAAATCCTAGGGAATGACGAGTTAGAGTATTAGGAAAGATTAGGATAGAGATTAGGAAAGATTAGGAAAGATTAGTTAGATCTTTTTTATTTCATTGGATTCTTTACAATAAATTTGACACTTAGAAGATCTTCTAATAATTAAACAAACCGAAAGATTTTAAGAGAATAGATGACCATCACCCATTCATATAAAGAGTTCAAGGACCGATACGACAAGACACAAGAATCACTGCCAGATGAAGATATTGACGAAGAATGTTTCATTGATGCTGATGAATATGAATTCAAATTGTCACTCAAAGTCAGGGGTCTGGACCATTCCAAGGGGCGTTCACAAATTCCTAGAGTGATTGTTGAATGGGTTGAGAATGGGGAAGTAGTTAGTAAATTGCTAATGCGAAAAAGACAAAAGAGAAGAGGTGGAGGCGGTACAGGAATCTACGCCCCTGCTCCGAAGTATGGAATAGAAAGGACTGATAGGGGTTGGATGGAAAAGGGATCACAGACAGATATGTATTTCTTTATAAATGGGGAGTTTATCAATGGTTACTTCCTCGCTGATTATAAAGTAAATTAATTTCATTTGAGGAAATCGTCAGATAGATAATTTTTTATGTCGTTTAATCTTCAAATTAAAAATTTGATTGTTGTTAGAAGATCTTCTAACAGAAAACAAAACAAAAGCATTGAGAGTTACAGAGTTTCAGCGTTTCAGCGTTACAGAGTTTCAAAGTTTCAGAGTTACAGAGGAGTTTCAGAGTTTAAAGGGAGTTCGGAAGTTACATCAAGGGTCATGACCTACCAAGACATCTACGACCCGGCAAACAACAAGGATCACATGAGGACAAGGTTCGTCAAATATTCAGATGATGAATCAGGATACTATGTCCACTACGAACCCTACGGGAGATCTTCAAGAGAAAAGACAGATTTCATTGATTCTATCAACGAGGATCACGAAATGTGGGCATCACCGGTCAAAGAAAAGGGAGAAACGAAGGTGACGATAAAGACGGAGGGAGAATTTCTACTACAAGATTCTTACAAACTACAAGGGAGATTGTGGCCTGGACAGTACATGAGTCGGGTTTTCGATGAGGTCCCCCACAAACTGGAGATGGAAGTAATCTATCCTTATATGTGGAAGGCGCCGATTGAAGATTCAGATCGAGAAGAAAATGGACCTTATGTTTTCGGACATATGTTGTCCGATTACGTAGAGAAATGTAATCGGACAGAAAGGACAAACTTCTTTACTAGGGGAGGAAAGGGTTGGAAGTGGGCAAAAAACAAAGAACTGATGAACAAGTTGAAGAAGATCTTTGAAAGAGAAAACGAAAATTTCATAAACATTCCGAACTACAATTTATCTCTCTGTTCTACAACAGTTAAGACATATCCAAGATCACACTTCGACAATATCTTGGACTTGTTCCTCGATTTCATGGAGGGAGATAAGGAAGTTAAATTCAAGATGAATCCCGAAGCACAACCATTCATTCCCGGAAAATGTTTCACAACCCCATTGGTTAGAACATCTCCTAAAAAGATCGATGGAGTTTATATGGTTGACAGACCCCAGAAACCAAAAGGTAATCCTTCAAAGAATCGTCCTAAATCTAGTTCAAAAGATTCAACAAGTCTCCTCTGTTGGGAAATGAAAGGGGAAACAGATCACAAGATAGATGATCTACAGAAAAAACTTGATTTACTCATCCAATTAAGTTCGGGTCCAGTTGTCCATGCAAAAAACGTATAAAGATTCTTTATTAGATTAGAAAAATTTTTTATGTTCATTTATTTAAATTACTTAAAAATTTGATTGGTAGTATATTTGTAGTATTATAACAAATAACAAAGAGAAAATAAGAAAGAAAAACTTTAAGACTTCCCAATACTTCAAAGACTTCAGAGACTTCAAAGACTTCAACACTCAGGATGGCTTGCTCCAAGATGAACATCAAGACGACGATGATCGACCTATCCACAAAGTGGCATGGTCTTCACCCGAATAAGTCCCAGACATCTCTCTTTCGAGAAGTTATTCCGATTGACGATTCAGACTTCTCGACCAAGTTCCGCTCTTCTGGTCTAAGTCAGATTTTCACAGGAGAAAGGATCCGAATCGGGTCTGGTTTCAACTGTAATCATCTATATCGGGACATCCGAACGGTTCCACATATCATCATTTACAGCGACGCGAAGAATACGGTTATTGCTCCACTTGGAGAACCAGGACGAGATGTACCCAAGTACAAAATCGGACATCTTATGGTCCTCGGTCATTCTGATGATGGACCAGTAACATTCAATGAACTTCTTCCATCAACAATTGGAGAACTAGAAGATCTTGAAGGTCGCCTAAAGACAATCAACACTGCTGTTCAAATGTTGAGGACAAATGCTCGTATTTCGGATTGTGGTTCAAGAGTAGTTGAAAAGGCAAATACACTTGGTGTTCCCGATACAATGGGAATTCAAGAATTCTTTGCCTATCAGATTCTGAATATGAAGGATTCTGTCCGTAGTGGATTTTCAAATGGAGGAGAAGGTCCAGGATATGTTCTAAACGACAATGATGGAGTAGAATATGGTCGCGATGAAGATAAGGTCCGAAGTACTATTCAAGATGTATTTGGTGATACTCTTCGGGGGAGAGTATTTATTCAGGGACCAGATAAGAACACTCAAATTCTATCACACATCCATCTCTTCATGTTGTCAGATGAAGAAGAACTTCCAGAAAAGATCAATCAGAACTATCTAGATGTAGAAGTAATTCTCGAGGTCAAGAAGGATTTTCTTACAGATGTCCCCCTTGTTAGAGTAAGGACACCACCTCCGTCCGTAGAAGTTGTCCCTGAAGATGAAACATTATCAAGGACACAAAGTTCAAGAAACTATGGTCATCGTGATGATTAGATCAAAGTAGTTTAAATTTATAAATCTCTAAATTAATAAAATTTTTTATGTGAGATGCGTTTTAAAAATACTTAAAAAAATATTATTTATTATTAATGTAGGGGTTGATTTAATAGTTTGAGAATAGTAATTATAAACTACTTAAAAACAATCCACATATATATATTGTAATAGTATGGTAGCATTCCCGAGTCCGGTCAAAGGGGTATGACTCAAGTTCATATGCGTCACGCTTCGAGGGTTCAAATCCCTCTGCTACCAAAGTGCAAATAGTGAGCACTCTAAATAGTCACGGTAGCTCAGTATGGTTTAGAGCGCCTGGCTTTTAACCAGGTGGTCGGGGGTTCAAATCCCCCTCGTGATAGAGATTAACTGGTCTTAAGCAGTTCGGTATAATTATATGAGGAACATGATTATAATATAACCAATCACAAAAGTGATAAAGTCACGGTAGCTCAGTATGGTCCAGAGCGCTCGGCTTTTAACCGAGTGGTCGGGGGTTCAAATCCCCCTCGTGATACTACCCGTGTGGTGTAATGGTTATCACACATGGTTTTCATCCATGCGATCCGGGTTCGATTCCCGGCACGGGTATAGATTAACTGGTCTTAAGCAGTTCGGTATGGAAAATAATATGAGATAATAAAATTATCTGTAATTATTGAAGTATCGTCATACGATAAAGGTGATTATATGAGGGACGATTATAAATAACCATTATCTCTATCATCAGGGCAGTAGTGGTCCGTTGGTATAGTGATAAAAATGTCACGGTAGCTCAGTATGGTCCAGAGCGCTCGGCTTTTAACCGAGTGGTCGGGGGTTCAAATCCCCCTCGTGATAAATGGGAACTTGGTATAATGGATATTACGTTATAATCTTTCGTGATTGTAAAGATGCGGGTTCAAGTCCCGCGGTCCCCATTCCTCTATAGCTCAGTTGGCAGAGCGCCCGGCTGTTAACCGGTAGGTCGTTGGTTCGAACCCAACTGGAGGAGAAGGTGTGGTTACCTTAAAACTGGTGTGGTTACCTTAAACCCGGTAAAAAAAAGTATTTTATCGTTATAGTTTATGGTCCGGGGAATTAACATTATCTTTTTTATTAGAATCATGTTGATTCATTATTTGACCATAAATGCTAGGGTTCCCGAGTCCGGTCAAAGGGGAGCGACTTAAGATCGCTTGCGAAACGCTTCGTGGGTTCAAATCCCACCTCTAGCACTTATAAAGACTCTTTAGGAAAGAGCATTATCCGTGTGGCGCAACTGGATAGCGCGTCAGACTTCTAATCTGAAGGTTGCGGGTTCGATCCCCGTCATGGATACTTGTTCCATTAGCTCAGTTGGTTAGAGCACTCGTCTTATGAGCGAGAGGTCGTGGGTTCGAGTCCCTCATGGAACACTCATTACTCATTCACTAGCTTAAATGGTAAAGCAATCTCCTATAAAGAGAAAAATTCCTTGGTTCGAATCCTGGGGTGAATGGTTTAGTCTTCCTAAAAGACTACGGTCTTGTGGTGTAATAGGTTAGCACTTTGGACTTTGAATCCAATGATCCGGGTTCAAATCCCGGCAGGACCTTCATTAAGTTAATTTAAAAAAAATCTATTATATAATATAATATGGATATAGAAAGTTTATTGGCAAGAAATGATGATTATCTAAAAAGAAAAAAAGAAGAATTAAATAGTACCAAAGCATTATTAAGAGGAGAAGGTGCTGATACATCGGTTTTAGATGAAGAAATAGAATTATACAAAGATGCTTTGGAATACAAAAAAATGAAGAAAACAATGGAAATTCTTAGAAATCCTGAAAAATATAGAGAAATTAAATACAAATTAGGGGATAGTTTAAGATTAAGAAAAAATAAAGTTAAAAGGGCATTTAAAATAATAGATCAATTACAAGATATAAATCGCGATTTTTTAAGACCTCTGGCAGATAAACAAGATGACCCCGAGGGTTCATTAATGTGGACTGATATGTCAATAAATGATGAAAAAGTGGATGAATTATTATCAACCATTGATGATATTAAAAAAAAAATAATACATTCGGGTAGTAGAAAGAAATCTTCAAGAAAAAATAAATCTAAAAAGAAATCTAAAAAGAAATCTTCTAGAAAAAAAAAATCTTCTAGAAAAAAAAAATCTAAAAAGAAATCTAGAAAAAATTAAAAATTTGATAGTATACCCTTTAAGTATATCAAACAATAAACAAAGCAATCAAGATGGCAGTTGTCCCCATTGATGTTATCAATAATTTTACACCGATTACTTACAATGGCACATTGTTGCCATATGGGATCACAGAACCGAGTCTTCATTTCACCGATGAAGACCCAATTTCACCACCGGGTAGTCCGAGACCCGAAGGAGAGGTAGAGTATGTACCTAGGATTATCTTTCATGGACCTCTTTACGGAAGACTCATGTGGATTCCCTATTCTCCCACAATAGAAATGCGAGAAAGACAACACAAATATCCTAAATATCCTTCAAAGAAAAACATGACAAAATATCTTCGTAGATCGGGAAAACTAAAACAACCTGGAGGATCTTCTTGTAATCAACGTCGTTAGGTTTACTTATAAACAAAGTAGTTAGGAGATCTTCTAAAACTTTTTAAAATTTAAATTTTTTTCTATATTATATTATAAAATGAATATGATTACGGTTTTAATTGTTGCTTTGGTATTAGGTGCTTACTATTATCCATCTGCTCCCAAGATGTTAAAAGATAATAAACAGATGCTTTTAGGTGTCTTTGTTGGTCTCTTAATGGGACAATATTTAGGTGTGAAGATAGAAGGGTTGTGGAGTCCAGCAGGCCTTACGGATTGGGTCGTTGAACACCTCGGTTCTGGGTATCCAAATCGTAAATAAATTTATATATTTACTTCCAATATAATTCTTTTGTAGGATAATTAGAAAAAATATTTTTATAATCATCATCTATATAAACTGTTAAATTTTGATCTTTTATTTTAGGACTTTTAGAAGTCCATATTTCTTTTTGTATCATTAAATGAGCATATTCTACTCTTTTATATGATCCTTTGTATTTTTTATCTCTTTTAAGTTTCCATTCACACTGCATAGCTTCTTTCATTGTTTCAAAACCATCAATAATAAGAATAGGATACCAATCACTCTTTTTTTTTGTATAACGAGCACCTCCTTTTAAGTCCCCAATATGTTGTCTCCATCTTCTAAAAAAATTATTAGTCATACCGATATAAGTTAAATTATCACATTTTAAAAGATAAACCAAATACATTATATATATTATAATATATATGAAAGATAAGAATGCTTTAATATTCTTTGGTGGATTAGTTTCATTGCAATATATTGTTAAATTTTTAAAAACTATTATTAAAGAAGATCGTCCAATCAAAAGTAAAACTTATGGAATGCCTTCAACAAAATCTGCTACATTATTTTATACATTGGGATATTTAATAGGAACTAATAATTTCAAAAAAAATACAATTTATCTTTTAGTTTTATTAGCATTAATAGGATTACTATATAAATTATATTATAAAGAACATTCATTAAAACAAGTTTTTATCGGATCTATTGTGGGATTATTTTATTCATATTTAATTCTTCGTATTTCAAATCATATTTAATAATATAAGATAAACTAAGTATAGGATTATCAATAACTGCTTTTACAATATTATTATCTAGAATTGTAAATATTCTATCTTCAAAATTATATTTTTTAACTAATTTAGTACATGAATTGCAACAATATGTTGGTTTATGAAATCCTTTTTTACTATATCTAGAAATAAATATTTGATATCTATTTCTTTTATCATATTTTTTACAATATTCAATCGCCAATTGTTCTGCATGGATTGAAAACTTAGAATGATTATATCCACAAGGTCTAGATGAACCAAAATCAACTATTCTTTTCCTTTTTGGGTCGTAAAACATAATAATTAACTGCAACAGCAAAGTTATCGTAAGAAAATACACTATCTATCTTAGTTTTTGTTGAAAAACACAAAGGCAACTCTTGCAATATCGGATTGGAGATCATATTATTTATATATTAAAATACCTAAAAATTTGATTATTTTATTATTGTTGTCGATAATAACTATAATCAAATTTAAGTAATATGAATAATTATGATATAAATGAATATACTATATTCTATGGACTATGTAAATTTTATCTTTTAATGATGATTTCTATTTGTTTCATATATATTTGGACGATGTATACACAATATAAAAATGCCCATGACAAATGGTATGATATTAATAGAGAAAATCAATTATCCCCTAGGAAAGAAAGAACTCATTAAATATCAAATGAAACAACATATTTTCTATTATCATCTTTTTTAGATTTTGTTGGTGATAAAAAATCATCATTGATTGGTGTGAGTTGATAAATCATTTGTTTATTACCTTTTATACTTTTTTCAAAAGTAGAAACTTTATAGTTATGAATTTTTACAAATTGTCTCAAAATTGTAATACATTTTTTTTCATTAATATCTTCTAAATAATTTTTACATTTACAAGGTAAATAATATTCAGATAATTTAGATTTCATATCATTTATCTTATCAACTGTATTAATCTCGATCATATGTTCTCTAGTAAATAATCTTGAATCTTCTAAATTTTCTAAACCAAATGTCTCCAGTAAACTTTTAATAATATTCATATCGGGTAAATTTCTAAATGTTTGATTTTTTTTGGACATCCTTATTAATTATAAAATAAAATGATTTTAAATGTTAAAACTTAATTTAAAAATATAGTATAAAATATAAATAATCAATATGGAAGAAAAAGATTTAACTGATAAAATAAATTTAACTGATTTGAAGAAATTAGATCCGTGGATATTAATTGAAACTTATTTTAGAGATAATCCTAATTATAAAACTCAACATCAAATAGATTCTTTTAATGAATTTATATATTCAAAAACAAATGGTATTCAATACATAATAAAAAGAGAAAATCCTTTAATAATCTATAAAGATACAATTAATGCTGATCAAGGTAAATATAAATATGAAATAAATATTTATTATGGTGAAACATTAAATGATGATGGTTCATTCAATGATAAAATAAAAGACAATATATTTATTTCTTCACCAATTGAATATAATAATGACGAATCAACTTATATGTATCCAAATATTGCCAGACTTAAAGGATATACATATGCTTCTTCAATATTATGTAATATTGGAGTAAGATTTATTGATAATGAAAAAAATAAAGTAACAATCAAGAATTTTGAAAAAATAAATATTGGAACAATACCGATTATGGTAAAAAGTAAATTATGTATATTAAATGGATTAGATGATACTCGATTAAATGAATTAGGCGAATGTCCTTATGATCAAGGTGGTTATTTTATCATAAAAGGTAAAGAAAAAGTTTTTTTATCACAAGAAAAAAAAATTAACAACATACTTTATATTAATTCAACAAGTGATGAACTTAAACCAATTCAATGTGTTTTAAAGAGTACATCAACTGAAGGTTATCAATCATCAAGAAATAATACAATTGCCTTAAATAAAACAACAATTGATATTGATAATAGTATTAAAGGGATAACTAAAAGAGATGTATATAGAATAACTGTTCGTATATTAGGATTTGGTGAATCAAGTAGTAAAACATGGGATGTTCCTTTATTTATTTTATTTAGGTCTTTAGGTGCTACAACTGATAAGGAAATATTATCATATATTATATATGATAATGATGAAAAATCATTAAGAGTAAAATTATTTGATTTAATTGTATCATCAATCAAAGATTCCAATTTAATTTATGATCAAAAAAGTGCTTTTAAATTATTATCATTATATACAAAAGGTAAAGAACCAATTAATGTAATTGAAGTTTTAAAAAATAATTTTTTACCTAATTACGAAACCAATAGTGAAAAATGTTATTTATTGGGATATGCTGTTAGAAAATTATTAATGACACATTTAAAAATTATTTCAGAAACAGAAAGAGATTCATACGCTTTAAAAAGAATAGATTTGGCTGGTTCATTATTATTAGAATTATATCGCGAATTATGGGGTAAATTCAAGAAAGATACATCTTTAAAAATAGATAGAGAACATTTATTAAATTTTAAAGAATACAATGAAGATATAACTAATATCATAAATACAAATAATATTAAGAAAATATTTAATTCTTCATCAATGGAAACAATAGTAAAATCTTTTGGTGCTGTATTCGGAACAAAATTATCAGGGAAACAAGGTATTGTTCAAGATCTTAATAGAAATGTTATGTTGGGAACTTTATCTCATGTTAGAAGATTATCTTACCCTTTACCATCCGGATCTAAAAGTTTAGGACCAAGAAAACTTCATAATTCACAATGGGGTTTTGTATGTCCCACAGAATCTCCTGACGGTGGTAATGTTGGTATTATAAATCATTTAAGTATAATGACTTCTGTATCTTTTAATGTTTCAGAAAATAATATTTATGAATCATTATTAGATCAGGGATTAATTGATATTAAGAGTTTAATAACAAAAGATTTAGAAGATTCAGTTAAAGTATTTATTAATGGTAAATGGATTGGTATACATAGAAAACCCGATTATCTTTATAAAATAATGAGATTATTAAAATTGAATAGTATTATTCATATATATACATCTATATCATGGGATATTTTAACAAATGAATTTCATTTATTTACAGATTCCGGTAGATTATTAAGACCTTTATTAGTTCTTAAAAAAGTGGGTCCAGATAAAACAAATGAATTAATTGATGGAAATTATGATTATGCTTCAAATTGGAATAAACTCATTCGAGGATCTCATATATATGAAAAATATCCAGAAATATCAATATATGATGAACGATATTTTAAAGAAGAATTAGATGATATTAAGTTAAAATATCCTGATTATATTCAATATTTAGAAGATAATCAATCACAAATAGAATATATTGATTCAATAGAATCTCAAAACTTTTTTATTTCAAAAGATATTTACTCTATTGATAAAGATTATACTCATAGTGAAATTCATTCAAGTTTAATATTAAGTGCTGTTGCTTTAAATATACCTTTTCCGGAACATAGTCAGTATCCTAGAAATGTTTTTTCATGTCAACAAACAAAACAAGCTGTTGGAATATATTCAAGTGCTTATAATACTAGATTTGATACATTTGGTTATATCTTAAATTATCCACAGAAACCATTAGTAACAACTAGATATAAAAAATATACAGATGTAGATAAACTTCCATATGGTACAAATACAATTGCCGCGATTGCTTGTTATTCGGGATATAATCAAGAAGACGCTGTTATATTAAATAAAAGTTCTATTGAGAGAGGAATGTTTCAAAATTTATATTATCGAAGTTATGAAGATAGTGAAGAAGTTGATGGTATGAATAATCAAATATTATTTGGAAATCCATCATATAAACAAAATATAAGTAAAGACAGTACAATAAATTATGATAAATTAGATGAAAATGGATTTATAAGAGAAGGTGAATATGTAGATGCTAATGATGCTATCATGGCAAAATATGTAGTTGATAAAAATTCTAAAAATGATAGTATTATTAAAATTATTCCTAAATGTATTAAATTTGGAACTTCTGGGATAGTTGATAAAGTAATTATATATAAAAATAAAGATAATTTAAGAACTTGTAAAGTTCGTATTCGTAAAAACAAAATTCCCGAAATAGGAGATAAATTTTCTTCAAGACCAGGTCAAAAAGGTGTATGTGGCATGGTATTAGAACAACATGAGATGCCATTTACAAAAGATGGTATTGTTCCAGATATAATTGTAAATCCTCATGCTATACCTAGTCGTATGACTATTAATCAATTATTAGAGGTAGTATTAGGCAAAAGTTCTTGTTTGGGTGGATTTTTAGGAGATGCTACACCATTTCAAAATAATGATGTCCGTGATTATGCTAAGTTAATGGAAAAATATGGATACGAAGAATGGGGAAATGAAGTAATGTATAATGGAATGACAGGAGACCAAATGAAAACAAATATATTTATAGGACCAACTTATTATCAAAGATTAAAGATGATTGTATCTGATAAGATGCATAGTAGAAGTACGGGACCAAAACAACAATTAACAAGACAACCTGTCGGTGGAAGAGCAAATAATGGTGGTGGAAGAATAGGAGAGATGGAAAGAGATAGTATTTTGTCACACGGTATATCTTCATTTTTAAGAGAAAGTGTTATGGAAAGATCAGATAAATATACCGTTCAAGTAAATGAAAATAGTGGATTAATTGATTATAATGAAGAAAATAAAAATATTGTGAATGTTCAGATGCCTTATTCAGCAAAACTTCTTATGCAGGAATTACAAGCAATGAATATAGGTCCTAGAATAGATACAAATCAAAATATATCTAATCCAGCAATACATGAATATATTATGAATAATTTTATATAATATTATATAATATTATATAATATTATATAAATGGCCTGGTTAGGAAAAGTAGGAAAAGTGTTCAAAGGATCTGAAGGTGCTGCTGGTTTATTTCAAGGTTTGGGTAGGGTAGGTAAGGGGGCTGAAGTCGGTAGTGATTTAAAAGGTTTGGGTAGGGTAGGTAAGGGGGTTGAAGGCGCTAGTGATTTATTTAAAGGTTTGGGTAGGGTAGGTAAGGAGTCTGAAGGCGGTAGTGATTTATTAAAAACTAAGAATTTGGAATCTGAGGTAAAAGGTTTAAATACTCGATTAGGAAAAATAGAAAAAACAATTGAAGATGAATTAAAAGGTCTAAAGGGGGGGAAGGGGGAGTCGGGATTCTTTAGTAAATGGGGGAAGAGGGGATTGTATGGGGGCGCGATAGTTGGATTTTTTACAGGTATAAATAGTTATTTTTCAACAGATGATCCAAGTACAGGTGATTGTCATTCTATTAATTTAATTTGTCAAGTGGAATCATTCTGGCACAAATTTAAAATAGTTATAATAATTGTCGCTGTGATACTTTTGATTCTGTTTGGGCTTTGGTTGAAATCTGCCTTATTCGATAAAAAAGAAGTTGTTAAACAACAACCTCAAACATTTGTTGCTCCTGGAAATTCTTCTGAAAATGGAGATGGCAATGTGCTGTCAGTAACTCAAGGTGGTGGAGGAAAAAATGATTTAGACAAATATATGTATTGTTTAATCTTATTATTAGGGATTGGAATACATTATTTATATGAAAATTATGAACAAAAAATAACTCAATATACGGAATTAATAGATAAAGAAAAAAATGATAAAAAAAGATAAATTATTTTATTAAAATAAAAAAAAAAGATATAGTATTATGGTTGATATAAATGAAGAACCAATATATATAGATAATCAAAATTTAAAACGGGATAAATTAGATCTGAGATATAATAGTAATATTTTGGCCAAAAATATGACACTATCTAAAAATGATTTGGACTTTTGTAGTGGAACATATATTGATAAAGATGATAGAATTAAATCTTGTGATATCGTTTATTCAAGCAAAAAAAACAATGTTTTTGATGATAGAAATCATAATTTAGAAGAAAGTCATGATGATCTTGTAAATGAAATTCCAGCACCTGAAAAATTTGTTGATTCAGTTATAGATTTTTTCAAAGATGATTTTGGTGAAAAAGCGTGGAATACAAGTGATGAAGATTATCAAATAAATGATTTAATTTCTTACAAAAATAAAAAAGAATCTATTGGATATAAATGTTATGAAAAAATTTTATATGATAGTAATTATTATGATTATATGAGATATTGTTCATCTCCTTATTGTGTAAGAAAACCAGATCCTCAAAATAATAATTCATTTGATAAAGATGTTAATAATACTTTTAATTGTATTAAACATAAAGATAAAAATTCATGTGAAAGTGATCAAACCGTAGATTGTATATGGAAACTCGGTAATACAGATCCAGATAAACCTTCAATATGGAGTGAAAAAAAATGTAATAAATATAAAAGTGATTCTGTTGATAATTTTGGTGTAAAATGTTTAAAAGATGGAAGAAATGAAATTTTATCAAAGTCATTGACAGAAAATAATTATAAAGAATATTTTGATTCGACGTCAAATACATTACAAGATTGTTTAATAAATAATAAATATGGTTTATGGTGTGGAAGATGTAATGCTGTTTCTTCACCTGATCTAAATATAAATGTACATGTTTTAAAAAATATAGGATCAAGAGATGGTTCAACATGGTCCACTGATCCAAGAGTGGGTTGTGTATATCATAAAGGTGGATTAGATAATGTTTTTTCAGACTTAACAGATATTATTTCAGAAAGTACATTTAGTAGTTGCTTTTTATCTGAATATGGATCCGGTGGTCTTATAAAGACCGGTGATCATAATGAATGGATTGGAGATGGGGATAATTTTTTAGACAGAGGTCTTGATGCCTTTGTGGATGGTGCGAAAACAGCTGCGAATGCTGTCGGATCAGCAGGTCATTTATGGGAGGATACAGTTAAATCCGAAGTTTTAGGATTAGGTGATATTATTGGTTTAGGAGATGAAGGTCGCAAATTTTTAAATGAACATAATTGGAATACGGGTATATTAGATGGATTAGACGAATCATTTGAAAAATGTTTAAACAAATCTCCAGAAAAAAAAGAGAAATTAAAACAATTAATCGAAATAATTTCAAATAATTTAACATGTTCAGATGGAATTTCAAACTTATTAACAGGTTTAAGTTTACCGGTAGAATTTATCCCTGTATATGGTTGGATTATTGGTGCTGCTATGAATATTTTTGGGAATCACGCTGGACAGTGTTCAAAAGAAACAAAAGAAATAATTAATTTACATGGTAGTTGTCCAAATGGTTACCGAAATTGTCCTGGATATGAAATTAAAAAAAATTCAGAAGGTGAATATACTATGATAGAGACTGAATGTGAAACTGATAAACCAGAAGATAATTGTACATCTTGTACTCCAATAAGAAATATGAAAGGTATTGATCCCGGTGATAGAGGTAGACAAATGACAGGATCTATTGTTGGTTCTGGAACCGATGATAAATATTTGACACCGGGAATTGATGATTGGACAGAAGATAATGATATATCTAGATTAGATGCTTTTAATCAGTATTTTTGTATAGATAATGATTCAACTAGAGTTATTAGACCACCACCTCAATCTTTATTATTTTCACAATTAAATCAAGAATTAATAGATAAAAATGGTATGAATGAAATGGATTATTTTAATGCTGTAGATGAATATTCTCCAGGTGGCAATGATGGTTTAAAACAAACGATAAGCAGTGGATTCGGATTATTAGATGATGACACAGGATGTACTGTAAGACATTATACAGATATAGGTTTTTCAACAATTACGGAAGGTGGAGATGGACAAGGTTATACACAAAATACATGTGGTCTCCCAAAAAGTGATTTTAATAGTGTAAATCCTTGTAAAGATGGATTTACATTAAGTGGTCCAAAATACTTAAATCCATTCACTAATTATGATGTAAATCCTTGTATTGAATTAAATGAAGAAAAATGTGAATCAAATATGGAATTAGGTAAAAAAATAGATGATTATATTGAAAATGATAATGATAAAACAAATTTATATAATCAGAATATATTGGGATTAGGTGGTAAAACAAAGGGTGGATTTGATATAAGTCAAGAGTCTATTAATATATGTAAATGGGATAAAAAAAATAATAAATGTGACTTACAAGATAAAATATTTCAGAGTAATTATTGTTGTCGAGATATACCGGGTGCTGAAGAATGTCCATTTTCGCCTATAAATTCTTGGACCAAATTTAATTTTTCTACCATTAGAGGAGATTCCAATAAAGTTTTTAATGGAATAAATACTCTTGTATTTGACAACAATGAATATAATCTTAATACAAGTATGATACAAGATTTAAATGGTTGTTCATATAAAGGATCATTATTTAATGAGATAATTTGTAATTATGATAGTGAAGAAAATGAAAAAAAAGATTTAAATAAAGTGAACTTTGAAGGACGCGATATATTACAACCAACTCATTCAAATGATATTATGAATACAGACAACAAATCTAAATTTAAAAGATCATCGAATAATAAATTATCAAAAGATCAGAAATCAAAATTATTTTGTAAATATGTTAAGACACCGAATGAGATGAACGAAGAAAGTATCATAAATACATTCTCAAATACAATAGATGAAATGAAAGATGGAGCAATGGAAATATATTCACAAATAGAAATTTTATCAGGAATAGATGATAATAATACAGGAGGGGAACAAAATTCTATAAAAAGAGAATATACAATACCAAATTCTATAAATGAATATGTTAATAGTAGACTTAATTATCCAGATATAACTCCTGGAATTGAGAATACAGATGATTCTTCAAATGATGAAATAGAACCATATTATATTTCTAAATTACCGTGTTTAAATCCGGAAAATTGGACTGTTTTATTAAATACTAAAAATAATGAAAAAAAATTAATATATACTCATTCATCAAGTGATTATGATAGTATAGATGGAAAATATAATTATAAAAAAATTGATAAATCTTTAAAAGATTATTTTGAATATCCTTATTTAGATAGTTCGGATGATAGTTCGGATGATAATTATTATGGTAAATTATTAAAAGAATTTTCAAATTCTTCAGATCAACTGAATTCAATTTCATTAGATTCAGCAATTGATTTAGTTAAAAATAATAATCCTAATTGTGGAACAATTGATCTAACTAAATTTACTAATAAAAAATATGAAGGTGATGATTTCTTTAGTAAAAATTTAATATCTCAAAAAGAAATGGATAATAATATTCTTAATAATAGAGATTGTAATTATATAATAAAAAATAATAATTTTAATGATACTAATATATACAAAACATTTAATTATATTAGTTCAAGTCCATATGATGATGGTGATGATGATTTAGATATATTTACACAGATTATAATTCCAACTATAGTATATTTAATAACATTGTGGATTCCAATTATAAATATAATAACAACAATTGTTTTTATTTGTTATCTTTGTTATTTAATATTTTATAAAAAAAATACAAATAAGGTAATACTTAATCCTAAAAATAATTCTAAAAATAAATTCGGTGTTTGTGATATTAAAACTTATCTAAGTTTAATTGATAATAAAAACTATTTTAGACACACTGAAGGATATGACATATGTTGCGATAAAGATAATGATAGATGTAAAAAAGTAGATGATAATACTAGTAAATGTATTAAAAGTAAAGGAAATGATAAAGAATACATATATAAAACATATCTTAATCCACACTCAATATTAGAATATAAATATTTAAAAAATATACCAACTTATGAAGATAAGGATTTATCTGATTTATGTAGTAAAAATGACAAATATAATACAAAAAATTTAATAGATGATTCAAAAGGGAGATTTAAAGTAGATAATAATGGATTATTATTTGCTGAAATTACAAAAGATGATGGTGAGAAACAACCTTTATACTGTTTATCTATATCTGAATATGATATGTTAACATCGGGAACAGATGATGAACATAATTATAATTATCAAATAACAAATAAAGATGATTGTCCTCAAGAATATGCTTATTGGGATGGTGAAAAATGCTATGAAAAATATAAAAAAATAAAACCTGATGGAGAACCAGTTGAAACAGATAAGAATAATTGCGAAAAAGGTTATGGTAAATGGTTAAATAATGAAGTTTGTGTTAAATTAAATATGAATAAAAGTGATTGTGAATTATCAGGGGGTTATTGGAAAGATACGATCCCAATGTCTCAAAAACAACCAACTAATAATGATGGCGCTGGCGGAGATGATGAAGATGATTGGATTGATCTACTTGGTCTAGATCAGTATTTCGGATTTAATATTGCTTTAATAATTATATCTATTATTATCATATTAGTTAAAAAGAATAATGAATTATCTAATGGATTAATTTTAATGATTATATATTTAATTATATTTTCAATAACAAATGGACTTATATTTTTCAAAAAAATTAATGATAAAGAAGAATTTATAAAAATTAATGATGAAGAATTTCCATTTAGTATTATCCCACAAACATATAAGAATTCTTTCTACTCCTATTTAATCCTTGGATTTATATTAATATTAGTTTATAACATTATTCAATTTTTTCGGTCAGATACTTATAAAAGAAATTTTCAATCATTTTCAATCATTTAAAAATAATCCAGTCAATTATATTAATATTCAAAAAGATAATATTTTAAAAAGAGTAAATAAAAATAAAGAATATTTTAGAAATAAATTTTTAAAAAATAAGGAAAATTTACAGATAAAAGTATAGATAAAAATAAAAAAAAGTATCTAATCTACTTATTCAAATTCAAGATTTAAAGTATAACAATTATAAATTATTTTTCAAATTTTTTTAATTTGTCTTTTAATAATTTATTTTCTTTTTTAAGTTTTTTATGTTCTAATTGTAATTCTAAAAACTTTTTCTTCCAATTTTCAGATCTAGGTGATAATTTATGATGATGACTTCCTCCTTCTTGTTCATTTTGTTGGGTTATTTCCATTCTATCATATAATTGACCCCCACTTTGTTCAAATCTTTTTTCTAATTTATCCATTTATATTAAGTTGATAAAAAATTATGAGTATTTATGAACGTAAATTAATTTGTTCATCAAAAATATTTAATGGATACAAAGTCACAATTGATATAAGATATTATAGTAATTTTAATGAATTAATAAATCATTTTAAAAATGAATTATTAAAAACCTTAAAAGAAAATAATTTTGAAATATTAATTGAAACATTTAATAAATCTAATTTTCATATTCACACACATAGTTTTGAAGAGATCTTACTAGACAATTCAAGAGATATATATATTTGTGACGCTTGTTAGAAATTAATATTTATATTTTTTACATTTTTTCTTAATATCTTTAGGAGGTTTAAATCCTCTTTTTGTATAAACAGAACTAATACAAATAGGATATTCAGAATTTTTTTTCATTTTTTTATTATATTTAAGATTCTTAATACATTTACAATATTTGATGAAAAGAGTATGATCTAGATCTTTATTTTGTTTTTTAGTTAATTTCTTTTTTTTTTGTCTTTTTTTAATAAAGTCTTCATAATTTTTTTTAGATAGTAATCTAGATTTTCTTAAAGACTTTCTCGAACCACCTCCGCCCAAATTTTTAACAAATTCTTTAAATTCTTTAGGATATTTATTATGGAAAGATTTAACGGTTTTCATTCTTTTTTTCCAACATCCATGGTGACATTCTGATTTCATTTTATTTTTCTTTTTATCTTTAGCGTGACTAGTTTTTATTTTATTACATACAGAATTACATTTTTTATAGTCTTTATCTACAGATTGTTCCATTTCTTTAATCATTTTTTTAAATTCTTGTTTTGGTATTTTTTTCATTATATTATAATTAATATAAAATATACACTTTATCAATAATTTAAATTTAAACAATTAAATTTGTAGAAATTTAAGATATAATTATAATATCTAAAAAAGTATAATGGGACATTATCAACAATGGAATATTAACCTTGATGAAGTTATTAAACTTACTCATTCTAATATTATTTATATACTTAAAGAAAATAATGGTAAAATAATTTTAAGTAGATTGGTAACATTGTTGAACAATAAAACAAAAGATATTAATTTCCATAGTAAAAAGAAATTGAATTGTTTATCTAAATATATGAAACATAACTATGGCGGTATATTAAAATTTTTAGATGATTATAGTATTTATGGTATTAAAAATACAAGAAATGATATTGAAGTAATATTATTAGATCAAAATGATAAAAATATATTCACAATTCAGAATGAAAATGAGTGGATTTTACTATAAAAAATCTATAATATAATTATATATGTTTGAGTTAAGTAGTACATTAATAAAATCAATTGGAATATATCTACTTGTTTGTTATGGTTTATATCATATTAAACATCCAAAAATGTTTAATGAAAAAGGTGAATTTAGAACATTTGGATTAAATCCAGGTGAAACAATTACTCCATTTTGGTTGGTGACAACACTTGTTGGTTTAACAACATATTATTTATTATTAATTCAAGATGGTAAATATGTTCATTAATCACAATCATGAAATTCTTCATCATCTAATAATTCAATAATTCTTTTAAATTTTTCTAATTTTCTTTTTAATAATTCATTTTCAACTTTAAGATTATTAATTGTTTCTTTTGCTTCATCAACTTCTTTAAAATATTTTTTATAATTTGTAATAAATTCTTTATGTGTTTTTGACTTAATATGTTGTTTATACATCATATTATTTACAAAATAAGATCCTGCTTTACATCTACATTCATATTTTATACAATTTCTTTCATATGGTTTATATGGAGATTTATCTATATAAGTATCATTATTTTCATCAAATACAGGGATATAAATTGATGATTCAACTGATACAATTTGATTCATCTTAAAATTTATTCTAATTAATAATTTATCAATATTAAAAATTATCAAATTTGTATAAATATCTAAAATAATTTTTATTTATTTATTATTTAGATGAAAACTAAACCAAGTTTAATTGATTATAATTTAATTGAATTCCCCAAAAAAGAATTATCTGAACTACAAAAAAAGATAATTAAAACAGATAATACAAAATTATATTTAAATTTATTTATGATATCTATATTATTTTTAGGTATTTATGTTTTATATTCTAGAATGACAGAAAAAGAAGAAGTTGATACTAAAAATAAAAAAAATATTCTGTTTTTAAATGAATACATAAATAATTCATTAAATTATATGGATAATTTAAGAACTCTTGAAACACTTCAAAAATTAAATGAAGAAGAAAAACATAAAGAAAAAGATAAAGAAAAGGAAAAAATATAAAAAAATCTTATATACTACTAATTATATAAATATGGATAAAAACTATCAAAAATATTTTGATTTATTTCATAAAGAAAGAATTTTATATAATACAGGTAAAGATAAATTTAAAAACTGTAAAGGTTGTGATAAAGATAAAAATCTTATTGAAAAAGATAATAAATTATTATTTAATTGTGGATCAAAATCGGGTGTCTGTGGAGATCAATTTGAAATTATATTACCCGAATATAAACATTATAATTTAGAAAAAGAAAGATTAAATAAATCTATTCATGGTTCATTTAAATATAACAAAGATACTAATGATTTATCAGAATATGATCTTGAAACATTAAATAAATATATGAAAGTTACAGATGAATTAAACAAACAAAATGAAATTATAGATGAATCTGAACAAAATAAAAAAGAAATTGAAAAAGAATTTAATAAATTGAATAATATAACTTTAAGAAAAGAAAGTCTTCAAGAATATTATAATATTAAAAATAAAGAATTTGTTGAGAAAAATAAAATTTTAAATAAACTCAAGAAAGAAACAACAACAGATGAAAAAAAAAGAGAATTAAGAAAAGAATATTCAAGAATGACATTTGAAAATGGTAAAAAAATTTATGAATTATTTAAAAATATTAAAAAAGATTTTATTTATGAAATAAAAACTAAAGATGAAGTAATCAATGTTTTTAATGATGATATGGATTATGAGTATGAATCAGAAGAAGAAAGAGAAGATCTTCCAGATAGAAATAAGACTTTAAAAGCACAATGGGGAATTTTATCAATTATGTATGAAATAAATGAATTAAATTCTGTTCCTCTTCAAAGATTATATGATAATATACCCAAATTAAGAAAAATAACTGGATTATTTGAAGGATCTGAACCTAAAAATAATATTAGAGACAGGTTAATTCACATGAGAGATGATGATGGTTATGTTGATCACCCTGATAAGGGAACCTATAGAATAACAGAAAAAGGAAAAGAATATTTAGATACAATGAATCAAAAATTTGACAATAATAGTAAAGAAAATACTAAAGATAAAAAATCTTTAAAAAAAATGGAAAAAGATAAAAAAGATAAAAAAACTGTCAAAAAAAACAAAGAAAAAGAAGATCTTCAAGTAAAGGATAGTTCTAAAGAAGAAATAAAATATTTTAGTCGTTCAAAAGAAAATAAATGGTTATCAGCATTTAATAAAGGAAAACCATTTGAATATGAAGGTTATACTTATCCAACAGTTGAACATGCTTTCCACGCTCAAAAAATAGATTCAAAAGACCCAAAATTGAAAGAATATAAAGAAAAATTAGCAGATCAAGACTTATCTCCTAATGAAGCAAAAAAATTAGGAGGCAAAAAATCTTTTAGTGAAAATAAATATAAATTCAGAAAAGATTGGGATAAAGTAAAACTTAAAGTAATGACAGAAATAACAGAAGAATATTATAAGAAAAATCCTAAATATTTAAAAAAATTAATTAAAACTGGAAATAAAATATTATTACATTCTGGACCAAGAATAGATACATTTTGGGGTATAAATAGTAAAGAAGGATCAAATCATCATGGAATAATATTAATGAATATTAGAAGTAAATATTCTAAAGATAAAAAATTAACAAAAGAAGGTGAAAAATATTTAAATGCGGCGATAGAAGATATGAAAGAAAGAACTAAGGAAGATTAAGGTCCTGCTGATGGACCTGTCGATGAACCTTTCTTTATCTTTCTAGATACATAATATTTATATCCAGCAAATCCAGAAAAACCAACTATAACCAATACCAATATAGGAACTAATATATACATAAGATAACTTGTTTCACTTTCTTCTTTTCTAGCAATCATTCTTTCTGTACCTTCATCAACAGATTGAGCACCCACTCTCATATCATCAAGTTCTGAAAATTCATTTGTAAAATCCCCTCTTCTAACATTTTCTTCTATATCTTCTTCGGATACTTTTGTAGCAAATGGATCGCATATTTTTGAATATCTATTTCTATATTCATTTTTTGCTCTGTCACTCTCATTTATTTTTCTACCAAAATTTTTTTTCTTTTCTTTCCATTCATTTCCTTCATAAATCATTGCTTTAGTAGGATTGATCTTACAATATCCACCCTTTAATGTGGGAATACAAGTCCCTTGACCATTACAAATATCCTTACAATCATCACAATCATATTTATAATCTTCTGGGTAACAATTTTTAATACCATGGGGAACTGGATTTCCCGAACAAGTAAAATCTATTAAATTAGAATCTAAGTTTCCACAACAAGTTCTATTTGTTAATCCTTCCAAGTTTTTCTTTTTAAAAGTTATTACAAATATAAATAAAAATAATACTAATTCAATCATTATATATATTAATTATATTTTAATGTCCCGAATTATAATTAATACATCTTGTTGGATTTTCTGTAAAACACATCATTCTTGAACAAGAACCAATATTCCCATTATTAACTTGACAAGTATTACATCCATCATACCAAACAGAACAATCAGTCGGTATAGTATCATAAACAATTTCAACTGGTGAATTTAATTCGAAACGGATATTGTTTTCTTGCCAAGACTTATCAATACTTGTATCTATTGTTTTCCCTTGAATATTAACAATTGCAACAGGATTACTATTTGTTCTAACTGTTAATTGACCAATAATATATTCATTACCATTTACTGGATTATTTGTTGGATCCATCAAAAATACTGCTCCATTATTTATTGTTAATCCATTATTTTCATTCCATGAAGAAAAATCAACACCTATTGTTGATATCTGATTATTATTATCTCCATTAGTGATTCCAATTGTCAACCAAGAATCATACAAACTATTTGGATTTATTTGAACCATATAGGGACTAATACCCCCAATATTATTACCATTATAAACCTGATAAGAAGGTGGGAAATATGTTACAACTTCATTGTGTTCATCACCATAAATAGCGTATAAATTAAGAATATTCTTGTTTGGTTTAACAATTAAAGATAATTGAAATGTTGTATAACCATCAATTCCACCTTCATTACAATTAGTTATTTCTGTTATTTTAGGACAAACATATTCATATCCATCACAAGAAGGTTGTTGTAAAGTACAATCTTGATCTGTAACTGGTGGGGGTAATTCTTCATTACAATTACAAGTCGGACAACCATTTTCATCTAATTGATTCCCATTTTGACAATAAATCATACAAACAGGGGGACAAGAAAATGTTGGGGTCACAGGTTCAGGCATAGGAGGTGGCATAGGATCTATTACAACAGGTGGCATAGGATCTATTACAACTGGTGGCATAGGGATAGGCAGATCAGTAGGCGAATCAATAACTGGATCAATTTGATGAATCATATCACAATTTTCTGGACAAGCAATATTATATCCATCTCTTTGTTTTTTAAGACAATCGCCACAATCTATAAAATTATCTTCACATGGAGTTTCCCATTGTCTAATACAATTTAGTGAACTCTGGCACCATGTATAACCAGCACTTACCAAACAATTATTTACATCTCTTGTCCCACCTAAACTTAAAGGTGGCGTATTTCCCGAAAATATGGAATCAAATAAATGAAACATCAAAATCATTTTCTTAAGCATAATTATAATAGTATTAATTATTTTTATTTTAAGTTATTTAAAAATATATATATTTCTATATTATAATAAATGAATAATAGTGGATTTAATTATTATGAAAATTCTGGATATAGAAATGAAAGAAAAAAGACTATATCTTTAATATTAGATATAGATGATGAAGATAGTAATAGACCTTTAACAAGTGGATCTGAATTTACAGTTAATTTATTTGAACCCTTATTAATTGATAAAAAATCTACTGTTTATTTAGATTCTTTTTTAACTTATAATTCAAATATATCAAATAATCCCAATAATTCTGCTTTTGTTCTTAAAATAAATGAATTTAATATTCAATCCATATGTGGTAATAAAACTAGTGGTAATAATAAAAAAGACAATATTTCTGGAAAAATTTTAATTCCAAATGAAAAAGATTCTCTTAGTCATTACTATTCAACTGTTCAACATAAAGCCAAGAAGTTTAACTATGTTTGTGATATAAATCCATGTAAATTAACCAAAATTACAGGAAATATTAAAAATATAAATGGCGAATCTGCTTTTGCAGGGTCCGAACCGACTAATAATAAAATAATAGGTATATTTAATATTAAATCTGACTGGGATAATCCATTTGATAAAGATGATACTGGAAAAACAACAGTCACCAATATAAAATATTCAAAAACTGGTGGACCACCCTATTCCGCAAATCCCACGCTGACAAATGCTGAAGTTATATCTGATTCTCCAATTAATAGTAATATGGTTTTATTATCAGTTAGTGATGCTGATTATATAACCATTATGGATCTACCGGAAAACGGTGGCAGCGACACCTTTAAAAATAATTTAGAAAATATTAATAATATAGTATTAACGACCTCCTCAGGATCAGGATCAGTTGAAACTGAATTAAAAGGAAACACTGAATTTTTTATTAAACAAGATCAAGGATTTAAATTAATTACCGAATTTGTTATTGTTTCAGAATAAATTTATATATTATAATTATAAATGCGATTTCCTTTCTCAATAGCTCAAATTACTCCTGTAAGTCAACAAAACTTAAATGAATTAAATTACAAAGAATCTTGTTTATATGCTACGACAGGAGATTTGGACGCAACTCTCACAAATGGACAAATATTAACATGTAATAGTCCCGGTGTCCTCAAGATAGATGGTTCGACCGATGTCGATGACCCAGACTACTCGAACGGTACCAAACTACCGAACATTGTAGTTGGAAATAGAATATTAGTTCAAAGTCAAACTAACACAGAAGAGAATGGTATTTATACAGTTTCAAATATCGGAGATGGAAGTAATCCATGGGTATTAATAAGAGCAGATGATTTTAATAATCCCAGTGAATGTCCTCTGAATACTAGATCTATGGTTTTTATTTCAAAGGGACAAACTAATAGCGATAAAGATTTTTTAATAGTTTCAATAAAAGGTGGTTCAGAAACAGTAACTACTTTTGGAACAACTAAATTCATAGTGAGTGTCCCTGCTGATGCTGCTGTTAAAATAAGAACGAATGATTCCGAAAATTCAAACGAAAATTTTTATCCAGTATTAACAAAGGGGAATGTTCTTTTCAATGAAATTGTGAGAGCAGATAAATTACCTTATAATGATGTTCAGTTATCATACAATCCAAGTAATAATACATTAACAACTCATAATGCTATATTAAATCAAAATCTTAATGTCACAGGAGACACAACACTAACAGGGACACTAGGTGTTGGAGGGGATACAACACTCTCATCAAATGCTTCTGTCACAGGAGACACAACACTAACAGGGGCGCTAGGTGTCTCGGGAGTAACAACACTCTCATCAAATGCTTCTGTTGGGGGGACACTAGGTGTCTCGGGAGTAACAACACTCTCATCAAATGCTTCTGTTGGGGGGACACTAGGTGTCTCGGGAGTAACAACGCTTTCAAATGATCTTGCTATTAACGATGGTTCTACTACAAATTTTAGTGTTACTCAATCAAATGGAAATACATCAGTAGCAGGGACACTAGATGTCGGAGGAGACACAACACTAACAGGGGCGCTAGGTGTCTCGGGAGTAACAACACTCTCATCAAATGCTTCTGTTGGGGGGACACTAGGTGTCTCGGGAGTAACAACGCTTTCAAATGATCTTGCTATTAACGATGGTTCTACTACAAATTTTAGTG
>Ga0255759_10000957_pt1 | contig 26073 bp, 38 predicted proteins | sample 101ome_20_FD_179959 | JGI IMG/M metagenome (GOLD analysis project Ga0255759, IMG submission 179959) | Coastal salt marsh microbial communities from the Groves Creek Marsh, Skidaway Island, Georgia - 101404AT metaG (version 2) | ecosystem: Environmental > Aquatic > Marine > Intertidal zone >...
ACGGTATTGATTATGATTACAATATTGTTGAAGCATTTATGTATGCCTCAGAAAAAGAAGTTTCTGAATTATTAGAAGGTATGTCGGATGAAGATATTGCAATTTTATCAGAAATAGATTGGAAAGCAATGGGTCAAAAAGCGATGGGCATGGCTAAAACAGCAGGTGGTGCAGTTGCTAGAGGCGCACAGGCAGCAGGTGGTGCAGTTGCTAGAGGCGCACAGGCAGTAGGAAATTACGCCGCGGATACAACAGTTGCTCATAATGCAAAAAGGAAAATTGCTAATGTAAGAGCTGACATGACTAGGAAAAAAACAGCATCAAGAGATGCGGCCCAAGCGGCCCAGGCTGATTTAGCAACAGCACAAGACCAAGATGTGGCTTCACAAGCAGGCGTAGGTCAACAACAAGTCGATGCTCAGGCACAAAGACAAGAAATTCAACAACAGATTGCAATGCTACAACAAAAACTTGCGGCACTAACCGGACAAGGCGCACAACCAGTTAATGCTTCATTAGATTTATCTGATATCAAAGGTGAGTACGGTGTTGAAGAACTTCCTGAAGAAGAGATTGATGAGGGCGGTGAATGCTATCATTGCGATGGTTCAGATGTAGATTGTGAGCACTGTAATGGCACAGGCTATGTACAATATGATGACGATCCACAAGAAAGAGAACCAGAAGAAGAAAGTTTCGATCCAAGCATGGAGCCAAGTCGTGAGCAAGTTGCATACGACGAAGCAATGGATGCACTTGAAAAGGGCGGCGAAGAAGGTTTAGCAAAACACTTGGGCATGAGCATAGAAGAGTTTGATAGAGAAATCAACGAATGGTGTGCAGAACATGGCAAACATGCAGATGATGACAGAGAAGATGCTATCGAAGGCGTATTAGATGAAATCATCGGCAATGCAGACTGGGACGATCAATACGAATCAATTGAAGAATCAAAATGTGGGTGTTGTGGCAATGATCCATGTGATTGTGCTCCAGACTGTAAAGGTTGCAAATCAATGGATGAAGCAGTTGACAGCACAGTAAACAATGCATTAAATGCCGCAATTCAAGAATTGAGAACTTTAGCAGGATTAAATAGTTAATAGTACAAGGCTATTAACTTATGATCAGAATCTTAGACCAATATTTCGCAACATCTGAATATATCGAATATAAGTCTGCTTACGGTCTATTAAAAAACTATAGATCACCATTAAACAATTATGTTTTTATTGATGATGCTACATCCCCATGCTTAATCTTTTTACACATAGAAACAGTTACTCCGGATTTACTTCCAGAAGTTTATGATGAACTACTACGTCGTTATAAACAAAATAAATTAAATAAAATAGTAATAGATACCACAGTAGAAGATTTTGTAAGAGAAAACTTTTTTCATATCACCGAGACATTAGAAGAACGTGGCGTTAATCAAGATGATATTTTTGTTTTAACCGGACAAAATAATGTACCAATTTTTTATGATGATTTTCGAGTAAAATATACAGTATTTAATGTAAATCTTTTTGAACTTTCTTTTTATTTTTTCATTGACAAGTTCTGCAACTTTAATGAAGTCCTGCGACCCATAGTACCCAGAAAAATAAAATATCATGCTAATTCATTTATAAAGAACCCCAGAAAAGTTAGACGTTTATTGCATGCCTATTATTGTTTAAAAGGGTACGATCAATATATGTTAAACAGTTGGCACAGATCAGATGCATACAAAATGTCGGACAAGATAGATTTAGAGGAATTAGGCGTAATTGAATCTGAGTTAGATTTAGATAAATGGGAAGAAATTAAACGAACGTTAGAAGAACTGGTAACATACAAAGATGATGTTGAAGGGAAAGGTGAATGGATCTTTCAACCAGAAGTTATAGACCAGTGCGGTTTAGTTTTTACAAATGAAACTCATCACAGCCTAGATATAAGATCATTTGTAAAACCAAGAAATCTGCAGGAAATTGATGTATATACAAGATTAACAGATTTACCAATTTTTTATAGATATTTTTTAACAGAAAAAACTTACAAAAATTTTGCATACGGAATGCCCTTTGTAAATTTAGGGATACCAGGTTCAGCAGAAATGCTGGGCACATATGGATATAAATCATGGGAATCTCTGCTAGGAATTACCAGTGTCGCTAATACATATCTGGAGGGGTTTCAAAATGCTTTTTCAGCAATGGATAAGATATTTAATATGCCTTTAAAAGAATTAGAAGAAATACTTAATAGTGAATACTCTTTAAATATGTTAAAACATAATAGACAAAATTTTCTAGAACAACATGAGTTTAGAAGATTATGTAACATTTTAGAAATAATACATTCAAATAATATTTGATAAATAATAGTATGAATGAGATAACTAGACTACAAAAATTAGCAGGCTTTCAAATGAACGAAAACGATGTTTTTAAAACTGCTGGCATGAAACGAGCACAAGCCAGAGACGATGCTATTAGTAAAGGCAAACAATTTGGTATTGGTAACTTTTATGCATGGCTAATGGATAAGTATCCTAAACTTACTTTAGCACAAGTTCAGATGAAAATGCCTAGTCTAGAAAGAGAATATGCACAGGAAAAAGCAATGAGGGCACAAGAGCCTGATATGACTCCTAGTGTAAATTCTGCTTTCGACGACAAAGGCGAAGAAATGAAAGCAAAAGGTTTAGAAAGCATTCAGCGAATCCGTGAACTTGCAGGTCTAATCACTGAAGACGAAGTTGAAAAAACTGCTGTAGGTCATGTCGATGATGAAAAACAGATGTTATCAAACGATTTGTATTTGATTGGTAAAAGTGCTGTAGAAATACACAAAATGCTTAAATCATTACCAAGCGATTCAGATTTCCCACATTGGTGGCAAAGCAAGGTTGTTAAGTCAAAAGAATATATCGAAGGTGCTAGAAACTATTTAGAGTCCGAAATTAAAAATCCAGATGAAGAAATTGCAGTGTCCCCGGAGATAACAGATGACAACGACCCAAGCGGAGTCTCCTAGAAATCACACCTTTTTAACTTTTTACATTCCTTGGAGTAATCTCTCAGGTGCGTATGTTCCCGAAATTTATGAAAACTATACGCAAGAATATATAGACCTTTCTAAAAAGAAACATATTGAATTAGCAAATCAGTTTGGCAGTGATTATCATTTTATTGATAATTTGCGATATTGTAATTCATTATTTCAGCGTCACAACATTCCTATGCTAGGTCACAATGATATCTTTAATATTAAATTTATGTTATTGGAAGAATATTTTGATAGATACGATTCTATTACTTACATAGACTTTGACGTTATACACAAAGGTAAACCTGCTGTAACGAACGTACAGAGCTTCTTAGAGCCCGAATGTGCTATACATTGGACTGAGCCTTTACCGCATTATAATATACATAAAAGGGTTACAGAACTATGTCGAATTTTTAATGTTGTTCCAAACAGAAAAATTTGGCAAAATAATAATGGTGTTTTTACTATATCAAAACAAGCATGGAAGGATTTAGATTATCTCTACGCTATTAAAGAAATTTATAAAACTGTTGATTTGGATTTTGCTGTTACTCTTTGTGATGAGACATTATTTAATTTTATCACAATGTATAGAAATATTAATGTAACCAGATATGATTCCCAATATAATACTTTAGTGAGACGTAGAGAAGAGTTCGATTGCCATATAAAGGAAGGTGATAAATTTAGAATGTTTCATTTTACTAAACACACAGGCAAAGAAGTTTTAAACGAAGAATTGAGAAATACAAACAGTATTCTTTATTAATTTTTTATAAAACCCATTCTTTCTGCTGTAAGTAAAATCCAGTCTGCAAATAAAACATGGCCATTCCAACCTAAATGTCCTTTGTCCGGGTACAAAACTTTAAAGTTTACAGGGCGAAGAATGTTCCAGCCGGCCTCATGTACATCTGCTAAAAATTCTATCAATTCTAATTGTGATTTTGACGAAACTAATTTACCATTTTTTTGTAATTCATGATCAAAACATTCGGCTACCAAATGCGAGTCCTGGAGAAATACCCTCATAGCCTGTAATTGTCTTAGCTCACCTGCATCGTTATTTACCGACCATTTTTCCTGCCAAAGTTTGTTTTCATCAGTAAAATATTGTTCTGCTTTGTTTTTGATTAGTCCTTGAAATATGTGACCCGTGTCTAAATCTCTAAGATTTTTATAATCCTCTAAAAATGCTAACACCCATTCGCAACCAAATTTCATTGCAGGGTGGCAGTTTTTTACAGCATCAAAACAGTCTATAGGTAATTGTATTTGACCTCCCATTGGTATTATGCATATATTATTATTTTTAAAATGGGCATTCATGCAGTCACTTACACATTGTAAATGTGCTGTTAATATCGAATTATGCGAAGTAAAAAAATTATCAATACTACTAAATTCTAAAGTAGGGTAATTAAACAAACGTCGTCTGATTACATCCCTTAACGGAGAACTAATTAAAAATAACCAAATCTCTTTTTCGTTATTAGTTTTATTAACTGAATAATTTTTAATATCAGTTATTAACATTTCTGTAACTTTATGTACGCCGCGGCCAGGTTTTCCCTTAATTAATACTTCGTGGCCTAATGCTTCTAAAATAATCTTAACTAAACTTAATGCGCCTTTGTAGTTGTCAAAATTTTCTATTGATTGAGAACATAAGATATTATTATCCCACCAAGACCATGCCCAACTGTCTGAATATATTCTAAATTTCATTTATCCAGGTCGTATTCTTTACTAACTGTTCGCCCATCTCAGGCCAAAATCTGCCGGCCCTAGGACCACCATTGCCCTTACCATCTGATTCACCTGGTATCTTTATCCAAAGAAATGCATCGCATTCGTCTACACCTGTATTACATGTAGGTGCCTCACCTAATGCTCTTCCTGGGGGATTACACCATTCATTGCCATAAGGGCCATTACCGTTTCTACTAGTATCAATAACAAAACGATACATAGGATTGTGTTCACAGATTTTTAATGCCCAATTCATACTTTCTTTTGTTGTTCGATAATTACTAACGTTTACACTAAAACCTCGCAAATCATCGTTCCAGACTTTTTGTAATAATTTATGTGCTTCTTCTGGTTCTAACCAGTTACTGTGACCAATGTCAACATAAATATGTGCTTCACTTTCTTCAGTTAAAAGTAGAAGTGACTCACGCATTAAATTAATTCTATATTCTGCCTCTTTGCCATCCATATGTGTAGTATGTGGCAAACTGTCCGGTTCATATATAATGATAGGTCTGTGTCCTTCTATACCTCTGCAAAACTCTTGCAGGAATAATAAATACTCTGTGCTGTTACCTGCACCACCTTTGCTATATTGCCCTATATCTCTGTTAGGCATGTTATACAGTACAAAATAAGGTAGTTGTGGTAATGTTCTAGTTAAGAATCTTTTAAGGCTTTTTTCTAACTTGTTTTCACCGTTTGCTTTTTTGCCATGCCTAGTACCATACCAAAATGCAACAGGGTGCTCAAATATTTTAGTTACTAAAGGATGAGTTTGCTTATGGTCTTTTACTCTATCAAAGTTATTGACCCAGAAGGGATAGTCAAGCATTTTTGATTTTTCTTTGCAGTTTTTTAAAAAGTTTTTCTCTTTTATTATATGCCCTACGCAATTTAAGCTCACTAACAAGATCTAAAAAAAGTTCACCCTTTAAATGCTCGAACTCGTGTTGAAAACATCTAGCATCCATACCGTCCATCCATGTTTCAACTTGAGTTTCACCGTCTGCTTTATAATAGCGAACTTTAATTTTTTCTGGTCTTGTGATGTGTAAATACAAAAGAGGAAAACTTAAACAACCTTCCTCAATAGTAATTGATTCATCACCAAATTCTAGTATTTCGGGTTTGAATACACCGATGTCACCTAAATGACTATGATGCATTACAAACATATTATAACTACTGCCTATTTGAGGGCTTGCTAATCCTATACCAAATTTGTCATGCATAAGATCTAACATTTCTTCTTGTCTTGCTTCCCAATCGATATCTTTACCAAAAGGGTCAACATTTGCAGATCTGTGTAATGCAGGATGTTTAGGTTCAACTAGTTCACACTTCCAATCTTCTACTAAAAAAGAAGTAGAAACTTCGGTGCTAGATGCATAATTATTATAGGGATTGTACTGCTTTATACTCATATAGTTTATTTATAAAAATGCTCTGCAGTTTTACCTGCAGAGCGAGTGATTCGACATTCAGTATTAGGAGAACATCATAGCCGAATCAAAAACTTTCCAATGCTTTTCAAAAAGTATTTCCTCTTTAGAGTCGCATTCATATTCTGAACTTTGTTGCCTGTAAGCAAATTGTTTTGCATGTACTAATTCGTGTGCTAGTGTAACCATCATTTCTCTGTATGGTACTGGTTCACCATCTATATTTTTTGCAATTACTATTTCAGCAAATTCGTCGTCACCCATACAGTAGCCGTAATCACCATTCTCTAATTGAGTAACAAATGTTATTTCAACTTCAAATAGGCTTGTTATATTTTTACCTATGTCGCATAAAATATCTTCTGCGTATATCCTTACTGCTTTTTTATTTTTAACTTTGCCAAAAATCTCTACGGCTATCATTTTTTAAAAACCTTTTTCTTATGTTTGCAAACCATTTGTTTATTCTTTCATTTAAAGGCGCTTTTGTGCCTCCATATTTTTCTTTGAGTTTTTTATAATATTCATCGTATGGCTCAGTTATAATAATTTTACCTTTATTATATATTTTACCATCTAGTTCGGTACCATCTCTAGTAATTTCGATCCGTTCACCGCCGTGTTTATACATTATTCTAAATGTACCGTTATATGCAGAAATACTACTAGTGCCCTCCATTTCTTCCATGTAGGCAAAGTCTTTAGCAATCTGATTTATTTTATCCGTATATTGACTCATAGTATACTATTATAACAAAAACATACAGATAAGTCAACCAAGAAAAAAGGGCGTTTCCGCCCTTGATTAAATAATAGTCTTATTGACAAACGTACAAGCCGTCTGCGTTTGGACTACAAGTAATTGGGTCTGCCAATTCGGCTCCTAATTGATCAATAGTGTTCTGCATATCTGCAATAATTGCAGAATAGTTAGTGCCCTGTTGATCAAGCAAGTTCATGCCTGTTGTACCAACTGTGCCTACAGCATCGATACCATGTGTACCTAATGTAGTAAGGTTGGTCATACCTGCTGTACCCATTGCTTGAATGCCATCCATGCCTGCACCAGAAATGGTGGTCATGTTGGTCATGCCAGTTGTTGCTACTGCACCAATAGTGGTCATGCCATATTGACTAACTTCGTTGAGGTTAGTTAATCCTGCAATACCCATATTTTCAATACCAGTCATACCAGCAAGACCAAGTGTAGCCATGCCTTCCATACCAGTTGTAGCAACACTATCAACTGTGGTAAAACCAGTTGTAGCAATGCTGTCAGCAGTTGCAAAGCCTAAGCCAGCCACTGTGGTAGTTGCATTAAACCCTGCTGTAGCAATATTCTCATTAGCAGTAAATCCTGCTCCTGCAATACTGTCAGCAGTAGTGAGTCCTGCAATACCTAAGTCAACAGTTTGTTGTCCTGCTGTGTTAAGTGCATTAAATCCTGCTACTGCAAGATCAGCACTGCCCGCGGCAGTTGTTGCCCACGATTGTCCTAAATTGGACACCATATTTTGTTGTCCTAACTGAATTGCTTCTTGACTTGCAAAACTCGCCATTTGTACCTGAGCCGCATTGTTAGATGCGTTCTTGGCTACGCCTGCCTGAACAAGTCCAAGACCAAGTGTAGTAACACCTGGTGTAAGTACTTGTGCCCATTTTAGAGCATCAGATTCGACGTATTGGGGAGTAATAGTACTAGGTTGTGTGAGTGCAATCGCCATTGTGGCCGCTACACTGGCTTCACCACCGTTACCAGCCATTTTAGCAAGAGCGGCGTACCTTGCGGTATCTGCTTGTGCTTTGGCTTGAGCGGATGATTGTACAGCCATGTAGTAGTCACGTGCGGCTTGGTTGCCTGCACAGCCTGTTGCAAGTAATAGTGCAATCAAAGTCAGGCCTAACTTTGTTACATACTTCATGTAGTATCTCCTTGTGTGTGTAAACTACTCTTCAAAGTATTCCTCTACGAAACACTTTGAAAGTAACTCCTTTACAATGCATGATACCACTGTACATTGATATGCTATAGTATAGCATAAAGTTACTTATGTCAACCTACTTTTTATTTTCAAAAGTTTGGGCATTTTTGTCTACTAACCTAGGCTCACAGTAGGCTTTTATATTAACACCTTGAGTGGTCCAACTTTGGTTTTCGCCAGCAACACCTTTTTCTGTCACATAAGCAATTTGGTTGCATGATTGTGCTGTTGCAAAATACATGCCATCTGTGTTATTAGGAAGATTATTAATCATTACTACTAACGCAAATACTAGTTTCATAAACAAACCTCAATTAAAAATAAAATTATACTATACTATACTTTAGATAATTGTCAATTGTAAATAGTTGGCAGGCGACCAGGGATTCGAACCCCGACTAAAACTTTTGGAGAGTCCCGTGCTACCGTTACACCAGTCACCTGTAATTCATTTGGCGGAGAAGATGAGATTCGAACTCATGAAAGGCTACTAACCTTTGCTGGTTTTCAAGACCAGTGCATTCAACCACTCTGCCACTTCTCCTTTTACTCTTTGTGCTGTTCTATCTTCTCCTTGAACAGTGCAATAGCATGTTCCAAGCCAGCAATGGTTTTTTCTAACTGTTCAACATCACCAGGTCTGATAGTGTTACTACCCGGAACAAGATAGTATCTAATATTGCGTTCAACAATTTCTTCCCAACTTTCTACACCTTCAAAGTTAGGTTCACATGCTTGACCTAAATACAATGCTCGTATAATGCCTTCAGGCTCTACATCAGCATACAAATCAATTTCAAGTTCTGCTTTCATCACTGCACCTCAATAATGATTCCTTTATCAGTATCACGGATACGCTCCACAATCAAAGGTTTATCACCTTTCTTGCCACCCTGAATCTCATCAGAGTAAATCTTAGAACCAATCGCAACAAAAGGGCCGCCGCTGGGATCAAACATACCAAGATCATTGTGATCAATTGGGCCTGTATCCTTACCACCAAAACGACAGTAGTTCATTGAAGTACCAGTCATGTGAAACTGGTATTCTTTGTCATTGAGTTTTTCCCAATGATACTCATCGCCATATCTATTTTTCATAACTAAACCTTCCTTCCATTTCTTCCATATCATATTTTGTAGGATAATGTTTCAGCAGTCTACCTGCTTCTTGTCTTACTGCCTTAGGAACTCTAGGTGTCTTTTTAGGATCCAATAGATCAATTAGAAACCGTTCAGTTCGCAATACTGCATTTGTTCTTTCAGTCGGTAATGTCATCACTCACATCACTCTTCTCATCAATAGCATCACGCAAGATTTTGTTGAAACCGACTTCTATTAGCCATGCTTGGGCTTCATTGTCGAGTTCTAACTCTACTCGACCCGTTTCTTCGTCTACTGATATTACTTCAATTTCCATTTAATCTCCCACCAATCAGTATCTTCAGGCATCAGAGTAATCTGACCTCCGAATTCTTCTTTCTCTTTGAGACTATTATACACTCCACTGATTGACATTGTCAATCGATAAGTGTCTTTGTGGCACACATAACAACTACCTGACTCACCCCAAAACTTTAAATAGTCTTCGTCACCTGTTATTCTTGTAATACCAGAGTTCATACGCCAACTGTCACCTGAAAGGTAACCGCCTGACCATCCTGCTAATACTTTATAGAATGGGTATGCACCTTTACCTGGTTTGATTTTTAGGATAACCCAGTTATCTGGAAAATAGTTTTGTTCACTCATTATTATCCTTCTTCTTCAAAGTGTAACCAGGATATTCTCCGGTTTCTTCACATATTAAGGTTTCTTCCCATTCGAGCTCGTCACCTAGGTCCCAGCCCATCTCTGCTAACAGTTCATCAGGAATAGGTAGAATTAGTTCTCCGGTATCTGGATCTTCTTCAACTTTTACTATGTACTTACTCATTGCTTCTCCTAATTTGGTAGGACTGGGTGGAATTGAACCACCGACCTCCCGCTTATAAGACGGATGCTCTCACCTCTGAGCTACAGTCCCTCTTACTTCTTGTTTGGTGGGCCCTGTAGGACTTGAACCTACGACCTGCCGATTATGAGTCGGATGCTCTGACCAACTGAGCTAAAGGCCCATGTGGCTCTCAATTTACCCTGGGAGAGCCTGACCAGAATTGGTACCTGAGGCCGGACTCGAACCGGCACACCCATTACAGGCGAGGGATTTTAAGTCCCTTGTGTCTACCAATTTCACCACTCAGGCATAATTGTTTGAAAAGGCCCCGCATACCCGTTGTGTTTGGGTGACCGCACTTCACGACTTTCGCCGCCTTTTCTTGCCCTCTTACTTTACCCTCTGTTAACTTGGTCGGAGATAGAGGATTCGAACCTCTGACCTTTCGCTCCCAAAGCGAACGCACTACCAGGCTGTGCTAATCTCCGTAACTGTTTTTGTTCAACAACTCCTTTTTCCACTGCTCTTGTATTTCAGGAGGAGGTATAATCAATACTACCTTTCGCCCCTCATACCACCATTGCCCATTTTTGTCCTTGTGCGGCATTAAATCTTAATGGCAGATATATTGCGTCTACCAAGTCCACTGTATGCACTTGCACTACCATAAGTCATGTAGTACTGATCAATAGCACCTTGTTCAGTTGTGCTACGCACAACACCTTTTACTTCACCATCAACAACAATTTTCCATGTGTACAACATATTCTACTCCTTGTGTAAATGCTGTCTACTGTTTTCAACACACTTACTTGTTTGGCCTCCGCGGTAGGACTCGAACCTACAACCCTCGGCTTAGAAGGCCGATGCTCTATCCAGTTGAGCTACGCGGAGATAAACTTACGGGTTTGTCTCAAACTCTTCAACCATTTTGTGTTGTAATTTTCGAGCCTCTTTCTCCCAAGGCTGATCCCAATAACTAATATCGCCGCAATAATTATTGCTTTTCCAACGAGACAAACCCAAATCCATTTCACCACGTGCAAACTGTTTTACATGCACCATTTCGTGTGCAAGTGTACTGAGCCAGTTTGTAAATAGAGCAACGTCTATAATGAATGTTCTTTCATCGATTGGTTCGCATAAACCATCAGTACCAATTTCACCAACAAAGGCACGACTGTGAATGCGTACAACAATGTTAGTTTTAAGACGACTAATGCCTAATTGACGTGCAAAGTGTTTAACAGCCAAAGTTGCATAAGCCTGTAAGCCATTATCCAGTTGTCCGCCTTGCGGGCCTTCAATGCAAATGTTCAAGGAAGTAACTCCTAATTACCTAAGTTGATATAGTATAACACCTTTAAAGGCGATGTCAACCTTTTTATGCCGCTTCTTTTTCAATTTCACGTTTGAGTTGAGGGTCATCAGATTCAAACCAGCCATTGTCTACCTTGTACTGACAGGCATAGTGAGCTCGTTCTCCACCTTCTAGTGGAATCCATTGCTCTGATTTGGCATGGATTTCTTTACGCATGTAGCCATACTCGCCGTTAGTGGTGAAACGCAGACATGTCCAACGGTCACCTTTCCATTGAAACTCGATGGCACTGTCCCAATCTTCACATTCTTTGGCATTATCCTCAACAATCTCCCAGCCCAGAATATACTCTTCAAAGTATTCGTCCTTGCTCTCAATAAGAGCAGTTAGAGTAGGAATGCCCTGCTCAGCAATCTTGTTGATATGAGCAGTACTCAGATCACGCACAACATAAGTGTTACCACCCTTGAACTTCCAGTACTGAGGACATTCGCCCTTGCCGTCCCAATCATGGGCACCGTAGTTCTCTTTGTGCTGGGTGTTAATTACTAACTTTGACATGCGTTACTCCTATTACCTAATTCCTTACTATGTATATAGTATAGCAAATTTTCCGGATTTGTCAACCAAAAATACCACTTTTTTTGGTATTTTTTTCTCTAATAATATCAATAACTTACAACTTTTGGCTTTCCGTAAACCGGTTCATATGACAGCATAAATTGGGCTATATCTTCTATGCAGTCAAAATATACATTAAATGTGTATCCTTCAGTTTCAAATGATACGTTGATGTTTCTTGGTTTTGCCCACTCTCGCACACTTCTGGCAATTTTGCCTTTGTGCATCATTGCAGGTAATCCTGCTCCTCCTGTGGGTAGTTTGAATTTTATATATTGTACAATTTTTCTCATATTAAATGGTGGGTCTTGCTGGATTCGAACTAGCGACCTCCTCGGTGTAAACGAGGCGCTCTAACCAACTGAGCTAAAGACCCACTCTGGCGGTCCGACGGGGAATCGAACCCCGAACGCCGCCGTGACAGGGCGGAATTATAACCGTTTAACTACCGGACCGGTTATCTACTCTAATGCACTATTTTGAGAGTCCAAGTGCTGTTGACTCATAAAAATGGTACCCTGTAGGAGAATCGAACTCCTGTTGCCGGGATGAAAACCCGGTGTCCTAACCACTAGACGAACAGGGCAAAAATTAGCGAGTACAGTACACTCTGGGAATTTAACAAGGGAAACGGCTCTTGCTTCTCTGTCCTCTTACCCTAACCCAATTTACGAAATACCACTCGAGTACTCGCCTCTCAATCTTCACATTGTTTATAGACGCACGGCTTGTCTGCAAAGTTATGTTTAAGGATTTAAGTGCAGTAAACACCGGCGCATCGCGGGAAAAGTTGCACTGTTAGAAGTATAACAAATTTTTTATATTTGTCAACCTCTTTCTAACACATTTAAGTGTTGAAAACTTTGTTGTACACAAACAGCCTGCCAATATGCATCGTCGTCTGCACTATGTAAATTTTGCTGTATTGCTTTTCTTGGATCTACTGGCATCATATTAAAAACTGTTCTACAGTCACATACTTGCCAGTATGCCCAGTTCTGATGGTGTTTAAAATGTTTAAACAGATCTTCTAGTATTACCATATCAAACTGAGGACCTTGACACCATACTTTATCTACCCCTACTAGATACTTATTTAATTCCTTAAAGAATTGCTCTAGTGGTATACGGCCATCTTCAGTAAATGTTGCTTCTCTAATATTAGCATCTTGTTTTGCCCACCATTCGAGTGTATCATCGGAAGTAGTACGGCCTCCTTCTAACTGTTCATCAACACTAGGACGCCATAACATTCTTTCATATGGATTATTGGCATTATAAGGATTAAATTTTACTGCGCCAACACTGAGCACTGTACTGCTTGGAGCAGTATCCAATGTTTCGATATCAATCATTGCGTGAATAGCCATAATGTAATTATAGCAAAATTTAGATATTTGTCAAGTGTTTTTTAGAGCTCTAATTTATGATCGTCTGGTAATTCTTGTTCGCCCTCTACAGCATCTAGTTGGCCTGCACCTTTAACACCTTTTGCCCACTTCATTTTTTCAAATGGATCTTGCTTACCCTCTACGACATTTTTCCACCATGTTAAGTCACCGATACTTGCTTTTTCCATAAACCATGCAATCTTATGTGCTGTAGCAACTCTGGCATTCTGCATATCCACATGACCAAAGTCTCTAGGATCACTTGGATTACCTTCCATATATTTTCTGTTTTGAAAAGTTTCGTCATCGTTGTTGCCTGTTATATCTGCTCTATCATGTATAAACTTAATGTCAATTCTTTCAAAGATATCTAACATGTATGCGATATGACTTAACCATGCATCGTTCTGTGCATTTTGACTTAAATGGCCAATTAGTATATACCAGTCTCTTGGTACAATAGGCAGAATAGCATATGGATGTCCTTCGTGATTGTCATTAGGTGCTAATAACTTAAATTGTCCATTATAACTTAAAACAGTTTCATCCCAATTATCAGTTTCCATTAAACAGTCATCATTCCAAAAGAACAACCATTCACCTTGAGCACTTCCTGCCAGTGTGTTTACATAAGTGTGCAAATTTTCATACCCTAAAGGTTTAAAAATATTTGCTCTAGTTTCTATATTTTTGGATTGTAATATAGGTGCTAGATCTTCTTTTACATAATCAATAGTTGCTTGATCATCCTCATCCATACCTAGAATAATTTCTACATTGTTTGGATCTTTAACTTTGTCTACTAATGTTAAAATACTTTTCTTTAGTACTTCTGTTCTGCCTCTAGTTGGCAATAAAATTGAAATTGGTTTTGCGGATTGCATTATGTTGGGTTTCCTGTAAATAGTTTTCTAATGTTACCACGGAATGTGTAATGCCCTACGTGGTTAAGAGCAGTTCGAGGATCTAAGAATACATCTCCTCCCATTTGTTGCCAACGTCTACAGAATGTGTAATCCTCTGACAAGTATCTTTTGCTGTCAGGATCTATAATACAGTCAAATAATGCATACATAAACGGTTCAAACTTTTGGTCTACATTAATATCGTTTACATATTTTGTTTCTGGATATTTCTCAAACATCTGCTGAATAACATCTTTTTGGATGCACATAAATCCTGTGCCAGCGTCTTTGAGTTTTACCAAATTGTCTACTACATTTACTTGGGGTACTGCTTCGCCCTTTTCATTCTTTAAGAAATCAAAGTTTACAACATAGTTTGAACTATGTCCTTCAATAGTTCCTGGTGTTTCATCTGGATTATTTCTAGCCGCCTTAATAATACTATCCCAATTAATTGCTTTCTTAGGATATGCACCTACAACAATTGGTTTGTCGTATGCTACCATACGCAAAATATCTTCTGGATTAAATTCTATATCAGCATCAATAAAAAATAAATGTGTTGCTTGTTTATTTTCCATAAAGAAACTTACAAGTGTGTTTCTTCCTCTTGTAATTAAACTTTCATTTGCTAGGGTGCTTACTGTATATTGAATACCATACTTATTACAAAGGATAGCCAGTCTCATCATACTTCTAAAATATGGTTCGCCTATTTGTCCACCATAACAGGGTGTAGCAATAAAAATATGTTTGTTTCTTAATAATCCTAAAGGAACTTCGATTTTTGCATCTAATAGTTGATATAAACTATCGTTACTGTTTGCTGGAACATCTATGTCAACCGGTTTAGGATTACTTGGATTGTTCTGCCTAGTTGATTGTTTTGATGTCTTCTTTGTGTTTTTTCTGCGAGCCATTTATAAAATCCTATTTTAAATATACTGTTTACTTATTCTTAACAGTAAATGTTTTACCCACAAAGTGGAGCGGATGCCGAGAATCGAACTCGGATCTAAACCTTGGCAAGGTCTCATAATAGCCGTTATACTACATCCGCAGTATGGTGGAGGCGACAGGGGTCGAACCTGCGACCTTCTGGATGCAAACCAGACGCTCTCCCAACTGAGCTACGCCCCCAGAAAGTGGAGCTCGGAACTGGAATCGAACCAGCGACCTGATGATTACAAATCAACTGCTCTACCTGCTGAGCTATCCGAGCCTTTTCATAAGTTTATTTACTGTATAGAATTATACATTCAGATGTATTCTGAGTCAAGAAGTTTTGGTCACAAAAAACCCCTAATATGTTAGGGGCATTTGTTTTGATTTATCTTTCTAAGTTTGGTTTTTTAGAAACAAACTCATTCAACCTTTCTGCTTCTTTTAAGACTTCTTCGGTCGTAGGCATATCCTCAGGGTTCTTAGCTCGAGCCTGAAGAATTTCTTTTGCTTCACGAACTAAGTCAAGTCTTATTTCGTATGGTGTTTTATTAGACATTGTTATCCCTTTTAATAAATTATATACAGTATTTATCGATATTACTTTGTTTTATAATACTGTATGTTATTTAGGAATTTGCTCGCCTTTGTCATCCATGTTATACAAATACTCATGGTATAATCCCATTGAATGATCTGCAAAGCCATCTATAAGATTAAATGATTTAAGTGCTATCCAATGTCCTCTACATTTATCCTTAAACCTTTGCCAGTATGTTGCTTTTCTTATATTACCAAAAGTGTTAATATATCTAAGTATGCCACCGTGTTTAAAGAATAACCATGATGGAGGAACTGCTGTTACTATATCATTATTATTTCTATATCTGTAGTAAGAAATATCGTTTAAACATTTTAAAAATTCTGCATTGCCAACTCTTGGTTGTCCAAACGTATGTAGTCCACCATTTGGTTGCAATTCAGCCGCTACTAATACAGCCATAGCACCACCTAAACTGTGTCCTGTTACCCATACAGTTTTTTTGCCATTCTTATTATGCTTTGCAAGTGCATCTTTGATGCCTGAAATAACTTTATCGTATTCACCGTAAAACCCTCTATGTACTCTACCACCTTTGTGGTGTGGTACAGGAAACATTTTTAAGTCGGCTACTACGTCGTTTAATGCTGTTGGCTCTGTTCCTCTACACGCAATAAGGACATCATTGCTGTCACTCATTACATAAGCCTGAGCACCATCAACATCTATATATGTTGGTGGTAAAGGCTTGTTTAAAAACTTTTTAAGAGGATCAAGATTTTTAATCCCTGGTCTCTTTTTGAGTAAATCTTTTGGTTCGCAATAACATTGATGTGCGAACATACTTAAGAGTAAACCGCGTTCGCGGTAACTCATATCTTTAACTGCCATAATTACTCCCTGTGTAATATGTTATTATGTATATCAATATTTATCTTAATTTGGATAAATAGTTATATACAAAATACGAATTCTATAGGAGTTTATAATGTTTACACATGTAGGCGAAAACAAAAAAATATTTAAAGCAATTCATCGTTCAGCTCATGCTCAAAGAAATTATGATTTGGACAGAGATATGCCACAAGAAGATTTAGATTTGATTGTTGAAGCGGCAACACAATGCCCTAGCAAACAGAACATTTCTTTTTATAAAGCACATTTTATTACTAACAGAGATTTAATCGAAAAAATTCACGCAGAAACAGAAGGCTTCTATGCTAGAAACGGTGTATGGTCAGATAAGTCAGAATCTAAAGGTAATGTAACTAACAGTCAGGTACTTGGTAATTTATTAATTGTTTTCGAAGCAAACAATCCTTTTGTAAACGGTAGAATGGCAGACAGTCCTACTAAAAGAGCTCTTCAAAGAAAAATGGAACTTGTTTCTGGTGCAGTAAGACCTGTACATGATGAATCAAAAGTAGAATGGACAGTAGAAAGAGACCAGCATATGGCAGTTGGTGTGGCGGCAGGCTACGTCAATATGACAGCATCAATGATGGGTTATGGTACTGGATGTTGTGCATGTTTTAGAGTTGAAGAAGTAAAAGAACTTTTAGGTATAGATGGCGAACCATTGTTAATGATGGGTATTGGCTTCAAGCAAAAAGGTGTTAATCGTAGAGTGCATCATACTGAAAGAAACTTTAAATTTCCTACTTTCATTAAGCAGAAAATTAATACATTCTTTTGGAAATAAGTTTAATCTAATTGCACAACTTTAATTGCTTCAGCAACTGAATAAGGCGACTTTTCAGCCATAGGTTCTTTTGTCTCAGTAATGTTTGGCCATTCCTCAGATTTCCTTGCATTTATTTCAATAAAATCTATTTGATCGGAAGGTAATTCATCTTCTGAATATATTGCTTCTACTGGGCATTCAGGTTCACACAAAGCACAGTCTATACATTCATCTGGATTGATTGCTAACATGTTTGGACCTTCGTAGAAACAGTCTACAGGGCAAACCTCTACGCATTTTGTGTCTTTACAGCCGACACAGGCACTTGATACTACATACGCCATACTTGTATTTATTATATAAAAAGTGAAGTTATGAATAATAAAGATGCAACTGCTAATAAAAAACTACCTATTAACAGAAAACCAAATAAAAGTATTGTACCAAGAGTTGGCTCAATTGATTCTTCTGGAAATTTACCTACGCCAATAAGAGCTTTTAGTACTTCTTTGATCACTAAAACAACATATCGTTAAATGCAAATACTGCCAGCATTAAACCGAATACTCCAATTTGTATTAGTGCAGGTAAAACTACGAATAACTTCATAGCATCGAACTTACCTGTCATGAAAAAGTCTCCACCATTTTGCCAAGCATGTACTTCTTCTGGAGTTGCTTCTGTGTAGTTTTTAGTTTCGCTCATTTTTGTCTCTAAGTTTGGCATAGTACAGTGCTGTTTCTATGTCGTGCATAGGTGCATGTTTTAAAAACAACACTGAAATTAAAAGTCCTAATGTTGATATAACAATTATTTCCATAGGTCGCTCTCCGTGTGCCACGGTTGTATCCAATACCTAAAGAAAAATTCTTTCCAAGTCAACATTATTTTGGACATCTTCTTCTAACTATATATTCTGATGCAATTCTTAGTTCTTTCTTAGAAAGTTTGCCATCATCGTTTTTGTCTGCCACATTAAAAAGACCTGGCTTTACTTTACAGCCATTTGCTTTTAATTCGCTTACTACAACAAAACCATCCTGGTTTATATCAAATTTTCTCATTCTCCAATCATCTGCAAAAGCATCTGATACAAAAAGACCTAGTAGTGCAAGTGGTAAAATCCTTTTCACTCTATTCTCCGGTTATACTGGTGGATTAACTGCTAACAATGAAACGAGAAATATGCCTACCAGTGTGGCAACTTCTAAGCGATCTTTAATTTTATCAAATCTGTTCATTGTCTATATTGAGGTAACTTATAATTAAAAGTAATATCTAATTATAAAGTGTATTTATAAAGGTTATAAGATTAGTTAATGAAAAGGTGGATTTTTGAATCAAAAATCAAAAAGGTATATTGTTTTGGATTTGCTGTCGACTTCTTTGATAACTTGAAAAAATTCTTCTGTCAGTTCTGTTCTAATTGTTCTGTCTCTGTGTACAATTTTAAGATCTTGATCAATATTTCCTAATATTTGATCTCTATAGTTTTCTAATGGCTTTCTATATTTTAAATCAAACTCGTTGTATATCCCAGAATTCATTGCCATTAGTTTTTTTGCTCTTTCAAAACCATTAACCTTAATTAATGTATTCATATTACCGGAATAATCGAGTCATACAATCTTACTTTATTTTCTAAACGATCAGGCTGACCTGAAACTCCGCCATCTTCTGCTACACGATAATGTATTTTAGATTGTTTAACTATTTCTATATATTGTTTACAACATTGATAAGACAAAACATTATCTAATGCAAAAGGTTCTTTGAATGCTGTTAGATTATTTTTTGCAAAAAATTTGTAAAATGGAATAATTTGATTAACTATTGCTCCGGGTGGTTTCCACCATACTACTGCATTGTCTTTGTATTCCTCTATAGAAACTATATCACCTCCAATAAAAAGAGTTTCTTCCTGACTTTTAATTTGATCTAAAAAATGTAAATGCAAACCAATCTGTTGGCTGTTTAGTCCGTAGTCTCTGACATATTTACGAGATACTTGATTATCTAAAAACTCTTTTAAATCTATTTCTACTACTCGCCAATCAATATTATATTTTTGAGTTACTAGATTAGCAATAGCATAATCATCAGTATTGACTGGTCCGCCGTCCCACATAGTCAAATATGTAGTTGCAACCATAGGTATGTTCATATGATTTAAAATTCTAAGCCAAAATTGACTGTCTGCTCCGCCACTAAGACACACATTTGCTTTTTTAATATTTGCTTTTTCTATATGGCTACAAATTCTTTCAAGAATTGTTAAGTCGTCATTAGGTTTTGACATCTTAATTTCAATACTTTTTGAATCTTCTTCGTATAAAACAAGTGGCGGTTGGCCTATTTTAATCATAATGTTCTCTATAAATGATAAATATACTTAGTAATTCAATATAGCAAATTGGAGTTAAAATGGCATCATATATATTAATAATGGATAGTTCTGTACATGCTGACACGGCCGCGGCCACATCGGCTATTACATCGCAAGGTGGACTAGTATCAGAAACTTATTCTTTACCTTTTACTTTTAAAGTCGAAGCAGATGCTTCGCAAGTAGACGCAATGACTGGTGTAGCACATAGTGAGCTAGAAGGCTTATCATTAGGTGTAAGATCAGCAGGAGCAACATACTCTACAGATCCTTTGCAAAGGTTAGGTAGAGGAAAAAACGATAAAAACAGTGGTGATAGACCGTTGGCTTGGTCACCGTCATATAACGGAACAGGAACAATTACTTACTTAATGGACACTGGTGTAAATAGTTCCCATAATGAATTTTCAGGTGCAACTGTAACAAATTTATTTAAATTGTCTTCACATGCTGATTACAGTGACTCAGATGGTCACGGTACAGGCGTAGCAAGTGTTATAGTAGGACAAAACATGGGTGTAGCACCCTCCACAAATCTTAAAGTTGTTAAGATGTTTGAATCTAGTAACGGTAGTGTTACAGTAGGAGATGTGATCGATGCCTTAGATGCTATATTGGTAGATCACAATGCTAATACTCCAGCAAATCCCAAAGCAGTATGTATGCCTTTTACACTAACTAAAAATTCTTTAGTTGATACTAAACTAGCAGAACTTCAAAGTCAAGGACTTATCCTTGTAGCGGCGGCTGGTAATGATTACGGTGATGTTGATGATTACTCACCAGGTGGTTTAGACAGCATTATTACTGTAGGTGCAGTTGATAATAATCTTAATGCATTAATGCAGACTAATTTACCTAGAACTACTGCTAATAGTTCAGTTATTCCTTATGCTAGAGGTTTAGTTCTTAATGGTGAACTTGATATTTGGGCACCAGGGGCTAACATTGATATTGCAGATGCAAGTAACGTATCAAACTATAGTGAAGCAACAGGCTCAAGTTTATCAGCAGGTTATGTTGCAGGTGTAGTTTCTCATTATGTACAAGGTTTTAGTTCTTATAATGCAAAAGAAATTAAAAGTATTGTACTAACAGAAGGTCATACACATGCTATTGGTGATGCTAATGTTTTCTTAGCAACAGAACAATTAGATACTGTAATAGACGGTGAAAGACCAGATTGGAGTAAAATATCTACTTCTTTAGCAAGAGCACCTCAAACAACTGATGTTGAATTAGCATCTAGACCAAGTGGTACTATTGCAAGTGTACAATATGGACAAATTGCAACTGTAAATATAGGTCTTAGTGAAAGTGCAAGTAATGTACAAGTATTAACATTTAGTCCTCTTCCACCATTTGTATCATTTGATACATCTAGTGGTAATGTTACTATTGATACTAGCGATGCAAGTGTAATACCGGCAGAAAGAGCACCAGGTGTTTATAACTTTGCAATCAAAGGAACTATTGACAGCAAGATTTATGTTGCTGAATATAATGTTGGTGTGTACAATACAAGTGATTCTGAGCTAGAAGGTGCACCAGAGTACTACTACGATACAGATAGTGCAGATTACGATGAAGTATTACAATACAATACTTCTTTTTCCGTACAGAGATTAAAGTAACCACAACACTATAAAATTTAATAAAAGAAGCACTAAATATTAGTGCTTTTTTTATGAATATACATTTAGATATAACAACAAATTCCACAGTTTATAATCCTTTAAGCCTTAAGGGACAATGGGTACATCATCGCTTTGGTAAAAGAAATTTAACTATGGAGTTGCCATTAGATATTATTAAAAAAGTATTATCAAGCAATACCATTACTTCAGTAGTATTTGAATCTGCATATGGTGATCCATTAGATTATACTAATTTTGATCAACTTATAGAATTTTTAGCAGAAGAAAAAATAGGTAGTTCTTTTGTAACTTACGGTATGAATACTGATGCAATATCATTAATAAAAGAAAACAATTTTTTTATGTTTATAAAAGTATGCGATAAAGTATTTTTAAATCAAGATATAGTTACAGTTTTAAATAATGTAAGTGGATATAAAAATTGCATGATAGAAAATACAGTATTCAAACATAACAATAACGATAGTATAAAAAAAGAATGTTTGCAGTTAGAGATTCCTTACTTATCAACTCCTGGATTTAATGTGAGTGGGTTTTGCACTAGTATTATAAATGAAAATGGTAATTGGTTGTATGATGTGCATTCCATTGATTCTGCAGAACCAGATAATTTAACATTAACTAAAACTACCCATGCATGGCACAGATTAAAAATGTTTGTAAAGCCAAAAAAGAATAAATCGATTTTAGATAATCCTATATTGCCTAAAATTACTGATTATGAAAAAGATTTGAATTTAGATAATAATTGGTATATCACAGTTAGTGGTCACTGTATAAAACATAGAGATCGTGCTAATATATTTTCTGCGGCGTTATGCAATGATTGGGAACCTAATGAATTATCTAAAAATGAATCTTATGAAAGAATGATACTGGGTGTTTTAGGAGAATTTACAAACGTAGATTTACAAGATTACAGTGTCTTTGATATGGATATATCAGAAATATTATTACAGTAATCGAAAGGACAAACAGTATAGCCTTTAGGTAAATCCCAACTATCTATTTGAGAAATATTACCAAAATTTACTGCACCACACCAACTACTATAAATTTCTCCACTAGCATCTATATTCAGAGTTTCGTGCCCTAAATGGCATTTCATACCTTTAAAATCATTTAGTCCTTCATTAATAATTTGATGGTTTTGCACATACTTTGTAGTGCCATCTTCATATAAAAACTCAGTCATATTACTAGTATCTATCTGTGGTTCTACATATTCTTGTGGTTCTGTAGGCTCTGGTTGAGGCTCTACAGGCCGCGGCTTTATACCTGGTTTACGCAATACTTCTAGTTCACTATCAGTGTAAGTATACCATGTTTCCTGCTTACTGTGGCGCCCTAAGAGCTTCATATACAACGTTTTAACAGCAATACTTACATTATAGTATCTATTCTTATTAGAATGCTTAAAAAGGTCTCTAATTTGCTCTGCAAACTCGCCCATTTCTTCAACTTTTCCACCTACACCTGCGATATTAATACTGATCCAAACATCATCTTTTATTTCATCTACTACTGCTAAAAAATGCTCTTTTTCCTGTGTTAAAGGGTGAAATGTAAGTATTACATTATCCATATAACTTTTTGCTTTAGACCACCAATTTACTGTTCTACTAGCATTGGTGTACACTGTACTACTAGCATTAAATTCACTTATTTTGCGTATAATATCTTCAAATCCTGGTATAACAGTTACTTCTCCACCTATTAATTCATAGTCTGTGCGTTGCTGTAATGCGTTGTAATGCGAACTTATCTTGTCGATGGTATCAATGTATAATTGTGTGTTTAACCACGGCTTAGAACCGTCATGTAATTCACTAGGACAGTAAACACACTCGTAATTACATGAATTACCCATGTTCCATTGTATTCTTATGTTGTTGTCTAAACCCCTTGCATGAGGTCCTTTGACAGAGATTAATTTAGACATTATGGTACAATAACTTTACTTGAACCAGGTGCTACGGAGTGGCCGCATGTTGCAGTTGAGCCTTGCTTTGCGGGTACTTTTCCGTCCACTAATATCTTTGATGCTCCGTTTGATTGTAATGTTGGTTTACTGTGAGGTGCCTTACCATGAGATGCAATTCTGTCGCCTAATAAGGCTACAAACTTTCCATCCGCTTTTACAGTAGAAGCACTTGGCCCCACTATTACACCTCTGGCCTTATCTTGGCCTTTTCTTGCTATACCTGGCATACTATTATTTATCTTCAGTATCTGCAGGTGTCTTTTCTAATTGTTCGTTCCTATCGTCTTCAACTATGTTTAAATAATCTTCTGCTGTAAGTTTATCTGTTTTTAAAACACTTAAAACGTTATTAGTACCAATAAAGGCAGTTTCTGCTCTAGCAGTAAATACATAAGGTACTAACGCCATTTCTTGATTTTCAGGGTTTACTACAACCATTCTAGGATCTTCTACTGTGAGTACAGTTAGTTCTTCATCAACACCAGCAAGTTTAGTTACAACTTCTGTACCGTTTGATAATTTAATGGTGACTACTTCAGCAGTCAAATCTTCTATATTATACATTGTGTCTCCTAAAGGCTAAAGCCTTTAAATGTGTCTTCTGTTACGTCTTGTTTTGTACCACCAATAACATAAGAACTAATCTCAGTCTCTTGTGGTGCTACTTGCACTTCTCCTCCACCGATCCATTTTTGTGTCCACGGTAAAGGATTAGTCCCACTATTATATACCTTTTCTAATCCAACGGCATGCATTCTTTTGGCCGCAATAAACTCAACATATTGCTTTAATAGTTCAGCATTTAGTCCAATAATACTTCCGTCTTTAAACAAATAATCTGCCCAGTTCTTTTCCTGTTCAACAGCATCTATGAACATCTGTTTACATTCTTCTCTGGTTTCATCTTTGATTTTAGCAAAGTCTTTATCTTCTTGTGGTAAAAATTTTAGCATTTGTTGTGTACTTGCTAAGTGTACATTTTCGTCACGTGCAATAAGTTTAATAATTTTAGCATTACCTTCCATTCTTTTAAGTTCAGCAAATGCCCAACTACATGCAAATGATACATAAAAGCGAACACCTTCTAAGATGTTTACACTCATTATGCATTTCCAAATACGTCTTTTGTGTTCGTATTCATCGTAACTTGCTAAACCTCTAGATCTTAATTCATTGTATTCTATTAGCCTATCATAATTCTCTGTAATACTGTCTGCACAATCAACGATTTCCTTGATGTCTAGCATTTCGTCAAACACTTTACTTGGATCTGAATAAACATTTCTAATAATGTGTGTATAACTTCTACTGTGAATAGTTTCACTAAATGCCCACGTTTCAATCCATGTCTCTAATTCTGGAATACTAACAATAGGTAGGAATGCTAAATTAGGTGAACGTCCTTGTACACTATCTAATAGTATTTGTCTTTTTAAATTACTTGTAAAGATATGTTGTTCGTGTTTTGATAAGTCTTTAAAGTCTTTAGCATCTCGTATGATATCAACTTCTTCTGGACGCCAAAAAAAGCCTAACTGCTTGTCAGTAATTTTATCAAATTGTTTGTATTTTAGAGTATCAAACCTCTGCATACCCATACCACCATTGTCATCCAAAAACATTTTTGCTTTTGTATGATCGGATTTATTTTTAATATCTAAAACACTCATATTTCTCTTTTTCAAATTTTACAACTCTCGCAGTCTTCTTCGTCTTCTATAAATGCTGTAGTAACCATTTGTGGTTGCTCCACAGTTTCTTTGTTAATATCAATCTCGCCTTGACCATCATAAGTATTGTTATAGTATAACTGCTTACCACCATACTTATAAAACATAAGTATATCTTGTATGAGAACACTCATAGGAACTTTTTCATCGTCATAGTGTTCTGGATTGTATGATGTATTTACCGAAATACCTTGGTCTATATATTTTTGTAGTACAGCCATTATTTTCAAATACCCTTGTGGCGACTTTTGATCCCACAGTAGATCGTATTTGTTTTTAAGTTTTGCAAATTGTGGTACCACTTGTTTTAATACACCGTGCTTACTTTGTTTAACACTAACAAAACTACGTGGTGGTTCTATACCATTTGTGCTGTTACTAATCTGTGCAGACGTTTCTGCTGGCATTAGTGCCATCAATGTACTGTTTCTAATACCTGTTTCTTTTAATTGCTTACGCAAACCTTTCCAGTCCATACGTTCTTTGTGTTTAACAAGTTCGTCAACATCTTTTTTATATGTTTCATTTGGTGTAATACCATGCCCGTATTTAGTTTCCATATTCTTTGGAATAGCACCTTTTTCTAAAGCCAAATTTGCACTTGCTTTAATAAGTCCATAACTCCATGCTTCGGCCCACTCGTCGATAAGTTCTAAGTTAGGCTCTTGATAGGTCATATCGTTTTTTGCTAACCAAAATGCAAAGTTAATTATTCCAACACCTAGTGGGCGCCTATTTATTGTGCTGAGTTCGGCT
>Ga0255759_10000962_pt1 | contig 26033 bp, 28 predicted proteins | sample 101ome_20_FD_179959 | JGI IMG/M metagenome (GOLD analysis project Ga0255759, IMG submission 179959) | Coastal salt marsh microbial communities from the Groves Creek Marsh, Skidaway Island, Georgia - 101404AT metaG (version 2) | ecosystem: Environmental > Aquatic > Marine > Intertidal zone >...
AACAAATTTTTTGATCTTTTAAGTGAAGTTTGGAAAGATGGTGTATCTGGTGCAAGTTTTACTGATATTATAATTGCTTTATTTGTTTTTTTTATTTTTCTTCTTTTGAGAAGTGTTGTTTCTCGCTTTATAGTTAAAAAAATTGAAGCTTATGTTGCAAAAAGTACAAACAATTTTGATAATAGTTTAACCATTTCTCTTGAAGGACCAATAAAGTTTTTTCCAGTTGTATTTGGATTTTTTTTAGCCTCAACATTTTTAAATCTTGAAGGAAAATCTTCTATTTTTGTGGATCATCTAAATAGATCTTTGGTCACAATTCTAATTTTTTGGTTTATTCATCAGCTTATTTATCCAGCATCATTATTAATTAAAAGCATTGAAGAAATATTATCTAAAGACTTATTAAACTGGATATTAAGAGCATTAAAAGTTTTAATTGTAATATTAGGTTTTGCTGCAACTTTAGAGATTTGGGGAATAAAAATTGGACCTATTATTGCTGGATTGGGTTTGTTCGGTGTTGCTGTAGCGCTTGGTGCACAAGATTTATTTAAAAATTTAATTTCAGGAATTTTAGTTTTAGTTGAAAAACGTTTTAAAGTTGGAGATTGGATTAGCGTTGAAGGGATTATTGAAGGCACTGTAGAAAATATTGGTTTTAGATCAACAGTAATTAGAAAATTTGATAAGTCATTAGCAACTATTCCAAACTTTCAATTTGCAGAAAAAGCTGTTGTCAATCAGTCTGAGATTTCAAACCGAAGAATTGATTGGATGATAGGACTTGAATATAAAACAACTTCAGATCAGTTAGAAAAAGTCAGAAATGAGATTATTGATCACATCAAATCTAATGAAGATTTTATTGTTTCTGAAAATACACCTTACGCTGTTAATTTAAATCAGTTTTCTGCAAGCTCAATAGATATCTTGGTAAGATGTTATACAAAGACAAATGACTATTATGAGTGGTTAAAAGTTAAAGATAAATTTGTAATTAAAGTTAAGCAAATTGTAGAAAATGCAGGAGCTTCTTTTGCCTTTCCTTCTCAATCTATTTATGTTGAGAAATTTGATAAATGAATTCATTAATTATTTTAGTTGATAATATCATCTATCTTTACTCAATTGTATTAATTGTAAATATTATTTTATCTTGGCTGACAACATTTGATATTATCAATATTAGCAACAGATTTGTTTATGCAGTTTTAGAAGCAAGCTATAAACTTACTGATCCATTATTAAATCCAATTCGACGTGTGATGCCAAATATTGGAGGATTAGACTTTTCTCCAGTGATATTATTTTTATTATTAGGATTTCTAAGAAATCTTTTAAGAGAGTATGGGTTAGGTTTGCTATGATTATTGATGGTAAAAAAGTTGCTCAAGAATTAAGAGAAAAAATTAAAAAAGATATTAGCAATTTAACTAGTGATAAAAAACCTGGGTTGACGGTAATACTTATTGGTGAAGACCCCGCTAGCCAAATTTATGTAAAAAATAAAGAAAAATTCGCAAAAGAAGTTGGAATTAATTCTACGGTTATAAGATTTGAAAGCAGCATTACTGAAGAAGAATTAAAAAACGAAATTAAAAAATTAAATAATGATAATAATGTTCACGGTATTTTAGTTCAGTTACCTTTACCAAAGCATATTAATCAAAGGGATATTATAGAAACTATTGATCCAAGTAAGGACGTAGATGGATTTCATCCAATCAATGTTGGAAATTTATCTTCAGGCAATGATGCATTAGTACCATGTACGCCACTTGGGTGTTATTATTTGATTAAACAAGCGGTAGCTAATTTAAGTGGCTTAAATGCAGTTGTTATTGGAAGATCAAATATCAATGGCAAACCAATGACCCAGTTGCTTTTGAAAGAAAACTGCACGGTTACCATTGTTCATTCAAAAACTAAAAATATTGAAGAAATTTGTAGTAGGGCAGACTTGATTATAGCAGCAGTTGGCATACCAAAAATGGTTAAACATAATTGGGTTAAAAAAGATGCGATTATTATAGATGTTGGAATTAATAGAACTGAACTTGATGGTAAAAATAAAATTGTGGGCGATGTTGATTTTGAAGATGTAAAAGATAAAGCCAAAGCCATTACCCCAGTTCCTGGCGGGGTTGGACCTATGACAATAGCTTGTCTTTTAGAAAATACTTTAAAAGCTTTTAATAAAATTTCGGGGAACGCTCCTCATTAGAGGAGCCCCCTTTAATGTATAGTCTTTCGACCGAATTCATTTAGAAAAATGAATTCATTTTAAGTATTTCAACCTAAAGTATACGGTTAATACTACCGTCTCTTTAAATTTCAGGTGGTGACATAAACACCTCCTCCAAAAATTATCTAACCACTGTTTAAATTGAAAATCAAATTACAACCTAGTTTAGGCTTGATTAAAAAAATTTTAATAAATTCAATGACATCGATTTTATTATTTTTTTCGATTTATTGTTTAGTGTTTTAATTAATGTTTATTTCTGCGGTTAATTTTTTTAAATTTAAAAAATAAAAATAAATATTGCTTTTATCAGTAACTTAAATTTCTTTATTTTTGTAAAATAGGAGAGTATAAACTTGATAAATTTTTTTTTATAAATCTTCTTTTTCGATATTAATTTTTAACATCTTACTTTTTCTCAATTTTAAAACCACTATTGCAATAGCGAGTAATAAAATTGCACCAGACTCATAAATTAATGATGATGCATCAATATCTTTCTTTTGAAGGATAATAAGTCTGGACAGTGCAGTGATAGCAATGAATAATGGGTAAGTTAAGCGAATGGATTGATTGCTCCAAAAGTTACCAACCATTCCCATAACCTCAAGATAAATGAACAGTAGTAGCAAATCAGCTAGCTCTATACTTTTGTTATTTGCCATGTGTACTATTTCTAGGCAAAAAGCAATTGATGTTGCTAATAAAACAATGGCAGCGCCAACTAACTGAACAGATCTTATAAAATTTTTCATTTACTTACGTAAAAGTTTACAATGTTTTTTTATAAAATTCTCTACGTTTTTTTTATTAAAAGTCTTATTTTCTTCAAATGATACTTTTTTTAATGAATAAAGCGGACTATTGGAGATTCTAGAGATAATTGTAATATTTCCTTTATAAAGTTTTAATTTAATTTTTCCTTTTATTTTATTTCTATTTTTATCGATTATCTTCTGAATTCTAAATCTTTCTTTTGAATACCAATAACCGTTGTAAATTAATTCTGCATATCTTGGCATTAACTCATCATTTTTATGCATAGTTTCTTTGTTGAGATTAACAGATTGTATTGCTCTATTTGCAAATAATAAAACTGTTCCACCAGGTGTTTCATAAACACCACGAGATTTAATTCCAATAAATCTATTTTCTACAAGATCAACTCGTCCAATTCCATTTTTACCGGCAATATCATTTAATCTACCCAAAAGTTTTGCTGGAGATAATTTTTTATTATTTAATTTAATTGGGTCCCCATTTTTATATTCAAGCGTAATAAACGTAGGTTTATTGGGAGCTTTTTCTGGAGAAATTGTTCTTTGAAAAATATATTCAGGCGCAGGTTTTTTAGGATCTTCTAAAACCTTACCCTCTGTTGATGTATGAAGAAGGTTATCATCTACAGAAAATGGCGGTGCACCTTTTTTATCTTTAGGAACTATGATGCCATTTTTTTTAGCATACTTTATTAATGCGGTTCTTGAGTTAAGATCCCAATCTCTCCAAGGAGCGATCACCTTAATTTTTGGGCCAAAATAATAGTAACCAAGCTCAAACCTGACTTGATCATTTCCTTTTCCAGTAGCGCCATGAGACACAGCTTGTGCTCCAAATTTTTTTGCTATTTCAATCTGTCTTCTTGCTATAAGCGGTCTTGCGATGGACGTTCCTAATAAATAGATTCCTTCATAAAGAGCATTACCTCTAATCATTGGGAATACATAATCTTTTACAAATCTTTCCTTCAAATCCTCGATGATTATTTTTTTTACCCCAAGCTTTTTTGCATTCGTATAAATTGCTTTCCGATTAATTTCTTGGCCAAGATCGGATGTATAACAAATGACTTCTGCATTATATTTATCTTGAAGCCATTTAAGAATTACAGAAGTGTCTAGACCACCTGAATATGCGAGTACAATTTTTTTTATTTTTTTCATAAATTAATTTTTACAATTGTTTCTTGCTGCATTGTATGCATCTGTAAAGCCTATCATCGAATAAGTATCTCGAGTTTTGTTCCCTCTAGATGATATACCAATAACTTGAGCTTTATTTGCTTTTTTCATTGCTCTAATCATTTTTAATTCTTCATCTAAACTTGTCATCCAGGCAAAATTTCCTTTTGTTTCAAATTTAAATTGAGCATTTCCTACATTTACATTGACATTACTTTTTTTACCGAATGGATAACCATTGGTTACGCTAATTTCATTTGAAACCCCATCTTTTGGTCTAAAAGTAACAAATATTCTGCTCTCAGCCCTATTTAAATTTGCAGGTGACATTTTTGTTGGAACACTTACCGCAAAACAAACTTTATTACCCGCTTCTTCAGTAAATTGACTTTCCCACATTTTAAACCTTTTTTCGATTTTGATCTGAGCATTTGCAATTCCATTTAAGAGCACTGAAAATATTAATATTAAAAATACTTTTTTTATGGACATGGATTTGAATATATTAGTTGTACTTCATTTATAGCTTGAATTACTTCTTCATCAAGTTTGATTTCATGACTTTTAAGGTTATTTTCTAACTGATCCATTTTTGTTGCTCCGATGATAACAGAGGTGACAAAGGGTTGAATTTCACAAAACTTGATTGCCATTTGACATACATTCAAATCAAATTTTTTAGCAATTTTGATGTACTCTTTTATTGCCGGCTCTGAGTTTGGAGTTCTGTACCTTGGGTACCTGTCACCAAAAAGTTTTAATCTAGTACCTTCTGGCAGCTTTCCGTCTAAATATTTTCCGCTCAGAGTTCCGCTTGCCAGAGGAGAGTAAGCAAGCAAGCCAACATTTTCTCTGATTGAGATTTCAGAAATGCCAACTTCATAACTTCGGTTTAAAAGATTATAGGGATTTTGTACTGATACAATTTTTTCTAAGTTTTTAGACTCTGCAGTTTTGATAAATTCAAAGGTTCCCCATGCAGTTTCGTTTGAAAGACCGATAGTTCTAATTTTTCCTTCTTTCACAAAATCATTTAAGCAATTTAATGTTTCTAATATCGGTGTGACATCACCAGAGTTCTTATGTTGATATTCTAGACCGCTAAATACATTTAAAGGTCTATCAGGCCAATGCAATTGATAAAGATCTATATAATCTGTATTTAGATTTTTAAGAGATCTTTCTAATGCAAATTTTATTTGTTTTTTATTTAGCCTTGTTTCTTCACCACCATCTCTGAACCAGTCCATATTGGACCTTCCAACTATTTTATCCGCAATAATAAGTTTATCTCTATTATTTTTTTTACTTATCCATTTAGATATTATTCTACTCGTTTCACCTTGTGTTTTAGCGCTTGGTGGAATTGGATATAATTCAGCTGTATCAAAAAAATTTACTCCATAATCAAATGCCAAATCCATCTGTTTGAAAGCTTCATCTTGATTGTTTTGTTCTCCCCAGGTCATTGTTCCAAGGCAAATAGTGCTAACTTTTAAGTTTGAGTGTCCCAATTTTTTATAAAGCATAAAAATTGTTTACCCTATGATCGAACAATTATAAATAAAAAATCTAATGTCAGAACAAATTGCTATTTTAGTTCAAATAATTTTAATCGATCTTGTTTTAGCAGCTGATAATGCGATCATAATCGGGATGTTGGCATCGAAGTTTGATCAAAAAATTAGAAAAAAAATATTCTTTTGGGGTATTTCAGCAGCGGTTGTTTTAAGAATAATTTTTACATTACTTACAGCTTACCTTCTTCAGATTAAAGGACTTAAACTTATTGGAGGGTTAATTTTGTTATGGGTTGTCTATAAGCTTTATAAAGATGTTATTAAAAAAGAAGAAAAAAAAGAAATAAAAATTGACTCTAAAAATAAATCTTTGATTAGTGCAATTGGAACAATTGCATTAGCCGATATAAGTTTAAGTTTGGATAATGTACTAGGAGTTGCAGGAGCAGCCAAACATCATTACGAATTGTTAATCTTTGGTTTGGTTTTATCTATAATTTTAATGGCTACTATGGCCAATGCTATTTCAAAGCTAATTACGAAATATTCTTGGATTGCATGGCTAGGTTTAATTGCCATTCTCATTGTTGCAGTAGATTTAATTTATTCTGACCTAAAATTATTGATATAATAGGGTTTTAGACACCTTGAAAATGTCATAATATAATTACATATTAAGATTAATAATTTTTATAAATTTAAAAGGAGATTATGAATTTAAAAGATAGAATGGCCAGAATTCAGTCATCTGCAACAGTTGCGGATGAAAGTATTCATGAAGGCTTAAGAAGTTATATGCTTAAAGTTTATAACTTTATGGCATCAGGTGTATTGCTTACAGGGTTTGTTGCACTTGGTTTATTTAAATTTTCTGTTGTGACTGATCAGGCTGGTAATATTACTGGTCTTACGTCTCTAGGAAATGCAATCTACTCATCTGCTTTAATGTGGGTGATTGCGCTTGCGCCACTGGGAATTGTTTTTTACATGAGCTTTGGAATTAACAAGATGAGTGCACAAAGAGCTCAAACAGTATTTTGGATATTTGCGGCTTTGATGGGCGCATCATTATCATCAATATTTTTACAATATACGGGCGCTAGTATCTCGAGAGTGTTTTTCATTACAGCAGGTACTTTTGGAGCAATGAGTTTATACGGTTATACAACTAAAAAAGACTTAACTAGATGGGGATCTTTTTTACTTATGGGATTAATAGGAATATTGATCGCATCTTTAGTAAACATATTTTTAAAATCTCCAGCAGTTTATTTCGTTGTTTCAATACTTGGCGTTTTAATTTTCGTAGGATTAACTGCTTATGATACTCAAAAAATCAAAAATATGTATTTCGAAAGTGACTCGTCTGAAGTTTCTTCAAAAAAAGCTGTGATGGGTGCTTTAACATTATACTTAGACTTTATTAATTTATTTATAATGTTGTTAAGACTTTTTGGTCAAAGAAGATAATTTTTTTAAAACCCTAGCTTTAATTAATTGATTAGGCTAGGGTTTTTTTATTTGAACATTTTTTTGAACAATATTTTACTTTTTCCCAATTTTTTTCCCATTTTTTTCTCCAGGTAAATTCTCTATTGCAAATTTTACAAATTTTTTTTGGGAGTAAATTTTTTCTCACTTAATTAAACGAATGTTTCTTTTATAAAGAACAGATATAATGTTTTTCAATTCATCAGAGTACTTAATTATCTTTCCATTTTGATCCTTTAAATTGTATTTTTGACCAACTTTACTTCTCAAATTCTTGATAATTTGAAATAAGGGTTTTTCAGTTGCCTTTCTATAAATATCAAAACCGACAACATTCTTATTTATAAATATTGCATAGTCTTTCCATTCACCCCTTGAGACCATGGAGCCATAAATATTTAGTATTTCCCCTAATTCTTTTTTGTTAAAAAAAATTTCTTCTTTGAAGTTTTTATTTTTTATAACTTTAAACATCGATTTTGTATTTCTTGATTATGTTGACTTGAAAAATTGTGAATATCAATGTGATTGGTATTATCCCAAAAACCTTAAACTTTACCCAAAAATCTTCAGTTTGCGTCCTCCATACTAGTTCATTTAACAAAGCTAAGAACACGAAAAATATGATCCAACGTTGATTAAGAATTTCCCATCCTTTCTCTTCAAGTTGAATTGAGCTTGCTAATAACGATTTTAATAGATTTTTTTTTAGAAAAAAACTTCCAAAGAATAAAACAAAAGCAAAAAGAATATTTACGATTGTTGGCTTCATATAAAAAAAAGTTTTATCGTTAAAATATAAAGTTAATCCTCCAAAAATAGAGACAATCACCGCACTAATAATTGGCACTTTTGGAATTTTTTTTTCTATAAAGTAAAGAATTCCAGTGGCAATGACCGTTGCTATAATTAAAGGCAGTATAGCTTCATTCATTCCAAACTTTTTATAATAAATAAAAAAAATCAATAAAGGGCCAAAGTCTGCTATAAACTTCAAAGTAGATTTGCTCATGGTTAAAAAATTTTTTATTTTTTTTATATTAATATTTTTGCAGAGTTCACATTCATATTCAAGAGAATTTAGCTATGATGTTTATGGGTTAAACATTAATTTTGTAAATTTAAAACTTAATATTAGTGAAAAAAAGATCTACTCTAAAATTGATAGCAAAGGCTTAATTGGTTATTTTTTTAGCTTCAAAAATATTATTCAAACTACTTATGACAATAAAATAACAGAATATTATTTTAATTTAAAAAAAAAGGGTAAGGAAAAAAATTATCAATTTAAAAGCATAAACGGTTTAATAGATTTTAAGAATGTAAAGTTAAATAAAGGTAAAAATTTTAAATTAATCAAAAGAGTCGATTTTAAAGATGCAATTGATCCTTTGACAGCTTTAAACAAAATTTTTTATAGTAATAAAATAAACTCAAAATGTAATTTAAATGAAAAGATTTATGATGGTGATGATATTTATGAAGTTTTTTTAAAGCCAATTAACCAAAAAAAGTCAGAAGTGAAATTTAAAGAAAATAAATATGAAATTAGATTTGTTTGTCGGTTAAATTATAAAGCTATTTCAGGACATAAAATTAAAAGAGAGAAAAAATTAAACTCTATGTATTTAGATGTATATTTTTCAAATATTCAAGATGGTGTTTTCCCGGTTTATTTCGAAACGAAGACTAAGATAATTCCTTTAAAAATGTATTTATCAACAGTTTTAAACCCTTGATTTCTGATTAAGGATAATTAACTATTTAGTAGTTAATGAAAAATAAAATCCCTCAAAAAGCTAAATTTTCAATTGGCGAAGTTGTAAGACACCGACTATTCGAGTTTAGAGGAATTATCTACGACGTAGATTTTGAATTTAACAATTCAGAAGAATGGTATCAATCAATACCAAAAGATGTTCGACCAAGAAAAGACCAGCCTTTCTATCACGTACTGGCAGAAAATGATGAGATCACATATGAGGCTTATGTCTCTGAGCAAAACTTAGTTTTAGATGATAGGAATGAGCCTGTAGGCCATCCGCTAGTAAAAGAGATTTTTCATGGCCAAGGAAAAGATGGCCTTTATTTAAGATCTACCAATTAAAGATCGCCTCAAATAAAACACTTTTTCTTCAGTAATCAGACAATTTCTTAATTTATTTAGATAATCATAGTCCAGTTTGAAGTTTTTTCCCATTCTCCCTCTTCAAACTGGACAGACTAACACATACCAAAAAAATATATTTTCATTAGTTTTTAAATAATGTTTAGTTTTTTAAATACTAAAAATTTTAAAGATTTTCATGACCACTATCTTTTTTGGGTGAAAGTCTTTTTTCTATCATTAGTTATTTTTGGTTTAATTCTTTCTTTGTTTTTGTCTCCAGCTGATTATTTGCAAGGTGATACTGTGAGAATTATGTACATTCATGTACCATCCTCTTGGTTAGCTTTACAAATTTATGCTGTGATGTGTGTTTGTGGTTTTATCGCATTAATTTTTAAAAACAGAGTTTTTACCTTAATCACAAAAAGTATAGCTCCAATTGGTTTTACTTTTTCTTTGATATCTCTTTTTACAGGCTCTATATGGGGGCAGCCAACATGGGGAACATTTTGGACTTGGGATGCAAGATTAACCTCAATGTTAGTTTTGGTTATTTTTTATATTGCATATATTCTTACTTGGAAAATTATATCCGAGTTTCTTTTGGCCGAAAAACTTTCTTCAATCATTGCCTTAATTGGTTTGGCTAATTTACCCATTATTAAATTTTCAGTTGATTGGTGGAATACATTGCATCAACCTGCAACAATAAAGTTAACAGAAAGCTCAACGATTCATGCTTCAATGTTAACTCCATTAATAGTTATGTTTTTATCTTTTGTGGCATTCTCAGTAATTATTTTTTTAATAAGATTTAAATTAGAAAGTCTAAATCTTCGAGTTAATTCTAAAAAACAATGAATAGTAATACAAAAAAGAGATTAAATATTTTTTTAGTATCAGTAATCACGGTTCTAATTATTGGAAAATTTATTTATGAGTCTTTATCTAAAAATACAGTTTATTTTTTTTCCCCAAGTGATTTATTTAACTCCACCGAGTTACCGCGCGGTCTTATTCGGGTAGGAGGAATGGTTAAAAAAGGTTCTTTGATTAAAAATGGAAATAAATACTCTTTTACTATTACTGATTTTAAAAAGAATATTTCAGTAAGTTATATTGGTATCAAGCCAAATTTATTTGCTGAAGGCCAAGGAGCAGTAGTTGAAGGAAAATTAAGCACAAGAAACAGCTTAGTTGCTTCTAAAATTTTAGCAAAGCATGATGAGAATTACATGCCCAAAGAAGTTGCAGATGCTTTAAAAAAATCTGGGGATTGGAATAAGAAATATGGCAAGTAATTTTGCTAATAGTTTATTAATTATTAGTATTTTTTTTTCTTTTTTAAGTAATTTTTTTTTTTTTAAAAAAAATTTTTATTTATCTATTCGTTTATTTAATATTTCGTCAGTTTTAATTATCCTTGCCTTTTTGTTGCTTGTCTATTTTTTCTATTCATCAAATTTTAGTATTGCCGCTGTTTATGAAAACTCTCACACATTAAAACCTATCTTTTACAAAATAGCTGGAACCTGGGGTAATCACGAGGGCAGCTTGTTACTCTTTATTGTTATCATTGCAATTTATGGTTCTCTATTTTCTTTTTTTTTTAATGAAAAAGAAAATACATTATTCAAATCATGGGTAATATTTTTTCAAAATAATTTTTTCTTAATTTTCTTAATTTTCTTAATTACTACCTCCAACCCGTTTGATATAATCATTCCAAAACCAACCCAAGGACTTGGTTTAAATCCTATACTTCAGGATCCTTTACTTGTTATTCATCCACCTTTTTTATATTTGGGATACGTTGGCTTTTCTTTGACTCTTAGTTTAGTGCTATCGGGTTTAATTAATAAAAATTTAAATTCAAACTGGGCTATTATTAGTTGGCCTTGGGTAATGATTGCCTGGGTTTTTTTAACAATCGGAATTACTCTAGGGTCTATTTGGGCTTATTATGAATTAGGTTGGGGTGGTTATTGGTTTTGGGATCCTGTTGAAAATGCTTCTCTTATGCCCTGGTTAGCTGGAACAGCTCTAATCCATTCTTTATTAGTTTTGAAGTTAAAAAACCAAATGAAAAGTTGGACAAGTTTGTTAGCTATTATTACCTTTTCCTTCAGTTTGCTGGGCACTTTTCTTGTTAGATCAGGTATTTTAAATTCAGTACATGCTTTTGCCAACGATCCTGATCGAGGAATTTTTATTCTTGTAATAATTTTTATAATCACTTTATCATCTTTAATTATTCATATTCTTTTTTCTGAAAAAAACAGAAAGGCTGATAATGCTTTTTTATCAAAAGAAAGTTTTATAAATTTAAATAATTTATTTTTATTATTCTTTTTATTTGTAGTTTTATTAGGAACAATATACCCGATAATTTTATCAGCGTTTAACGAAACAATTTCAGTAGGTCCTGTTTATTACAATACTATATTAGCTCCATTTATTTTTATTTTTCTTGTTTTAATGTCGGTAGGACCCTTATTGAGATGGACAACCAAGGTTCAACTGAAAGAACTTTATAAATATTTGTTAATTTTTATATTTTGTTTGGTTTTTTCATTAATTGTAATTATTTTAACAAATCGTAATGAATTAATATTATATTTGGGAATAGCTTCTTCAATTTTTCTAATTTTGTGTCTTTTCAGTGAGGTCTTGAAGAGCAAATTTAGTTATAAATTTTTTTACCTTCCTAGATTTTTTTCTCATTTAGGTATTGGTATATTTTTTTTATCTATTTTTTTAAATTCTTATTATTCATACACTAAAGACTTTGAGATAAAGATTAATGAAATTAAAAGTTACGATAATTTATCTTTGAAATTCGTAAATCAAGATATTCATAAAGTTGATAATTATCTAGAAATGAGAACCAAATTTGAAGTAAAAACCGGAAACGAAATATTTAACTTAAAACCGTCTGTTCGGAAGTATTTTCAACCAAATCAGATTACGTCTGAAACAAGCATAAAGTCTACCTTTTTATCAAATTATTATTTAGCAATAAATTTTCCAGACTCAGAAAGTGTATCTCTGGGGGCAAGATATTATTTTAATTATTTTATTCATGGTATCTGGCTTGGTTTATTTTTAATTATTGTAGGAGGATTTTTAAGTGTATTTAGAAAAAAAATATAAAATTTCTCTTCTAATTTTTTTTTCATTAATTGCCTTTTATTTTTTTTATTCCTCATTATTTAAAGAAAAAAAAATTACACCAAGAGCTATGATTGGAAACAAAATTCCAAACCTCCAGTCACAAACATTATTTAAAGATGAAATTTTAGCATTTTCAAATGTTGTTAAAGATGAAAAGTTTGTTGTAAATATCTTTGCATCTTGGTGTGCACCTTGCAAAATTGAACATCCATTTTTGATGGAATTAAAAAAAAATAAAATTAAAATTATTGGAATTAATTATAAAGATAATCAAAAAAATGCGAAGGCATTTATAAAAAAATATCAAAACCCATATGAAAAAATTTTAATTGATGAAAATGGCGCATTGTCCATCCAGCTTGGTGCATTTGGTGTTCCAGAAACCTTTCTAGTTGATAAAAATTTTATTATTATTGAAAAGCATATTGGACCAATAGATAAAAACTTTATTAAAAAAGCAGTAAATTTAAAATGAAACTTTATTTATTTATTATTTTTTTCTTATTTGGCTCTGTTCATGCAGATGAAGTCCAAGATAGAACAAATTTAATTACAAAGAATTTACGATGTCTTGTTTGTGAAGGTCAATCTGTTTATGAGTCAAACTCAGATTTTGCCAAAGATATAAAAATTTTCGTGTCAAAAAAAATCAAGGAAAATAAAACCAACGAAGATATTTACAATTTTTTAACCTCAAAATATGGAGATGAAATCTTATTCAATCCTGATTTTTCAAAAAAATCTTTTTTTCTTTGGCTGGCACCACTTTTCTTTTTTGTAATTGGTGCTTTTTTTATTTTTAGGAGATCTAATGAAATCAAATAAATGCTGTCACATATTTATTTACAAAAAAACTGACTTAGAACAAAAAAAGAGAAAAGTTTGTAAAAAGTGTGGCTTTATTGATTATAAAAATCCTAAAATTGTAGCTGGCTCTTTAGTTATAAGAAATAAAAAAATTTTATTATGCAAAAGAGCAATAGAACCCAGTTATGGAAAGTGGACTTTTCCATCTGGTTACTTAGATGCAAGCGAAACTCCAGAAGAAGGCGCCATTAGAGAAGCAAAAGAAGAAGTGAATATAAAAATAAAATTAAAAAAATTATTTATTGTTTTTACTGTTAGAAAAAAAAATTTAATCCAATTTGTATTTTTGGCAGATCATATAAATAAAACTTTTAAGCCTGGCATTGAAACTTTAGAGGCTAAATATTTCAGTTTTGATGAGATACCCTGGACTCAACTTGCTTTTCCGAGTGTTGCTTATGCTATTAAAAAATACCAAAATTTTCCAAAAAAATTGCCAATTTTTCATACATTTGGTAAAGATTAGGACTTTTAATTAAACTCTTATTAATATACTTAGCACTTAATGAAAAAATTATTTCTATCTGGATTGTTTATTCTATTAACCTCATCAGCTTTTGCGAAAGGTTTAGCATTATCAACTGGTGTTTTAGATTATAGTGATAAAAAAAAGAAAGCTGGATTTTTAGAAGGAACCTATAGTTTTAGTGAAGACAAAGCCTTAGAAACTTCAATTGGAAAATTTGTTCCAATTACTGGTGCCATGTTAACCGAAGATAATGCTTCAATGGTATATGTTGGTATAAAAGCAGATTATAAAATTGGAAACTTCTTAATAAGCCCAAGCTTTGCACCTGGATATTATAATGAAGGTGATGGGAAAGATTTAGGACATAATGTAGAATTTAAGTCTCAAATTAATCTTGGTTGGAACATGGGTGATAAGTCTAATTTTGGTTTCTCATACAGCCATATTTCTAATGCTAGCTTAGGTGATAAAAATCCCGGGGCTAATAATATCGCTTTTACTTTTTACACCCAGTATTAATTCCACAGCATGAAGCTAAACGATTGTCATAATGTAGATGATTTTCGTAAACTTGCTAAAAAAAAATTACCATCTCCGATTTTCCATTATATTGATGGAGGTGCTGATGACGAAAGTACATTAAGAAGAAATACTGAGTCATTTAACAAATGTGATTTAGTTCCAAATGTATTAACTGATGTGAGTAGCGTGGATACCTCGACAACTGTACTCGGCCAAAAAATTGATTTTCCATTATTTCTTTCACCAACAGCAATGCACCAGATGTATCATCATGAGGGAGAACAGGCGACTGCTAGAGCAGCAGAAAAATTCGGAACTTTTTTTAGCTTATCAACCATGGGTACAAAAAGTATAGAAGAAGTTTCAAATATTTCTAGCGGTCCTAAAATGTTTCAATTGTATATCCATAAAGATCAAGGGTTAACAGATAATCTAATAGAACGCTGTCAAAGATCAGGCTTTAAAGCGATGTGTTTAACAGTTGATACAATTGTTGCAGGAAATAGAGAAAGAGATCATCGTACTGGTTTTACAACACCGCCCAAACTTACTTTGGAAAGTTTGTTTAGTTTTGCAATACATCCTGAATGGAGTTTAAGATATTTATTGGGTCCAAAATTTAAGTTAGCTAATATTTCACATCTTACAAAAAAAGGATCAAGTATTGAAATTTCAATTATGGATTACATTAACTCTCAATTTGATACGACAATGAATTGGAAGCATGCAGAATATGCAGCAAAGAAATGGAATGGCCCTTTTGCCTTGAAAGGCGTAATGTCCGTTGAAGATGCAAAAAAAGCAATTGATATTGGGGCTTCAGCTATCATGATATCTAATCATGGCGGAAGACAATTAGATGGGTCAAGGTCTCCTTTCGATCAGCTAGAAACTTTAGTTGATGCTGTTGGAGATAAAATCGAGATAATTTTAGATGGTGGAATTAGAAGAGGAACTCACGTTTTAAAAGCATTAGCTCTTGGTGCCAAAGCATGCTCTATGGGAAAAGCATATTTATATGCACTTGGCGCAGGAGGTCAGCCTGGAGTAGAGAGAGTCCTACAAAAAATGAAAGATGAAATTACTAGAGGGATGACCTTAATGGGTACAAGAAATGTTAATGAATTAACCAAAGAAAAGATTGCATATAGATAATGAAAATTGCTGATAATTTTTCAAGATTAGGAACTGAAAATGCCTTTGTTATTTTAGCGAAAGCAAAAAAACTAGAGAGTGAAGGAAGAGAGATTATTAATCTTGGTATTGGTCAGCCTGATTTTTTAACTCCAAAACATATTGTTGAAGCTGGAAAAAAAGCATTAGACGATGGGCATCATGGATATACTCCAGCGAATGGAACCCAGGAGTTAAGAGATGGAGTAAGCAGACATATAAAAAAAATGTATGGTGCAGAAATTGATTCCTCGAGAGTTTTTATTGCACCTGGTGGAAAGCCGTCCATGTATTTTGCAATAATGATGTTTGGACAAACCGGAGCAGAAATTATTTATCCTGAGCCAGGTTTTCCAATTTATGAGTCGGTTATAAACTATAGCGGTGCAAAAGCTGTACCGATGTATCTTTCAGAGAAGAAAAATTTCTCATTTAATGCAGATGAGGTGCTCTCATTAATTAATGATAAGACAAGGTTGTTAATTATAAATAATCCCCAAAATCCAACAGGAGGATTAATTGATAAAAGTGAAATTGATAAACTTGTCCAAGGACTTAAGAAGTTTCCAGAGGTTGCTATTTTTAGTGACGAAATTTACTCAAGACAAATTTATGATGGTAAAAAAATGCCATCTTTTTTTTATTATCCTGAACTTTATGATCGTTTAATTGTAATGGATGGTTGGAGCAAAACATATGCCATGACAGGATGGAGACTAGGCTGGAGTGTATGGCCAGAAACTTTGATTGATAAAGTTACAAGAATGGCAATTAATAGTTACTCTTGTGTTTCTGCAGCCAATCAAGTTGCAGCACTTGCTGCGTTGGAAGGTTCACATGATTTTCTTGATGATATGATGGAAAAGTTTGATAAGCGAAGAGGTTTAATTGTAGACGGATTAAACAGTTTGCCTGGAATAAAATGTAATAATCCTGGCGGTGCTTTTTATGCATTCCCAAATGTCAGTGGAACAGGAATGAGCGGAGATACTTTTGCTGAAAAATGTTTGTATGATGCGGGGGTTGCTTTGGTACCTGGCACAAGTTTTGGTAAATCATGCACAAATTTTGTAAGATTTAGTTTTGCAAATTCTTATGAAAATATTGAAAAAGCATTGGAGAAAATAAAGAAAATTCTCTAATATAAAGCTATGCCCTTAAAATTACCTGAAGCAGATACCAGTATTATAGAGGATAAAAAAAATATTGTTCAAGATCTCTTAAAAATTACAAAAAATATTATCCATGCAGAGGAAGAAATTAAGCCCTATGAAACTGATGGGTTATCAGTATATAGACAAAAACCTATCGCAGTAGTGTTGCCAGAGACAACAGAACAGGTTTCTAAAATACTAAAATACTGTCACCAGAAAAAAATTAAAGTTGTTCCAAGAGGTGCAGGTACCGGTTTATCAGGAGGTTCTATCCCACTTGCAGATTGTATTTTAATGGGGATGGGAAAATTTAATAAAATTTTAGAAACTGACTTTGATAATAGATGTGTTGTTGCTCAGCCTTGTGTTGCTAACCTTGCGATTACTCAAGCTGTTCAACATAGAGACTTTTATTATGCTCCAGACCCTTCGAGTCAGTTAGCATGTTCAATTGGTGGAAATGTAGCTGAAAATTCTGGAGGGGTACATTCGTTAAAATATGGAACAACAACAAATAATTTAATGGGCGTTGAAATAGTTTTAATGGATGGAGCCATTTTGAAACTTGGAGGCAAACATTTAGACTCAGAAGGTTATGATCTTTTAGGTCTTGTAACAGGATCAGAAGGATTGTTAGGTGTTGTCACAGAAGTAACGGTTAGAATATTAAAAAAACCTGAGTCAGTTAGAGCAGTTTTAATTGGATTTGATAGTATTGAAGACTCTGGAAATTGTGTGGCTGATATTATTGCAAAAGGAATAGTCCCTGCGGGTATGGAAATTATGGACAAGCCATTGATTATTGCAACTGATAATTATGCAAAAGCTGGTTATCCAAGGGATGTTGAAGCACTTTTGATCGTCGAACTGGATGGAACAACTAGCGAAGTGGATACTTTAATTGAAAAAGTTTTGGATATCGCAAAAATGAATAAAGCGTCTTACAACAGGGCGAGTAATAGTGATGAAGAAAGAATGAGGTTTTGGAAGGGTAGGAAAGCCGCCTTTACAGCATGTGGAGTTTTGGCACCAGATTATATTTGTATGGATGGTTCGATTCCAAGAAACAAATTAGCTGATGTATTAAGTTATATTAGCAAGCTTTCAAAAAAATATAAATTGGATGTTGCAAACTGTTTTCATGCAGGAGATGGAAATCTTCACCCATTAATTATGTTCGATTCAAATGATCCAGTTGAGATGAAAAAAGCAGAGGATTTTGGGGCAGATATTTTAAAATATTGTGTAAAAGTTGGTGGGGTTTTGTCTGGTGAGCATGGTATTGGAGTAGAGAAAAGAGAATTAATGTGTGAGATGTTTAACGATAATGATATCCAACAACAACTTAATATAAAAACTGCATTTGACTCAGAAAATCTTTTAAATCCTGGAAAAGTATTTCCAATCCTTCATCGATGTGCAGAGGGTGGAAGAATGCATATTCACAAAGGTAAAGATAAGTTTCCAAATTTACCAAGGTTTTAATGCCAGATTTATTTTTACCAAGAACTGAACAAGAGGTTTCAGATTTTATATTTGATAACTGTAACAAAAGTAATCCAATAGAAATTATTGGTAATGGATCCAAAAAAATTGGAAGAATTGTTCAATCATCACAAACATTGAGTTTAAAATCTATCTCTGGAATTTTGGAATATTTTCCTGAAGAGTTATATATTAAAGTTTTACCAGGAACTCCTATACGTGAAATAGAAACTACACTTAAACAAAAAAATCAGTTTTTTGGTTTTGAGCCAAATGATCTTGGTTTTCTTTATGATGGACAATCAAACCCAGGTACTATCGGAGGCGTTGTTTCTTGCAATCTTTCAGGTCCTGGAAGATTTAAAAATGGAGCATTGAGGGATCATGTTTTGGGTTTTAAAGCAGTCAATGGTTCAGGCGCAAAAGTTAAATCAGGTGGCACAGTTGTGAAGAATGTTACGGGTTATGATTTAAGCAAGATCATAAGTGGAGCGTATGGAACTTTATGTGCTATTACGGAAATTAATTTAAAAGTATCTCCTCTGCCTGAGTTTGAAGAAACTTTTTTAATCAGCGGAATAGATTATGATCAAGCAATAGAAGTGTTTAGAAAGGCGCTAGACTCATCTTTGGAAATTTCTGGTGCTTGTTTTTTTCCTGAAAGTAACGCATCTTTTTTAACGCTTAATGATGTAAAAAAAGATACATCAGTTTTAGGTCTTAGGGTCCAAGGTCCAAAACCTTCAGTGATAGAGAGAATACAAAGCCTAAGTAAAATGTTTAAAGATAAATCAGTATCGATGCTTGACACTTATCAAACAGCAATATTTTGGAGAGAAATTAAAAATTTTGAAGGGTATTCAAATTCAGATGATTTTGTTTGTAAAGTTTCTTTACCAATAACTAATATGATAAATTTTTTAAAATATTTTGAAAAAACTAATTTTAAATATTTCTTAGATTGGGGTGGCAATATAGCTTGGTGCTCTTTAGAAAATCAGAATGACCTAGATCAAATGAGGATATTTTGTTTAAAACATGATGGTCATTTAACCGTATTAAGAGCAAATGATAACTTTAGAAAAAGTGAGGAATTTTTAACCAATTCGGATGCTAATCTTAAAATTTTATCAAAAAAATTAAAAGAAAGTTTTGACCCTAAAGGAATACTAAATCCAAATAAAATGTATGCAGGAATTTAATGCAAACTAATTTTAAAAAAGATCAGCTTTTAGATCCTGAAATACAAAATTCAGAAAAAATTTTTAGGAAATGTGTTCATTGTGGCATGTGTAATGCAACTTGCCCGACCTACCAGATCCTTGGTGATGAATTAGATGGTCCAAGAGGAAGAATTTATATGATTAAAGATATGTTGGAAAATAACAAGCCAGCAAATGAAAAAATTGTAAAACATATAGACAGATGTCTGTCTTGTTATGCATGCGTCACTACTTGTCCATCAGGAGTAGATTATATGCATTTAATTGATCATGGTCGAAATCATGTTGAGAGAACTTATAACAGGCCACTGTTTGAAAAATTAATAAGAAACCTGTTAGCTTATGTTTTACCCAAACCTAAATTATTTAAATTTTTAGGAAAATTAGCATTATTCACAAAACCACTTCATTCTGTTTTACCAAGAAAATTAAAGCATATGATTTCTTTTATGCCTAAAACTTTTCCAAAGTCAGAGTATCCAGAAAATATTGTATTCAAGCCTAAGAAAAAATCTATTTCGAAAGTTGCTTTATTGACTGGCTGTGTTCAAAAAGCAATTTCTCCAAATATTAATGATGCATCGATTAATGTTCTATTAAGACATGGAATTGAGGTTCATGTTTTGAGAGAAATAAAGTGTTGTGGTTCTTTAACTCACCATATGGGCAAAGAAGATGCTTCTCACAAATATTTCATAGAAAATATCAATGCTTGGCACAGGTTATATGAAAAAGAAAAAATAGACGCAATTTTAGTTAATACATCTGGCTGCGGTACAACAATTAAAGATTATGGTTTTGTTTTTAAAAATCATCCAGATAGATCACTTAGAAAAAAAGCAAAACAAGTAAGTGAGATTGCATTAGATATTACAGAATATTTAGAAGAGTCTATTAAACTTGATTTTACAAGAACTAATAATTCAAAAAGATATAACATCGCATATCACTCTGCATGTTCAATGCAGCACGGACAAAAAGTTCATAGCCAGCCAATAGAATTATTAAAAATGACAGGGAACAACATTTTAGAAGTTCCAGATGGGCATTTGTGTTGTGGTTCTGCTGGTACATATAATTTGATGCAAGAAGAGCTTTCATCAGAATTGCTTAAAAGAAAATGTGAAAATATAAAAAAAATTAAACCAGATATTATTGCTGCCGGAAATGTAGGGTGTATAACACAAATTGCAAATGGCACAGATATTCCAATTGTTCATACTATTGAGCTTATTGATTGGTTTACAGGTGGCAAAAAACCTATGGGATTAAAAAGTTTATGAAAAAAATTTTAGTGACAAGAAAACTTTTACAAGAAAATGATGAAAGAATTTCCAGTTTATTTGATGTAAAATTAAATCATGAAGACAAACTTTATTCGTCTGATGAGCTAATAAAGTTAAGTGAAGGTTGTGATGGAATTTTAGCTTTTACCACAACACCTTTTAATGAAGAAATGATCAATCGTTTACCAGAAAGTATAAAAATAATTTCTAATTATGCTGTGGGTTATGGAAATATCGATATTGAAGCAGCAAAAAAAAGAGGAATAGCTGTAACAAATACTCCTGAAGTTTTAACTGACGCCACAGCTGATATTTCAATTTTATTATTACTTGGCGCTTCAAGAAGAGCTTATGAAGGAAGAAAAGCAGCTGAGAAAGAAAATTGGTTATGGTCTACCGATTATTTAATTGGAAAACAAATGACCGGTAAAAAATTAGGTATTTTGGGAATGGGAAGAATTGGAAGAGCAGTTGCAAAACGAGCAAGAGCTTTTGATATGGAAATTCATTATCATAACCGTAACCCGTTAAGTAAAGATTTGGAGGAAGGTGCAATTTATCATAAAGATATTAATGACTTGTTTAGAAATAGTGAATTTTTATCAATTAATTGTCCTGGCTCAAAAGATACTGAAAATTTAATTAATGAAAAGACAATAAAAAATTTTCCAGATGGAGTTGTGATTGCAAATGCCGCAAGAGGTGAAGTTATTGATGATGAAGCAATGATTAAAGCAATGCAAAATGGAAAAGTTTTTGCTTTAGGACTGGATGTTTATAGAGGTGAGCCTAAAATAAATAATAAATATTTAAAATTAGATAACTTGTTTTTACTGCCACACTTGGGCAGTGCTACAACAAAAACAAGAATTGCAATGGGTGATAGAGCTATCGATAACTTAGATACTCTTTTAAATCAGAACAAAGAACCAAAAGACAAAGTTAATTAATCAACCTTTGGTTGTTAAAAATTAATAAATATCTGTATTTTTTCTTAGCACTTGCAACAAGAACTAAAAATTTCATTAACTAATTAAATAGACAACTGCTGATTTTTTAGGCTAAATTGCGCCTGTTAAATTTAACTAACATGGGAGAAAAACACATGTCAAAAAAAAACGTTACGTCAAATTCAAGACGTAAATTTTTTAAAAAAGCAGCAGCAGTTACGGGTGCTACAGCAGCAGCTGTCGCAATGCCTAACGTTGGTGCTTGGTCAGGTTCACACGGAAAAACTGTGAAACTGAAAATGCAAGCTGCATGGGGCGGCGGTATCTTCTTGGAGATGGCGAAACAATATGCAGACAGAGTAAACGCAATGGGTGGTGGATCACTTCAATTAGAAGTTCTGCCAGTTGGCGCGGTACTTAAAACTTCAGAAATCGCAGATGGTGTTAGTAAGGGTATCGTTGATGCTTCTCACTCAGTGACTGCTTACTGGTATGGTAAGAACGCTGCTGCATCTTTATTCGGTACAGGTCCTTCTTATGGATTCTCATCTCAAGAATTAATGGGATGGATTGAAGAAGGTGGCGGAAGAGCTTTATACGAAAAGACTTTAAAGAAAATTGGTCTTGACGTTGTAGGTTTCTTTGCAATGCCTATGCCTGCACAGCCTTTCGGTTGGTTCAAAAAGAACGTAAAAACTGTAAAGGATGTAAAAGGAATGAAGTACAGAACAGTTGGACTAGCTACAAACGTTCTTCAAAAAATGGGAATGGTTGTAAGACAGTTACCAGGTGGTGAAATTCAACCTGCAATGAAAACAGGTTTAATTGATGCTGCTGAGTTTAACAACCCTACTTCAGACAAAGACTTTGGTATGCAAGACGTTTCTAAGCATTATCACTTAGGAAGCTTCCACCAATCTCAAGAGATGTTTGAAATGCAGTTCAACAAGAAAAAATACAACAGCTTATCACCAGCACACCAAGCAATCATTAAGCACGCTGCTGAAGCTGCTAACACTTCAAACTACTTCATGGCATTAGTTAGATACTCTAACGACCTTGGAAAACTTATGAATGAGTCTAAGGTTAATGTGTATCAAACTTCTGATGCAATCCTAGATGCTCAACTAGCAGCATGGGATGTAGTGATGAAAGACTTTAGAAAAGATCCATTGTTTGATGAGATCGTAAGATCACAACAAGCATATGCGAAAAAAGTCATGAAATACTTATTTATGAACCAGCCTAATTACAGACTGGCTTATACTAGAGCGTTTGGTGACCCAGCTAAGGTTAAAATCTAGTTAATATAAATTTAAGGGGGCTGAAATATCAGCCCCCTTTTTTTTATAGAATTTTAATCATAAGAATATAAGAGTTTTTAAATGAATAAATTCATAGAATTTGCAGATAATCTGAGCATGTGGGTTGGAAAAGGCTTTGCTTGGTGTATTGCGATTTTATGTTTTGGAACAGTTTATGAAGTTGTAATGGGTTATGTATTTAATGCCCCAACTTTATGGAATTTTGATTTCAGTTTACAGATGTATGGTGCATTATTTTTAATGAGTGGTGCTTATACACTTTCTCAAGAAGCACATGTAAGAGGTGACGTAATTTACAGATTATTTTCAATTAAAAACCAAGCAAGAATAGATTTGGTTTTATATTTTTTATTTTTCTTTCCAGGAATTTGTGCTTTGGCATTTTCTGGAATTGAATATGCAGCTGATGCATGGAAATCGGCAGAGAAAAGCTGGAACAGTCCAGCACAGATTCAAATTTATATGATTAAAACTCTAATTCCAACTGCAGGTTTCTTATTAATCATCCAGGGATTGAGTGAAGTCATGAGATGCATTATTGCAATTAAAACAGGCGAGTGGCCTCCAAGAATGTCAGATGTTGAAGAGACAGAAAAAAAATTAATGAATAAAAAAGAAGAAGCTATGTATAAGGAGAATTACTAAATGTTTGGAATGACAAATCCAGAAACAGCACTCTTTATGATGTGCATTTTCCTATTCTTTGTTCTTTTAGGATTCCCAATTGCATTTACGCTTTTAGCGATGGGTGTGGGTTTTGGATATTTTGCTTACTTTACTCCAGATATGACTTCTATTTTTGATAATAGAATTTTTCACTTAATTATAAATAATACATATTCCGTGATGGATAATCACGTTCTGACCTCCGTCCCCTTATTTTTATTTATGGGTTATCTAGTTGAAAGAGCTGGTATCGTATCAAAATTATTCTTTGCCATTAGATTAGCTTCTCACAGACTTCCTGCTTCTATGGCGGTTGCTGCTTTAGTTACGTGTGCATTGTTCTCTACCGCAACAGGTATTATTGGAGCCGTAGTTACATTGATGGGCCTTTTAGCTTGGCCAGCAATGATACAAGCGGGTTATGATAAAAAATTTGCCTCAGGCGTAATTTGTGCCGGGGGATGTCTTGGAATTTTAATTCCTCCAAGTATCATGTTAATTGTTTACGCAGTTATTGCGCAATTATCTCCGCTTAGATTATTTGCGGCAGCAATGTTGCCTGGATTATTATTAGCGTTTCTTTACATTTGTTATGCAATTGGGTTGGCAATGTGGAAACCGCATTTAGCACCAAAACCAAAAGCAGAAGAGATACCTGAAAAAAGTGTTATTATAAGAGAAGTAATTATTTCATTTGTACCTTTATTTACTCTAATTATTTTAGTTTTAGGTACTATTCTTGGAGGTCTAGCAACACCTGCGGAAGCAGCAGCTGTTGGAGCTTTTGGTGCAATCGTATTAGCTTATTTCTATCGAACTTTAAAATGGGAAGCGTTTAAGGAATCTGTATTCTTAACTGCAAAAACATCAGCGATGATCATGTGGCTATTTATTGGATCCTGGACATTTGCATCAGTTTTTTCTTATTTAGGAGGACATGAAATTTTTGAACATTTTTTTAAATCTCTTGATTTAGAGCCTTGGCAATTTTTAGTTATTACCCAAATTATTATTTTTATGTTGGGATGGCCTTTAGAATGGACTGAAATTTTAATTATCTTTGTTCCAATATTTTTACCTTTATTAAAAACATTTGGAGTTGATCCTTATTTCTTTGCAATGCTAATTGCACTAAATTTACAAACCTCTTTTTTAACCCCTCCAATGGCCATGTCGGCCTATTATTTAAAAGGGGTTCAGAAAAAAAATGTTGAACTAATGGACATTTTCAAAGGAATTATGCCTTTCTTGCTTATCGTAGTTATAGCAATGATCATTATGTATAATTTCCCAGGTTTAGCATTGTGGTTGCCAACCGCTTTATTTGGACCAGCTTAATCTATTAAAATAAATGAAAGATCTTTGTTTTTTATCAGCAAGTGAAATTGCAAAAGGTGTGATTGCTGGTGAATTTTCATGTGAGGATGTTGCAAAGAGTTTAATTGCAAGAGCAGATGAATTTGAAAAAACTGTAAAAGCTTGGGAATTTTTAGATAAGGATTTTGTTTTACAAAAAGCAATTGATGCAGATGACCAAAGAAAGTTGGGAAGACCAACAGGTCCTTTACATGGTGTTCCAATTGGAATTAAAGATATTTTTGGAACCAATGACATGCCAACAAGGTGCGGAACAAATTTAGTGGGTGGAGCTCATACCAAAAATGATGCACAGGTTGTAACTTCTTTAAGAAATTCAGGTGGATTAATTATGGGAAAAACAGTGACAACAGAATTTGCTTATTTTGATCCAGGAAAAACAACCAACCCTCATGATGAAACTAGAACACCAGGTGGATCATCTAGTGGATCGGCAGCGGCTGTTGCATCTTATATGTGTCCAGTGGCGATTGGATCGCAAACAAACGGTTCTGTGTTAAGACCCGCGTCGTATTGTGGTGTAATTGGTTACAAGCCAACTTATGGACTTGTATCCAGAAAGGGAGTTTTAAAACAATCTCATTTACTCGATCATATTGGAATTTTTGCACGAACAATTGAAGACATTGCTCTCATTTCAAGAGAAATTTACGGTCAAGATCAAGAAGATATCTCAACTATTCCTTATGCTGCATCAAATATAATTGATGTTTGTAAAGAAGAACCACCTTTTGATCCTAAATTTGTTTTTTTTAAAACATCTAAGTGGAAAAATGTAGATAAAGAATCTGTAAAAATATTTGAAAGTTTTATAAAAAAATATTCAAAATATATTGAAGTTGTTGATGCACCTTCATACTTTGATGACATTTTTAGATACCACCAAATTATACATGAAACAGATATGGCTTATGCATTTTCAGATTATTATAAAAAATCAAAAAACAAACTTGGAAAAAAATTAGTTGAAGCAATTGAAAGAGGCATGAAATATAAATCACAAGAGTATGTTGAGGCTTGTGAAAATCAAAG
>Ga0255759_10000964_pt1 | contig 25999 bp, 19 predicted proteins | sample 101ome_20_FD_179959 | JGI IMG/M metagenome (GOLD analysis project Ga0255759, IMG submission 179959) | Coastal salt marsh microbial communities from the Groves Creek Marsh, Skidaway Island, Georgia - 101404AT metaG (version 2) | ecosystem: Environmental > Aquatic > Marine > Intertidal zone >...
GTTGTTGCTTAAACGTTTAGGATCCATTGAACCTCTTGCACGTTCAAACTCTACATCACAACTGTCACAACGAAACACACACATCGTTAATTCACGCTTGTAGGTGTGTTCCTTGCCTGTTTTGCTAATGCGAACGTGTCGGGTTTGCTTTTTATATTCGTTCAAATACATAATTATATTTACATTAAGATTATAAAATTATCTAATAAATAGTAATAACGAAAGGAAAAATATGAGTATCTGCACCTTGACTGACGCTGCAAAAGCACAAATTGATTTATTATGTGAAGAAAATGCGTGTTATGCAATTAGTTTAAACTTAAAAGGCGGAGGTTGTGCAGGATTCGAGTATGAATGGGGAATGATGATGTCCCCTGAAGAGCTTGAAGAAGGTGACGAAGTAATTAAAACAGACAATAACTGTACTTTTGTAATAGGTAAACACTCATTAATGTTCTTAATCGGTACAGAAATAGACTACAAAAAAGATCTAATGGGATCTATGTTTGAAGTAAACAATCCTAACGCACAATCAGCTTGTGGATGTGGTGTTAGTGTAAACTTTGATATGGATAAATTAGCAGATCCTGCAATATAAACGGAGCAATATAAATGGCAAAGCAAGAAATTGATATCGGCATTGAAGGTAACGACGGCACAGGCGATAGTATTCGCGAGTCGTTTCGTAAAGTAAACGAAAACTTTCAAGAACTTTATGCTGTATTTGGAATCGGAGGTCAGATATCATTTACTGATCTAAGTGATACACCAAACAACTATGAAGGAAATGAAAATAAAGTTGCCATTGTTAGATCAGACGGTAGTGGAATAAACTTATTAGAACTTGCGTCAGACAACAGTTTAAATGGTGATGCAGATACTATAGGTTTTGACTTTAGTGTTGACGGTAAGGTAATATTAAGACAGCTAGTATCTAAAGTATCTAATGACCCTGCTCCGGTATTAGGTGGACCTTTAGATGCAGCTACACAACCAATTGCAGCAGTAAGTGTAGACCAAGATGCAGTTGACACTTTTAATGCTGTTCATAGAACTCCAGATAGTCTTATTACAATAGATGATTTAGTTATTAACAAAGCATTTGCTGATAGAAACTATCAATCAAAAGACGTTGCAGGCGGTGGTTTACGTTTAGGTGATGAACCAGAAAGTGCAAGCATTTATACATTGACTGCAACTGGTATTTCTATTGGTAACCTTACTATACCAGGCCACGGATTAACTGAAGCATATAATGGCGCAGGATTTATTTTTAATTCAACAGGCGACGATCCGTTTGGAGTTGTAACTGGACAAACCTATTATATAAAAATCGTAAATGCTGATGCTATTGCATTATACGAAACAGAGCAGAATGCAATTAATTCTACAGGACGTATACCTCTAGCAGGAGGAACAGGTGTTTTTAGCATTGTTGATGCAGCGTATGATCCGGAATTAGAAGGTAATTGGTTAAGCAATATTGCTCTTCCAAGAAAATCTATAGTCAGACGTCAAGGCGATTCAATGACAGGTGCTCTTAACTTGTTTGACCATCCAGGCGAACTTGTTGGTACGGGCTTACCAAATGGACCTGATGATTTACAGGCTGCAACAAAACTTTATGTAGATAATGCAGCATCGTTTACTAATGTTAATCTTTATGTAAGCACTAGCGGCGACGACAGAATGATAGGTGTGCCAAAAGGTAAAGAAGGTAGAGCACCTGCATATTCTTATAGAACTGTTAATGCCGCAGCTCGCAAAGCAGAAGAAATAATGATTGCTGCACCTGCAGAGCCAGGACCATATATGCAAACAATGACATATGGAACAGGTGCAAATAATAGTGCTATCGTGACTGCCGGTGTTGGAGCACCTAATGCAGAAGCTGTAAATGCAAGAGCTTTAATTACAGCTAACAAAGAATTTATTGCAAAAGAAGTTACAGGTTATATTGATGCAACATATCCTAGTTTTGCAGGAACATACAATGTTGAAACTTGTCAACGTGATGTTGGATATATACTAGACAGTGTTACGTTAGATTCATTGTTAGGTGAAAACGCAAACTACCTGTCACGCTGGTCCGGCATAAGATATTATTCAAATGTTAGTGCGCAAAAAGCAATTGGTTCTCAACTTGTTGAAACTGTAGCAGGTATAGAATATGCCAAAACTCTTGTAAATCAAATTGTAACTGGTACACCTATTACAACGCTATATCAAACTCGTGTTACGCAAGTAGCAGGAACACTTCCTGATCCAGTCGCACAGATAGATGATAGACTAGATGCTAAGTTTGATATTATTTTAGGAATTATCGATGGTCCGACAGCAGGTGTTCTTAATGCACCGAGTATAGTAGACGGAACAACTGTTTACAAAATTAATGCAACGAACGGCAACTTAGGATTTATCGACCAAGCTGATCCTGAAAATACAGATATTATTCCAGGTAAAGTAGTTCGTGGGAAAAATTCAGGAGCAATTGGACGTATTATTGATTACAGATACGAAGCTGGGCCACGAGTAGTTGGCGTTTCTGAAACAGATGAAATAGAAGTGCAACTACTTGAACCTGTAGAGTTTGAGCCAGGTGAAGAACTTGAATATGGTAACTATGTAAGAAATACACAAATAAGTATTAGAATTGAATCAGGTATATATGAAGAAGATTATCCAATTCGTGTGCCTGCTAACGTATCTGTAAAAGGTGATGAATTTAGACGAGTTATTATACGTCCAAAGGATCGTGTTTCACAATCACGCTATGCAAATACTTTTTTCTATAGAGATGCAGAATTCGATGGCTTAATTTTAGGACCTAGCAGCATCCAGAATATTTCATTTACTCCACAGCCAGATGCATTACGACCTGCTGCTGTTTATTCTATATCACAATACTCAACCGATAAGTTAGGTAAAAATGCAGAATTTGATATAACAATAGATAGTAATGGTGCTGTAGCAAATGTAGTAGTAACTAATGTAGGTAAGGATTTCCAAGCCGGCGAACGTATTGTAATTGATGATGAATTTTTAGGTAATCAAGGTGCAGCAAATGTTCTTATAGAAGTCACTGATGTGCCTGCAGGAATTAAGTATGTAAATCCTCTTACTGATGCAGTAGATGGATATTTTGGTTACCACTATTTAACTAAACCAGACAGCTTGGTTAATACAGGATCAGGATATGAAAATGTAGGTAACTGGGAAACCAATGCACTTACATTAATTGATAATAAAGAATTTATTCAAGAGCAAGTTGTTAACTATGTCGAAACTACATATCCTTCACTTATTGGTAGTGCAGGATATTCTAGAGCAAAATGTTCAAGAGATGCTGGACTTATTGTTGATGCACTTATAAAAGATTTCCGTAACGGCGGCAACGAATTTAGTTTAGAAGCCCAAGGTCAATACTATGCAGGTGCAGTTGAAGCAGGAACTGAAGATGAAACAGTTGCAGGAATAGAACACATTTACACAATTGTTTCAAAGTTAATAAAAGGCGAAGCACCAACTACGCTTTACGGACCAAATGGTGATGTTCCACAAACAGGTGTAAATCTAGACTATGCCGTAGATTTGTTTAATGGGTCAGGCGAACCAGATTTTTGGGAAGCAGGCAAAACGTATAGATTAGGAAATGTAGTTAAATTTACAGCCGCACAGGTTGATCGTTATTATACTCCATCTAAAGAACATACCTCTGGTACACAATTTGATGCTCCTGAGGTTGCACAATTTTGGAGGGAAATTGACGGACCTACTACTGTAACTAGAAACTTAATTAATACAGTACAGTTTGCATTTAATTCGGAATACAATCCACCGTTACGCAATGACGAAATGGATGTGTTCTTAATGAATGATGCAACTATTTTGCGTAATATTACTGTACAAGGACACGGTGGATTTATGCTTGTACTTGATCCTGAAGGACAAGTGCTTACTAAATCTCCTTATGTACAAACAGGATCCAGTTTCTCGCAATCGGTAAACAAACAAGATTTTAGAGGTGGATTGTTTGTTGACGCATTTGTTGGTAACTCAGCTGTACAAGTAACTGAAAAGGTTGACGGAAGCAACTTTAGATTAGCAATAAAAAGTTTAGGAAGTCAATCAGAACCACAAGGATTGTTTGTAAGACGTCCGCAAGTACCTTGTGCATTTTATGTGGACGGAAGACGATTCCAGGTCAATGCTGTTACTAATTACAACCCAGCAGCAGGCACAGCAGAAATTATCTTAGATCCTAGTTCAAATGATGGAGTTGGATTTACTGGAGTAACAAGTCAATTATCTACAGGTATTGATTTGGACAGTGTAGGAACATTTGAATTTAACGAAGAAAAGTGTGCTAGAGATTCAGGATACATTATTGATGGTGCAAAATATGATACAGTATTAGGAACCAACTATAACAGCACTTACAACGGACTTGCATATCAAAGAGCAACAGGTGACTATGTGCAATCTAATCAACAATCACAAACTACCGGTGCTATAGAATTTGCAAGAGATGAAGTGCTTGCACTTACAGAAGTAGATGATTATGTTCTTGCAGAAACTAGAGTTACTGCTGCATTTGATTCGGTTGTCTCCATAATCCAAATTGATGCAGACAATGCAGATCCATTACTAGCTGATATAACAATCGGCGGAAATAATATTCCTGCACTAGTCTTTCCTGCGCCTGATAACTTACCAACACCGGCTGCTGAAAATGCAGCATTAAGATTGCAAGCAAACAGAGAATTCTTAGCTGATGAAGTTGTTGCCTTTGTAAATGCAGGTTCACCTCCTGCAGGATATGATGAAGATAAATGTGCAAGAGATGTAAGATATATTGTTGACGCACTAACATATGACATTTTATATGGTGGTAATAGTGCAACTATTACTAATGCAAGGGCATATCTTGACGGTGCAGTAGCACAATTACCTGTAGATCAAAGAACAGCAACTGGTGATGCTTATGCACATCTTGCTACAGTAGTAGCAACAGTAGTTACAGATGCTACAGGTGTACCAACAGTAGTACCAACAGCAGGAAACGCTACAGGTCAGTCAGCAGCAGGAGCAGCTGGTACAGCAACAGAAACAGCTATTTTGACACAAAGAATTGGGTTAATTGAAACAGTTGCAAGAGATGCAAATTTAAATTCAGTTCCTGATAATCCAACTTATCCTGACTATGAAACTTTAATGAATGATACAGATCTACACGCAGCAGCTAATGACATTGCTGCAAATAGAACTCTTATTGTGCATAGAACAGTACAAAGTGTAGATTCGCCGATTCCTATCACCCTACAAACAGCTGGTAACAGAAGTATGTTAGGCAATGACTTTACACAAATTAATGATTTAGGATACGGATTGGTTGCTGTAAACGGTGCATTGTCAGAAATGGTTAGTATGTTTACATACTATTGTTATGCATCTTACTATAGTAAAAACGGTGCTGAAATTAGATCACTAACAGGCTCATCGTGTTATGGTGAATTTGGTCTAGTTGCTGAAGGTGCTGATCCAAACGAAATTCCAGACGGAGTTGAACTTTATGAAGATATGGTTCAACCTGCAAAAGCTTTTACTAATGATGTAATTTTACATCTTACAGGACCAATAATTGCCGGTGAAGGAGATGTTTTAGTTCAAGATATTACTTTAGCTCAAGGAGTGTAGCAGTTTCGACAAGTAACACAGGCGGATCTCAAACAGTTTACTTAACTTCTATTAATGGTGCTTTTGATACAACAAATCCAATTGTTAATCAAACAGGACCAGTTAACTACGGTGCACCAAGCATTCCTGTAAGAGTTGATAGTACAGGTTATAGAAATGATGCAGAAAGTCTTAACATTTATGTATACGATATGAAAGATCCTCCATCAAATAGATCTGAGTTCGACGTGTACCATCCTGCTCGTCCAGCTTTTGCAAGATATGAAGTTGCTAATGTTGAACAATCTGATCACATACTCGGTTCATATCAAAATGTAGGTGATGAACCTACAAGCGAAGTAGCTGCTACCTTTACAGGTGGACCTAATGCAACTGCGTCTGAAATCAATGCAAACTTTACAATTACAAAAACTATTAATGGTGGTTACGGAGTTATTGTAACTAACGCAGGTTCGGGCTATAGAGCAGACGACTCATTTTTAATTACTGGCGATTTGTTAGGTGGTGCTACACCAGCTAATGATGCGACTATTACTATTACAGAAGTAGACGGAGGCACACCTACAACTGGAGCAATCAGTGGTGTTACAATTACTGGTACAATTGCAGTGGAAGATAGTACACCATACTATACTGGAACAGTATACAAATTAAACTTTAGTACAGGGGATGCACAATTTAGTCAAAATGGTTTGTTGAACGAAGTTCCTTTTGGTACTATGATACAATATCGTAGAAACCAAACTCACATTATCAGCGATCTAGCAAGACCTGATGTACTTACAATACGTCCTTCAACTGCTGTGATATTTGACGAAAACCCAAATTTTGTTTACAGATCAATTAGTTTCTTAACATCTAACAGTTTGGGCGAGGCATTACCAGCAAATACTTCTCAAGCAGGATTTGACGAAGGTTATGACTATATTAGAATGTTAATAGAGAGTTCCAAAGCTCAAGAAACAATAGATACTGTATATGACACTGACGGAACAACGAAACTTACAGGCGGAACAACTAAAGGTGGCACAGCTGGGGACGTTGTACTTGCTTTACAGCCTGTATTAGATGACAATGAGATTTTTAGATTAAACAATAACCTTAGAACTCCAATTACTAATAGACCTATTGGATGGAATGTAGATAGTTTAGCAACATTTGCTCCAATCATAACTTGGCAAGGTAAGAAGCATTATGTTTATAATGCAAGAGGTGTTAAGGCAACTGCTGTCAACACAAATATTACAAGTACTACACAGGCAAATCCTGTAGTTGTAACATACGATACTGACATTAATTTAGAAAATGGACAACTAGTTTCATTTAGTGGTGTTGTAGGAATGACCGAATTAAATGGTAATAGCTACTATATAGGAAATGTAACTAGCACAACAGTAGAATTATATACTGACAGCGGTTTATCAACAGGGGTAGACGGTACAGTTTTTGCATTACCGGCTACAGCAGGAACATTAAGTACAGTTAGAGATTTAATTGTTCCTACAGCAGAAGATAACGATTATCAGCTAGTTGATCTTTTTGATATTGATACTATTAACCAAACTAATGCTACAGGTATACATACTCCTGTCGTTTTAGGTTCTGAATTAGTTACTATTAGAGCAGGTCTAAAAGCAGGATCACTTGCAGACGTTACAGTTAATATTTCAACTTGTCGTGCAACAGGACACGACTTCCTAGATATTGGTACTGGTGGATTTAACACAAGTAACTATCCGAATGTTATTTTTGGTGAACCAGGAGAAAAAGACGAATCTAAAGAAACTGTTGAACGTGGTAAAGGTCGTGTGTTCTTTGTAAGTACAGACCAAAATGGTATCTTTAGAGTTGGTAAGTTCTTTAGCGTTGACCAAGGTACTGGTACAGTTACATTTAGTGCGTCAATTGCGCTGTCAGATGTTGACGGCTTAGGCTTTAAACGTGGTGTTGTTGTTACTGAATTCTCAACAGATACAGCAATGACTGATAATGCATCAGACTCAGTACCAACAGAAGGTGCTGTTCGTGGTTACGTGAATAGACGTTTAGGTTATGATGTAAACGGTAATCCAGTTTCGAACAAACTAGGACCAGGTGTTCTTGCTCCAAACGGTGCTGTTCCGATGACGGATGATCTTAATGCAAACAATAACACTATTACTAACTTAAAAGCACCGAATTCAGATTCAGATGCAGCAACTAAAGCATACGTTGATGCAAGTACTGCTGGCTTAGACGAATTAAAAGATCTACGTTCTATAGAATACAATGATTATGATCAAGGTCAATTAATAGTTGCTACAGGTTTAAAGAAGCTGATATTATCAGCTGGATCAATTGTAGGCAATTCTTTTGATGTTTGCGATGTTATTACAGGCAATGAATCAGGAGCTACTGGAAATATTGTAGATATTGAAGAAGGTCTTGTTGCTAGTGAAGGCGCTATTGTAGTTGTTACATATACCCCAGTTACTGGAGAATTTAGTGACGGTAAACCAGTAGGCAATTCTCTTCCTGCAGATACAATTACAGCACCAGGAGGCAAGCAAGGTTTAGTAGTAGATGGTCCTGTAGATGAATGGGCAAATGGTGTATATTCTTCTGCAAGTGATGTTACTGTAACAACTAATAGAATAATCACACAAGATTTGAATGGAGATGTAACCGACCGTTACACTGAAATTGATGTACAGATTAAAGCTAACACTATCCGTAATGCAGATATAGCAGCAGACGCAGCAATTGCACAAAGTAAACTGAATTTAAATGCAGCAACTACTAGAGCAAATCCTGTAAACATCAATCAAAGTGATTTAGGTGTTGCAAGTTTTGATAGTAATATCTTTACTTCTACTAATGGCTGGTTAACTATTGAAAATGGTGATTTACCTCTTAGAACAATACAACGTATATCAGACGGTACAGTACTAGGAAATTATAATGGAGATAGTTCAGATAATGATATAGACGAAATTCCATTTAGTGTAATTATTTCAGAAGGCGGCGGCCTTACAGATGATGATTTTGTTACATTAGTACCAAGTGTAAACGATCCTGGCCAGGCACTAATAAGAACAGGTACAGGTACTTATGGCATTTCTAATGTTACAACTACAGGTGAAGTCAACAGTCTTGTAAAAACAGATGCATCTGGAAGTATTCAAGTAAACTCACTAATATTAGGTGGTGACTCAAGTTATGAAGTGTTAAGTCTTGATACACTTGAACTAGTATTTAAAACTCCAGCACAAGGAGAGATACTAAGAGCTGTTGGACAAACTGGTGTATCAGCTGGCGGTCCTGATATAGAAATTCCTGGTTGTGTAAATATTGGCTCAACTGGTGTTGCAGAAAGTACACTACAAGGTATATCAAACCTAAACGGTGAAGCAGCATTAGCGGTAGATTGGATTTACAGTAGCTTTATAGAAGCGCCAGGTGAAAAAGGTGCAGCGTCAACAGGTTTAGCTATTGGTGCCAATACTGGTAAAACAACACAAGGAGAGGTAGCAATTGTTACTGCTGACGCAGGATCTAGTGCAAGCTTATCACCTGCAATATTTAGTGCATCAGGATTTGTTCCTGATACAGATGACGCATATGATATAGGTGGCGCAACAGCAAAATATGCAAATGTATATGCAACTTATTTTAGAGGTACTGCTACTGAAGCTTACTATGCTGACTTGGCAGAGAACTATACTGCTGATGCAGCGTATGAACCAGGAACAGTTGTTGTGTTTGGAGGAGAGCAAGAAGTTACAGTTTGCTCTGCTAAAGGACAAACTAGTGTAGCAGGTGTTGTATCAACTAATCCAGCATATTTGATGAATTCACACGCAGAAGGTGATAATATTGTTGCTCTAGCATTACAAGGTCGTGTGCCGTGTAAGGTAATTGGCAAAGTTAAGAAAGGCGATATGCTTGTTTCAAGTGCTGTTCCAGGATATGCTATTGTTGACAATAGTGCAAAAGTTGGTACTGTAATAGGTAAAGCATTAGAAAATAAAGAAGATGGCGATCGCGGCATTATCGAAGTAGTTGTAGGAAAGCACTAATGTCAGAACAAGAAAGAGATCAAAAAAAGAATATTGAAAACTTGATCAAAAAAGGTGCACCTACTGCTTTTGATTTAAAAAATCCACAGCCTAGACAAGTGGTTGCAACATCAGGTAAAATAAGAATTAAAGTGGGGAATCCAGCAAATGGCTAAACAAATAATTGATATAGGTACTAGTGCTAATAAAGGCGATGGTGATCCATTACGCACAGCATTTAGAAAAATAAATGAAAATTTTACAGAGCTTTATGCTGCAAATGGTGACGCAGATGGTGCTGCAACCAGTGTTTTGCCTAGTGCAGATGCAACTTATAACTTAGGTAGTGCTGATAAACAATGGGCTGATGTTTTTATTGCAGACTTCATATACTTAAACGGTACACGAATTGAAGTTAATTCTAATGGTGCTTTACTTGTAGGCGGAAGCAATCCAATACAAACACAAGACACTATGGGCAGTGTGTTTGGCGACGATTCAACATTACTTGTAGACGGTGTAAACAATTTAATACCTAGTTCAGTAATACAAGGTACTGAAGCAACTAACTGGGACACAGCGTTTAGTTGGGGCGATCACGCAACAGCAGGATATGCACCACAAGCAACAACATATACTAAAGTAGAAGTAGACGCAGCTATAGCAGCAGTTGACCCATTTAGTGGCGATGTTACTGGTTCAGTATTTGCTGATGATTCAACACTATTAGTTGATGGTGTAAATGGCAAAATTACTGGCGAAGTTACAGGAACAATATCTAGCACAAACTGGCAGGCAGCAAGTGACAGTTACCTAACTATTGCAAATGGTGGCTCTACTGGTCCAGGACCTATTCAAATTGTAGCATCAGCAAATTTAGATCTTTCTGCAGGCGCGGGACAAGTAATTAATGCAAATAGAAATATTGTAGCAGCAGAAGGTGTAACTGGCGATGTAACTGGTAACGTTTCGGGTAATGTTACAGGTGATGTCAAAGGTAGCGTGTTTGGCGACGATAGTACACTATTAGTTGACGCAGTAAATAGCGTTATACCTAAAGCAGTAGTAGAAGATAGTGCAAATTGGGATACAGCATTTGCGTGGGGAGATCATAGTGCAGCAGGTTATGCAGATGGTACTAATGAAGCAAATTGGGATACAGCGTTTAGTTGGGGTGATCACGCAGCAGCAGGATACCTAACAAGCGAAACAGACAGTCAAACACTTAGTTTAGTAGGCACAGATTTATCTATTACAAACGGCAACACAGTTGACCTAAGTGGATTTTTAACAAGTTACACTGAAACAGATCCAGTAGTAGGTGCGATTACAGGTATTGTAAAAGCAGACGGTGCTGGAAATATTAGTGCGGCAGTAGCAGGAACAGATTACTTAACAAGTGTAGCATTTGCAGATCTAACTGCAACTCCTACTACAATTTCAGGTTATGGCATAACTGATGCATTTGATGGAACTTATGCTTCGTTATCAGGATCACCAACAGCACTAAGCGACTTTTCAAACGATTTAGATTACGCAGGTATTGTAGGCGGAGCAATACAAGCAAACGGTTTACCTAGCGGTACAACATTTACAGACACACTTACATTACCTGTATTAACAGCAGAGCCTAGTAGTCCAGTAAACGGAATGGTTGCAGTTGCAGATGGTACAAGTTGGGATCCGATGTTAAACGCTGCACAAACTATGGTAGTGTATCTAGCAGGTGCTTGGAGACAAATTGCACAAGGTGGCGTATAAGTTGATTACGATAAATATGTATAACAATAGGATTTTGAAGAATGGCAAATAGATTTCCACTAGTACTCGATACTACAGACGGCAATAAAATTAAAGAATTACCCGCTACTGATAATTTAGATTTGCGTGAAAATTCAATTGTCAATGTACAAAATATTAATTCTTTAGGTACAATCAATGCTCCTAATATAACGGTCAATGGACAAAAATTAGTTGCACAAAATTTTAGAGACTTAGCTGATACTCCTAGTACATTTATAGGAAGTGAAAATTATTTTGTCAAAGTAAATGAAACAGGTTCAGGTATCGAGTTTCGTCCATTAAGCGAAATCGGAACTATTAGTGTTGCTGGTATAACATCAACTGAAAACATTGTTCCAAACACTAGTGGAATTGGTCAAGTAGGCACTATTGATAAAAAATACCACAGGGTTGTTTCAGAAGAATTAGTAGGCGATCTTGTAAGCTACGGCGGTTCTACTGTTTTTGATGCTACTACAGGAAAAATTAGTTATGCTGCACTACAAGGTGCGCCAGGGTTCCTTTCAGAATTCCAAGATGATATTGGATTTTTAAGAGCAGCAGATTTAAACACAGAAATTGCAGGTTTATTTGACGAAGGAGTTCCATTCCAGTCTGATATTAAAGGTTCAGTGTTTGCAGATGATTCTACTGTATTAGTTGACGGGACGTCTGGTGTTATTGTTGGCCCTGTTGCTACTACAACAGTTGAAGCAGGGCAAATTACAGGTTCTGTACAAGTTACAGCACCGATTGTAAACTTGGAATTTTTAGAAGGTACGAATGGAAGCAACCTTAAAATAGAAGCGACAGAAAATTATGATGTTGTTATAGGTCAAGAAAATACTGGTAATGTTAAAATTTACAACGCTCAAGCAGAAAACTTTACAGCAGGTATTGATTTAGGAATAGGCGAAATAATAGGAGCGACAGATTTAATTTTAGGAGCAGCCAACAGAATAAAACTTGTTAATGGTATTCCTTTTACTTTTTCTTCTGTAGCACAGTCTGATCTTAATCAAACAGTACCAGCAAACGGCGATTTTATTTACAACACAACTACTAATCGATTCCAAATGTATCAAAACGGTGTATGGGATGATGTAAATGGTAATGTACAAGCAACAACTGGAACATCAAACTTAAACAATCTTATTGTTGCAGGTGATCTAACTGTACAAGGAACAACTACAAGTGTAGAAACGACAAATACAACAATTACTGATAATGTTATAACATTAAATAACGGTGAAGTTGGTGCTGGTGTAACCGCTACAACATCTGGTATTGAAATAGACAGAGGATCAGAATCTAATGTATCGTTAGTATGGGACGATAGCGTTGATAAATGGACAGTAGGCTCTCAAACACTTGCAGCAGATGCATTTGAATCAGTAGCAGTCCGAACAGCATTAATTGATACAGCAGTTCCAGGACCTTTACAGATTAAAGCAGGTGACGTGGCTGATACTGGAAATGTAATTTTTATTAATCCTTACGGTAGTGGCACATTTATCACAATGCAGGCTGAAAATTATGTACTAAAAACAGGCCCATATTTGTCAAACACAGATCCATTCATAGACTTTACAACTTCAGGATCATTTAAAACTTATCAGGGAGCATTCTTTGAAGGTAACTTAACTGGTGATATTACTGGTTCAGTTTTTGCTGACGATTCAAGTCCAATGGTAGATGCTGTTGGAAATAGTATGACCGCAAATTCTGCTACTTTTACAACTACAACTTCACCTACTATAATTGGAACCAATATCAATCCTGTAACAGGACAGACTATTGTAGTAGGTGGTTCAGCAGGTAGCTTTAATTACAATGATGCCACAGGTGCAATACAAGTTGCTTCTACAGGTCCTGTGAGTATTGAAGGTGCAGCAAGCGCAGCAGTCAATATAGGCACTGGAACAAGTGGCGCAGTTACATTAGGAAGCGGAACAAACAACATAGTTGTTGCAGCAGGCACATCTGTAGATTTATCTAATGTAAACGTTCAAAACGCTGCATTCGATTTAGTAGGCAATGTAGACAATACTGCATTAGCACTAGGTGACACTGCAACTACAGTTACAATTGGTAATAGTTCAAGCTCAACAACCATATCAGGTAACTTGCAATTAAACAGCGCACTAATTGTAAACAACATTACAGCAGATGACAGTATTAGTATACTAACAGGCGGTAATACTGCAAATGAAGCAATTAGTTTAGGACCACAAGGTACTAACACTGCTATTAACTTAACAGCTACTAATTTAAGATTTAATGGTAATGTAACAACAACAATAAATGCAACAGGCGGAATAGTTGGCGATTTGCAGGGTAGTATCTATGCTGATGATAGTTCTGTAATGATTGACGGTGTAAATGCTCAAGTAGTAGGTAATGTAAGTTCTAATTTAGTTAGAACTCCCGAAATTAAAAACTTATCATCAGGCACAGACATTGATATAGAAGCACAAGGTTTCTTAGAATTGTTTGGCGGAGCAGCAAATGCTGGTTTGAGCAAAATACAACTTGATACAGCTGGTATTAATTACATAGAACTACAAACAACACCAAACACTCCTGCAGACCCAAATGACACTGCAACTATTTTAGTGAACGGACAAACAGACTCAGGTGATGTAATTATTGGTAACAGTGCTACAACAAGAAATCAAACAGTTGAAATATACAATGCTACTGTAACAGGTGATGTGATCGGTACAGTGACAGGTACCGTTTACGGAGTAGTACAAGGTGATGTAAACGGATCAATTTATGCAGACGATTCAACACTATTAATTGATGGTATTAATGGTAAAATAGTCGGGCCATTTGAAGGATCTATAAGTAAACTTGTAGGTGATGTGCAACAAATTGTAGGACCAGGAGTAATTAGCCTCGACACATTACACACTGAATTAACTACTACAGGAAACCCAGATGCATTTACACTAGCAAACGGAACGCTTGGACAAATTAAAATAATAACACGAGTAGGAGGAGTTGCAGGTGATGCAAATATTACGCCAGCAACATTTGCAAATGGATCATCTATTACAATGGGTGATACTGCTGATAGTGTTACACTAATTTATACTACTATAGGTTGGGTTGTGACAGCTGCACAAAGCATAACAGTAAATCCATAATGACAATGAATAAATATATAAAATAGGAAGCAACAATGAGCGAAAAAGAATATATTGTAAGTTTAAATAAAGGTGTAGACTACGAAGCATTCAATGCAGAAATGATCGCAACCACTGGAGCTGGAGCAATTCCAAGCAGAAGTGCTACTGTAGCAAACGCTCGTCCTGCTTCACAGCGTAATACACATTATATGCTTACAGACGAAGAAGCAGACACATTACGTCAAGACGGTCGAGTTTTTGGTGTGACGCTACGTCCTGACTTGGATCCTTCATTAATTATATCAAACCGTGCTTTGCAAATATCAAACTTTGATAAAACTACAGAAGATAGAGGAGACTTTGTCAATTGGGGCTTAAGAAGAATGAACGCAAAAAACAATCCATATGTAGGCACAGGAGTGTCTGAAGGTTATGGATATACATTAGACGGGTCGGGTGTTGATATTGTAATACAAGATAGTGGTTTGCAAATAGATCATCCAGAATTTCAAGACTCTGCTGGTAATAGTAGAGTCGTAGAATTAGATTGGTATGACGGCTTCAGTGGAGGCGGGTCTATGCCAACAGATCATTATGCAGATTATGACGGTCACGGAACTCATTGTGGTGGAATAGCCGCAGGAAAAACTTACGGATGGGCTAAAAATGCTAGAATCTATGCAGTCAAAGTAGCAGGCTTAGAAGGGTCATTAGATCCAAACAGCGGAATACCTGTTTCTGACTGTTTTGATGTTATTAAAGAATGGCATCAAAACAAGCCAGTAGATCCAACAACTGGTGTTAAACGTCCTACAATAGTTAATATGAGTTGGGGATATAATAGATTTTATAATAGTGTTATTAATTTGACCTATAGAGGAACGCTATATACTGGTACTGACATTGATTCATCTACAGAGCGTTTAGCGTTTGGACTTGTGCCTTTAGCAGGAAGCAGTGGGTTTACTTATAAAACTAATGTAAGAGTTGCATCTGTTGATACAGACATTGAAGAACTTATAGACGCAGGTGTACACGTTTGTATTGCTGCAGGCAATAATTATCATAAGATTGATGTTACTGGCGGCTTAGATTTTGATAACTTTATTGCAGCTGATACAGGTTCAGTATCTTATCATAGAGGATCAAGTCCTTATAGTGAAAATGCATTAAATGTAGGAAATATAGATAGTTTAGTAACTTCGGATGGTTTTGAACAAAAAGCATCTAGTTCAGAAACAGGCCCAGGTGTTGATTGCTGGGCTCCAGGTACAGACATAATGAGTGCAGTAAGCACAACAAATAGATTTACAGATGGTCCGTATCCTCAAGATGAAAACTTTAGAATTTGTAACATCAGCGGAACATCAATGGCTGCACCACAAGTTGCAGGTATGCTATCATTATGGCTACAATTAAATCCAAGTGCTACTCCAGCGCAAGCTAAAACATTTATACAATCTTCTTCGCAGAGTGACAATATTTTATCAAGCGGGCTAGACAATGATTATAGTAACTATAGAAGTTTATTAGGTAGCGGAAATAGATTTTCGTATAATAAATTTAACAGTTCGGTAAAATTAAGATTAGGAGAAAGCGTAGTTGAAACTGCATATCAACGTCCTACTTTCACACTTTCTGCTAATGGAGCAAGCATAAATGAAGGTCAAAATTTAATTATAACTTTGACTACAACTAACATTGCTGATGGCACTACTGTACCTTATACAATAAGCGGTGTCCAGATTGCCGATATTAATGATGCGCTAACTGGAAGTTTTACTATCAGTAATAACACAGCATCAAAAACATTTTTATTAGCATCCGATACAACTACAGAAGGAAATGAAACATTCACACTTTCATTAGACAGTATAGACGAAAGTGTAAGTGTTACAATAAATGACACAAGCACTACACCATAAGGAAAGTAAGATATGGCAATTCAATTAATTAATATCGGTAATGTAGCTAACGACGGCACTGGAGATGATCTTCGTGAAGCAATGATCAAAATAAATCAAAATTTTGAAGAATTAGATTTACGAGATGATGAACAAACTACTGCAAGTAATATTGGATTTGGCGGCGTTGGATTATTTTCTAATAAAATTAACTACAATTTACAGTTCAAAAGTCTAAATGCAGGAAATGATGTTACTATAACTGAAGCAAATGATTTGATTACAATAAATGCTTCGGGAGGTGTTCAAACATTAACCCTGCAATCAGACGTAAACTCGACAGAATACGAAGATGATGCGATTGTAAAAATTGTTGGTGGTGATTATATAGATACTGTAATTATTGATGGAGGCTTAAGAGTTAATTATACTGGGCCTACCAGAGTGCAAGATGATCCAACTCCTCAGTTAGCAGGATCTTTAGATGCTAACTTACAAAATATTACAAATGCAGCTATTATTTCTGCAAATAGATTTGAAGGTAATTTTGTAGGTAATTTGAACGGAACAGTTCACGGTATTGATGTTAGAAATATCAACTCAACTGAATTTGATTTTGGTTCAACATTTGCCGGTATAAATGTTACTACTGCATTAAATTGGTTCTTATATTTAAATGATGTAGATTACGGCAGTTTCTCAAATCCAACACCTGTACAAAGTGATTTTGGTACATTTGTTTAATACTTAATCCGATAAATACGTTGTATAAGGAAAATCTACTATGACGTTTGACCCATCTGTATTAGGATTGATATCAACAACTGGTTTATTTAAAAGTGAAACCATTTTTACAAAAAACCAAAATCTACTGAATGTTACAAGTGACGGTGTTCCATTACCTGCTAGAGTGGATACTAGCAGCATAACTAGACAAGATTATAATTATAACTTTGTATACCGAGCAGGTGATAACACTCAATATCCACAAGAAAGTAAGAATTTAGATCTAGGTATCTTTGCCAATGGCGTTTTGTTTAATTTAGATATAGGAACAAAATATCTACCTAAATATAAAGATGCAAGTCCTGTAATTTAACATTCAATAAAAATCATTTTCCTAATCTTTTTAATTATGATAGCGACTACGGTAATATAACAAACGGAAAGTATGTTTACAGATCCGGAAGTTTTCTATCTAATGGATGGAATTATGCAAATGTTTGGGGTAGTAAAGTATACTATAGCGAAACTCAATATAACAATGACTATTACAGACATAGTGATGGACATAGTAAAATATTAGGATTTTGTTTCGATGGGTATCCTATTTACGGACCTTATGGATATACAGCGGCAACAGATAGTAATTCAGGCACTTCGTTAATTAAGTCAAGCTATAGAAAAAAATTAGGCGATAGTCATAGAAATCCTTTATGGAAGTACGATAGCAAGTTAACTCTTACAGATGGTAGCGAAATTACACTTACAGCAGGATCTTTTTTAGAAGATTATGAGTATAGTAGATCAAAAAGCAGTCTTGATGAATTTAATGGACGTTATTGTGTTACACCAGATTTTCCTGATGGAACTTATGCGTACTTTTTAACATTTGAAGATGAAACATTATCGGAACCTGCTTATCCGTATATAGTTGGATCTAGCACAAAACAACAAAGGTCTTTCCCTCAGCCATTATCAGAAGAAGCAATTTTAAGCCAATCTCTTTGGTCAATAGCAACCGGCGCAAGAATTACAACTCTTATAGAAAGAAATGTTGTTTATATTCCTCTTCCTTTAAATAATTTTAATGGAATAACTGTTGAATTAATTAGTGGTTCTATACCTAATGGTTTAAGATTTGAAGGAAATGTAATTGTAGGTACAGTATACGAAGTTTCATATAATAAAACATTCAATGCTGTAATTAGAGCTAATTACGAAAATACATTTGAAGATAGAACAATAGAAATAGTTGTCACAGGACCTGATGCACCTGAATGGATAACTGCACAAGGATTATTACCAGTTGGTCCTAATAATACGTTTTATATTTTAGACAGTGAAATTGTTGACTTTCAATTGACGGCTATAGATAGCGATATAAGTGCAGGAGACAGTTTAAGTTATTATATAGCAGATGGAGATGGAGAATTACCTCCCGGCATAACACTTACTGAAGACGGTAGAATATATGGTATGACTGAGCCTCTTTTAGCATTAGATAAAAGATACGCAGGCGGCCGTTATGATATGGCACCATTTAGTGCATTACCAATGGATTTTGCTGCTGCAAGTGATTATTACGGAACACGAGAAGAAGGAACTATTAATCCTGATAGTAATTTAATTAAATTAAATAGGTACTATCCTTTTGCAGTAACAGTAACAGACGGAGAAACCTTTGTAAAAAGAGAATTTAGGATTTTTGTTGTAGGTGATGATTTCTTAAAAGCAGACAATACTGAAATGGAGGCAGGAACTACCCTATTTAATGCTGATGCTACACACGTTAGAAATCCTACCTGGATAACTCCAAGAGATTTGGGTTATAAGAGAGCAAATAATTATACAACTATTTCATTAGATGTTATAAACAATCCTACATTAGAAGGTGCTATTACGTATACATTAGAAAATGTAAATGACGATAATAGCAAAAGCGAGCTACCTCCAGGACTTAGTATTGATAAAAACACAGGTGAACTATACGGCGTTATACCTTATCAAACAGCAATAGTACAAGATTACAAGTTTACAGTAAGAGCAACAAGACGTGTTTCCGATTTAGAAACACTCTCGATATTTGGCACTTATTATGAGGATACGCTCTTAGGTAAAACAAGTTTTAAAATTTATAAAACTGATTTAACTGGTACAGCTGATGGCATAAATGATTTATTTGAACTTGTTGGAAAAGAAATTCTATTAGAAGATAATGTATATACAGTTATTAGTGTAGATGATAGAAATCCAGATTTTGATGTGATTGTTATAGATCAATCTCTAGCACCTAAAATTAACTTATTAGCATCCAGAACGTCTTCAGCAGGACAAGATCATTTTTATGTTGCTCGGTTATCTGAAAAAGATAAAAGTAAATATCAAGGCAGAACACTAAAATTTGCAGAAAATGAAGAATATGTCATTGCAGATATAACACCTTATATTGAATATAATATTAGACAAACTAACCCATCAAATGATGATATATTGCCATCCCAATCTCCAACAATTATGACTATAGGTGAAAACTATTATCTTGGGGATTTTGCTATCTGGCCTAGTTCAGCAAATGGTAATGATCGTATATTCAAATGTGTAGAAGCACATACTATGAATCAATTTTTAGATGACGACGGTATAGCTCAACCATTATTTGATCAAACAAAATGGGTAGAAGTTGCAGAAGACCTAAGTGGATTAAGTATAGCTGATAGGGTAGCAGCAACAAAACAGGCATTAGATAAAGTTTACGGAACCTCATATGTAAGAAGAGTTATACAAGGTGTTTGGAACATAAGACTACCTAGTACTAGCCAAACAAGAATTATAGAAAATATAAGGTCTTTCTTTGTAGGGGTTGATAGTACAGAATTTAATATCGAACTTGTTAGAGATAATGAAGACAGAATTTTACTAGATAGAAATTTATCAAGACAAATATCAGGTGGAAATAATTATGGTATAGGATTATTTAAAAATGATTTCTTCTTTAAAAACATAATTGTTACAAGTGAAGATCCTGTCAATATTCCATCTAGCATAAAAACATTTGAAATCAAAATTTTAGGTGAAGTAGATACAGAAATTACTTGGATAACTAGTAGTGACCTAGGAATAATTCCTGCAAACTTTGATAGTACCTTAAAGGTTGTTGCTCAATCAACAGTGCCTGATACTAAAATGATTTATACAATTACAGATGGAAAACTTCCAAATGGTTTGACATTAAGTTATACTGGAGAAATTTTAGGCGCAGCAAAACAATTTGGGACATTAGAAAGTCCTGGTTTAACAATTTTTGAAAATAAAACAGTAACTTGGGACGGTAAAATTCCTGGCGATACAACATTTGATAGAGATTACAGATTTACTGTAAAAGCCAGAGATAGATTCAATTTCAAATCTATTGAAAGAGAGTTTCTTTTAAAAGTTGAAGATTTAGATAACACCCAATATACAGATATTGTAGCCCGACCTATGTTACCTAGACAACAAAGAATACTTTACAAAGATTTTACAAGTAACACAGATGTTTTTGTTCCTAGTTATATTTACAGACCCACTGATATTAAGTTTGGTGTGCAAAAAAATATAGAAATGCTAGTTTATGCAGGTATCGAAGCAACTGAAATAGATCGATTTGTAGCTGCGGCTGCAAAAAATCATAAAAGGAAAAAATATATACTAGGTGATTTTAAAACTGCAAAAGCGATCGAACCAACAACTAAAGAGATAGTTTACGAAGTTGTATACATAGATGTTATAGATCCTGCTGTGCCTGCAACTGGTGAAGTAAGGAATAGTTTTAGAATAAACACACAGCGTGATATTACAGTAGATAGTATACAATATGCTGGAAAAGATGATGTAACAAAATACGGTTTAGGCACAGACGAACTTCCAGTTTATGGACGACAAATTGTAAAATTTGTGTTTGCGGAAAATGAAACACTTGTAATTGAAACAAGATCTGGTGATGATGTTGGTGTAAATGTAGACAACAGCGATTTTGAGTTAGAAATAAGAAATGGTAATGATTTTAATGTTGTTTTACAAACAAGTCCTGCAGAATCGATGAGATTACGCCCTTCACCTACTAATACAATTAAGGCAGATTCAGACGCAATAAAAGTAAGTAATTCTAAAGACGATGTAAGATACTTGTCTAATATTCCTAATATGAGAAATCAAATTAAACAAATAGGAAAAAATGAGAGAAACTTTTTACCTTTATGGATGAGAACGGCACAAGAAGGATTTTATGAATTAGATTATGTGAGTGCTATTCCTGTATGTTATTGTAAGCCAGGATATTCAGATGATATATTAAGACTCATAAATAAAAGTGGTTTTGATCCAAAAGATATAAATTTTGATATAGACAGGTACATTGTAAAACGTACACAAAATTCTAATGACGAACAGTATGTATTGTTCGCAAATTATCAATTCAATGTTTAAGTGTGATAAATACTTAACTAAAGAGGAACAAAAATGGCTAGTAACATTATATCAACAACGATTGACGCAACTTATCCAGTAGCAGGTGTTGACAACGACACTCAAGGGTTTCGTGATAACTTTCAAATTATCAAAGATGCATTAACAACTGCAAAAAGCGAGATTGGTGCATTACAAGATCAAACTTGTAAGGTAACAAATAGCGCCGAGGGTGTTGTAGAAAATAATTTTAATGAAAGTAGTATTCTTGATGCATCTTTAGACAATGTTACCTTTAGATTAAAACCAAACGAAAATCAAAATTTATTGCAAACAGTAAATGTAGATGTTGGTAGAGGACATTACCAAGTTTATACTATCGGTGCTGATATAGGTTCTGACCAAACAATAGATTTTTCTTTACAAAACTGGCCAGTTCGTAATACAAATGATGGAGTAGCAAGAGTTACTTTACATTTGTATGGCAACGGCAATAATAACACTGCTAAATTAATGGCAGCAAATAGTGGCGCAATATTTAAAACAAGTGCTTGGCCAACTCCTGTAGGAGATGATTCAATAGACGATTCAGCATCTGTTGTTGTAACTAGTCAAACACAACCTACTATCATAGATCTATGGAGTTATGATAGTGGTACAACTGTTTATGCTAATTATTTAGGTTCGTTTGCTAAGTCATCAGATGCATAATAATCCTTTAATAGATACTTTAGATGATTTATCAATAAATGAGATTGAACAGAAAATTGTTATTTTACAAAGAAGATATTTTTCTGCAACAAATCCATCTGTTCAATCTCAAATCGTAAACTTTTTGAATATATACAAAGAAGAATTATCAACACGTAGAGCTATAGAGGCTCAAAAACAAAGACAAAATCAAGATGATGGTGAAAATTCACTTGACAATTTGATTAATGTGTCATAAAATACAATTATGCTTATGAGAACAGACGAACTAGGAATACCACGATTCTCTAATCGCGATTTAATCGATATGATCTATTCAGGTCAATCAGATAAAGTTCACGTGGTTCTATGTAATCCCTCAGACGAAATAGATAAGTTTAATAGTGTAATGGAGGAACAAGGTTTATCGCCATTACAAAAGTATATCCCATTAGATGTAGATCAAAAGACTTTTGACGGTGTATGTCAAAGTGAATGGTTTATGCCTGAAGAATATAAAGCACTTGCTATAGAAGAATGGCTATTCGCAAAAGTAATGGAGGAAAAACAACACGCTGGTGTTGACTTTGTTTATAACTCTGAAGAATGGATGCGAGTAGAACAAGAACTAGAAGCGTTTCACGAACGTGGTATGTATGATTTATTGCGCTATATGGTTTACCTTGTAGACTTTATGCGTGAAAATGGTATTGTATGGGGCGTAGGACGTGGTTCAAGTGTAGCAAGTTATGTACTATATTTGATTGGTGTACATAGGATAAATTCAATTCAATATGAACTAGATTGGCGTGAGTTCTTACGATAAATATACGTATATAATAAGGAGACAATTATGTCAAAAGTAGCAGCCGGAAAAAAACAGCATAGAAGTATGCGAGGCAAAACAGTAGATATGGATTTGTTACGAAAGCGTAATGAATTAACACCAGCAGTAGGTAATGCAAAAGTTAATGCAAGAGGTGATGAAATTGGTCCTGGCGGACAAATTGTAAAGAAGCGTGAGGATATTGTTGCGGAACATTATGCTACTGCTAATGCATCAGCTCGTAAGCAGCCTGTTGAAGCAGTTGTAGAAGAACAACAACCTGTTGAAGAACCTGTAGTAGCAAAGCAAACAAGAACTACTAAGAAATCAGCAGCACCTGCAGAAGTAGCAGCAGAAGAAGCAGCACTTGATGCAGAAGAAGAATGGGTCGAAGACGAGGACGGCAATTTTGTAAAAAAAGGTGAATGATGTATAGTGTAAAGGAATGGAAAAAGTTTTATCATCCCTACACTGAATATCATAGCAGTAAGTTTGATATGAGAGAACTACCAGAACATTATGATGTTGACTTAGAAAAGCTTGATAAAGGTATTCAAAATACTTTGAATAACTTTGAAATGTATCAATATCAAACTCCAAATGGAGATTTTTGGCCAGGATACTTTGGATTAAATTTTAAATCAACACCAGATGCAAAAAATCCTTTACAAGATGGAAACTTTAGTAACAGTTTAGCAAGTGACTGGAGCAAAGATGATTACATTGATCCTAATTTTACAGAAAAAACAGATGCTTGGTTTTCTTATTTAGATACTATTGTAAATAAATTTAGAGGTACTGTCACTCAACTTAAATTAATCAAATTAGAAGCAGGATGTAATATAGGCATTTACCCATCAGATGATAATCCTTATGCACACCATATAGATTATCCTTGGTATCAAGGTGTAAGATTACATATTTGTCTGACTCCAGATATTGAATATGTGTGGAATATTTTAGGCACAGATCATTATGCAGAAAGAAATGGTAAAATTTATTTTTTAGACGCAGGAAAACCTCACGACGCAAAAAACAAGCAAAACAATGTAGATAGGTATGTACTTAATATCAATCTAATTCCGATGAGAGACAATAGTATCGATTATCAAATCGAAAACTCTTTATTATAACTAAAAGGTGAAGAATGGCAATTAATTATAACACGATAAAAGGCAAGCCGCGAGCAATTGGTAATAGAGTTCTTGTATCTGATATGTATTTTGGTGAACAAACTACAGCAAGCGGCTTAATCATAAGCACAGATGATGGTAAAGAACGTGGCATTTATCCAAGATGGGGTAAAGTTTATTCAAAAGGACCAGACAATAACGATGACTATTCTGTAGGTGAATGGATACTAGTAGAACACGGAAGGTGGACACGTGGTATCAAAATCGAGACAGAAGAAGATGGTGAAATAGAAGTTCGTATGGTAGAAGCAGAAAGCGTACTAGCATATAGTGATGAAAAACCAAGCGGTATATCTATTGGTAACACTACAGAAAACGGTGGATCAATATCAGTACCAAATTATTCAGGAGAAGTTTAATTGACAAATCCATTTGCAGACATTGAACGCTTTGGCTCGGCGTGTGATCAAGAGCCTAATGAAGCAAATTACAATATGTATCTAAAACTTATTGAAGAAGAGTATGAAGAACTTAGTGTAGCAGTTGCTGAAAATGATCGTGTAGAACAACTTGATGCACTTGTTGACATCCTTGTTGTTACTATGGGTGCTATTCGTGCAGGCGGCTTTGACGGAGAAGGTGCGTGGCGAGAAGTAATGGACACAAACTTTGCAAAGATTGATCCGGAAACAGGCAAAGTACGCAAACGTGAAGACGGTAAGGTATTGAAACCAGAAGGCTGGCAACCACCTCAATTAGCTCAATTCTTATCAAAAGAAATTGACATTGAAGGTGTTCCGGTATAATTTTCCTTTATTAAAAAATAAAAACACTTGACTCCTTACAGTTTATGCGTTATAATATGTATAAAATGTAAGGAGATCTCTTGATGTTAATACCAGCACCACAGTCGGCAGGAATCGGTACTACAGGCGCAGCAGGAATTGCGCTAATGATACTACACATTACAGGATATTTAACAGGATGGGCTTGGCCTTTACTGTATGTATTTTTAATTATTTCAGGCATTGGACAGGAAAATCGTAAGGCGAAAAAATAATGGCAATTCACGCAATGATAGATCTAGAAACTCTACACACAACACCTAGAGCATCAGTGTTAACTGTAGGCGGAGTTAAATTTGACCCATTTAGTAATACAGAACCTCACAGCGAATTTTATTATAAACTTGATTTAGATAGTCAAGATCGAGACGTAAGTGACGACACTATTGCGTGGTGGGGGAATCAAGATGCTAAGGTTCAAGAAGAAGCATTTAGCACAGAAGGGCGCGAACACATTGATGTATTCCTAGACAGCCTGCCAAAATGGATGGTAGGAGTTGATGTCCTTTGGGGACACGGTTATGGTTTTGACATTACTATTATTGAAGATATGTTAAGACAACGTCAAAAGCCTATTCCGTGGCAATTTTGGCAAGTACGTGATAGCCGTACGTTGTTTTCGATAGCAAAAGTAGACCCTCGCAAAGCAATGCAAACAGATTTACACAATGCATTAGCAGATGCATATTTCCAAGCAAAAGGTGTGCAAATGGTGTATAAAGAACTGGGAGTACTACGGTGAGAATCGACGGGTTGACTACTGAACAATGTAATATGCTTGATGA
>Ga0255759_10000968_pt1 | contig 25922 bp, 25 predicted proteins | sample 101ome_20_FD_179959 | JGI IMG/M metagenome (GOLD analysis project Ga0255759, IMG submission 179959) | Coastal salt marsh microbial communities from the Groves Creek Marsh, Skidaway Island, Georgia - 101404AT metaG (version 2) | ecosystem: Environmental > Aquatic > Marine > Intertidal zone >...
AATTACCGGAGGTGCATCTGGTTTGGGTGAAGCATCAACCAGACACTTTGTTTCTCTCGGTGCCAAAGTGATGATTTTGGACATCAACGATGATAATGCAAAAGCTATTTGTGATGAACTTGGTGACGACAGCGTTAAATATGTAAACACCAATATTATGGAAGAACAGCCTGTTCAGGATGCCATGTCAAAAATTGAAGAGGCCTTTGGGGCCTTGCATGTTGCAATTAATTGCGCTGGTACAGGGTATGGAGCAAGAATTCTTGGGAAAGACGCGCCGCATCCATTGGATCATTTTAAATTCATCATTGATTTGAATTTAGTGGGTACTTTTAATGTTATGCGTTTAGCTGCAGACCTTATGGATAAAAATGAGCCTGAAGAAGACGGTGAAAAGGGTGTTATTATTAATACTGCCTCCATCGCCGGTTATGAAGGTCAAATTGGACAATCTGCCTACAGCGCTTCAAAAGCAGGTGTCATTGGTTTAACCCTTACAGCTGCAAGAGACCTTGCAAGGCATGGAATTCGGGTGAACACAATTGCACCAGGTATTTTTGATACTCCTCTAATGAAACTGGCGCCGGATAAAGTCAGGGATCCTCTGCTTGAATCGACTCAATTTCCTCACAGATTTGGAATTCCATCTGAGTTTGGCAATTTAGCAGCACACATTGTTACAAATACATATTTAAATGGTGAAACCATTAGACTTGATTCAGCCATGCGAATGAAACCAAGATAATGCAATATTCGGCATATTACGTTGAGGAAAAAGACGGCTCTTTCTCTTCATCGATCGCTCAACTTGAGCTTCAAAAACCAGCAGAGGGGTTTGTTCAAATAAAAGTATCTTATTCTTCATTGAACTATAAAGATGCCTTATCTGCATCAGGCAATAAAGGAGTAACTAGGAATTATCCATTTGTTCCAGGAATAGATGCCACTGGAATTATTACCGATGGAAACTCTTCACAATTTGAGGATGGCGATGAGGTCATAGTTACAGGGTATGACATGGGCATGAACACGCCTGGAGGTTTTGGAGAATACATCAATGTGCCTGCTAACTGGGTAGTTAAAAAACCAATCAACCTAACAGCGATAGAAGCCATGTCCATAGGCACTGCTGGTTTGACAGCAGCTGCTAGCGTATTAAAAATACAAAAGTCCTCAGGAGAATCAGACTTGCCTGTATTAGTTTCAGGAGCTACTGGAGGTGTTGGATCTATAGGGGTGATGCTGATGTCTAAATTGGGCTTTGAGGTTTCAGCACTTACAGGTAAATCTTCCTCCATCAATTTCCTTCAATCAATAGGAGCTAACAATATCATTCTGCGTGATGAATATTTAGAGGCTCCATCCAGATCTATGGAGAAACCCTTATTCTCATCTGCGATTGATACCGTTGGGGGAAATATTTTAAGTAGAATGCTTCCTCAAATTTCACCTCATGGTGTAGTTGCATGCTGTGGAAATGTTGCAGGGATAGAAGTTAATACAACTGTTTTTCCATTTATTCTTCGCGGCATAATGCTTGCAGGAATCGATTCGGCAGAATCACCGATAGAATTTAAAACCAAGATTTGGAATAAATTTGCCAATGAATGGAGGCTAGATCTATCCTCAGTGATAAAAGTAGTTACCAAGGAAAATTTACAGCAAGAGATTGATCTTATTTTGAAAGGTGGCCAGCAGGGAAGGGTAGTTTTAAAACATGGAGAATAAAAATGTCAGATAAATATGATGAATATTTTGAATCAAAAGAAGCAAATGAAGATAGCAAATCTGATTCAAGGGTTGCTTTAATACTGATCGCAGTTTTTGTAGCAGGAATGGTGTTCTGGGTTTCTGGTCAGTAATTACTCTGATATAAACTTTTCAGCATCCAGCGCAGCCATGCAACCGAACCCCGCAGAGGTAATGGCTTGTCTGTAGATTTGATCTGACACATCCCCTGCAGCAAAGACCCCGGGTACGCTAGTGGCAGTGGCCATTCCATCAGTTCCTGATTTAATAGTGATGTAATCGTTTTTCATATCAAGCTGACCTTTAAAAATCTCAGTATTAGGGTGATGACCGATAGCAATAAATACCCCCGTAAGCTCAAGCTTCTTGCTTTCATTATCAGTCATTATTTCAATTGCACTCACGCCTTTCTCATCTCCAAGAACTTCCCGCAATTGAGAATTCCAATGCATCTCAATCTTGCCTTCATTAACAGCTTCAGCCACTCTATCCCGGAGAATTTTTTCAGCCCTGAGCTCATCTCTTCTATGAATTAAATGTACCTTTGAGCAAATCCTAGATAGATATAAGGCTTCCTCAGCAGCAGTATTGCCGCCTCCAACTACTGCAACTTCTTGATTACGATAGAAAAAACCATCACATGTTGCACATGCAGAAACACCTTTACCTAAAAACTCTTTCTCTGAAGCCAAGCCTAAATATTTTGCACTAGCTCCGGTTGCAATAATCAGTGAATCGCAAGACCAATTCTGACTACCGATAAGTTTAAGAGGTTGTTCAGATAAGTATGTTTTATCGATATGGTCATTGACTATCTGAACATCAAACTGTTCAGCATGTCTTTTCATTCTTTCCATTAATTCAGGTCCTTGCAAACCATCAGAATCTCCAGGCCAATTTTCAACATCGGTTGTAGTGGTGAGTTGCCCACCTTGCTCTGCCCCTGTTATGAGCAGTGGTTTAAGTCCCGCTCTCGCTGCATATATGCCCGCAGCATAACCCGCTGGACCTGAACCTAAGATAATGAGCTTATGATGTTGATATTCCATGAGCGAATTATAAGATAGAGAGTAAAGAAATTGTTATCTTTTCTAACTAATTAACTTATATCTCAATATAATATTGCTAACAGGAGTCAATCATCGCTAAAACACCAGGCCAATCAAATTTATCAGCAGGCACATTGAAAAATGTTTTTGCATTTTTTTGCCTTGGGTCTGTTTTATATATTTTTATCTCTCTAGTATCTTATTCCTCCCTTGATCCAAGCCTGTCATCAGTAAGCTCAAAATCTAATTCAATTGAGAACCTTGGTGGGCCCTTTGGTGCATACCTATCTGATGCTTTATTTTCGATTGCTGGAACTGGGGCATATTTATTTTTATTAATCATTTCGTTTGTTGCAGTCAAGTTATTATTTTTTTACCGAATTTCTGATAGAACTCATAAGATCATCAAGGTTGTTTCTGCAATCTTGTTGGTATCATCATTCTCTGCATTGAGTGAGTTTTATTATTCAGGTGATTATTTTCCTCAGTCTTCCTCAGGAGGCCTTATCGGATCAATCATCTTTTCAAATCTTTCAAGTATTTTTGGGGTAGTTGGCTCTTTAATTTTTATAGTTATATTCTTTCTTGCATCGGTCTCTTTAACTTTTTCATTTTCTTGGCTGTCTGTCATAGACGCACTTGGGCATGGAGCTAAATATCTTATTTCAGAGCTTGGCGTTTCAGTTACTCGTTTGTTTAAATTTTTATGGAGCAGCATTCGCTCTATTGATTTCTCAAAATTTCAATCTAAAGCAGAGCCTATACTTGAGCATTCTGTTGAAGAGGCTAAACCAAGAGAGTTAAATTTGCCCCCATCTTCGCCGACATCATCGCAACCAGTCACAAACTCAAAAGATGACTCTAAATTAGCAGCAAAAACCGAAATTCCAAAAAATGAATCAGGGGCAACGTCTACTGTTTATAAGCCTAAAGATAAAAATATAAATCCAGAAATGCCTTCAACAGATTTGCTCGATAGGGTGCTGGATGATGGCTCGTCTCTTACAAAAGAACAACTCGATGAGGTAGCAGATAGACTGGAGATTAAACTGCAAGAATTTGGAGTTGAAGCAAAAGTTGTCTCGGTTATTCCTGGACCGGTTGTTACTAGATTTGAGATTCAACCTGCGCCGGGTACCAAAGCAAGTAAAATTACCAATATTGCTCAAGATATTGCCAGGTCTCTAGCAGTAATGAGCGTTAGAGTTGTTGAGGTAATTCCAGGAAAATCAGTCGTAGGCATTGAAATCCCTAACACTAACAGAAAGATGGTGCGCTTAACTGAGATATTATCCTCTGACACATTTCATAACTCTGCTTCACCTTTATCAATGGCACTAGGCCATGATATAGCTGGCAAACCCATTGTGGTTGATCTTGCAAAGATGCCACATTTATTAGTTGCGGGCACAACAGGGTCTGGAAAATCTGTTGGTCTGAATGCCATGTTATTAAGTTTGCTATTTAAATCAGATCCAGAGGCTGTTCGCTTGATCATGATTGACCCTAAAATACTTGAACTTTCAGTTTACGAGGGCATACCGCACCTTCTCACTCCTGTTATTACTGACATGACTGATGCATCCAATGGTTTGCGATGGTGTGTTGCTGAGATGGATAGAAGGTATAAATTAATGTCAGAAATGGGAGTTAGGGGTTTGGCAGCGTTTAACCAAAAAGTGGCTGAAGCCAATGCAGCTGGAACTCCATTAATGGACCCATTTCAAGAAGATGCAGAGATACCTCTAGAAGAATTGCCTTCAATTGTAGTGGTTGTTGATGAATTCGCTGACATGATTATGATCGTTGGAAAAAAGGTTGAGCATTTGATTGCACGAATTGCGCAAAAAGCAAGGGCTGCTGGAATCCATTTAATTTTAGCCACTCAACGACCTTCAGTGGATGTTATTACAGGTCTTATTAAAGCAAATGTTCCCTCAAGAATTGCCTTTCAAGTATCCTCAAAAATTGATTCAAGAACAATTCTTGATCAAGGGGGCGCCGAACAGCTTCTTGGTGCAGGTGACATGTTGTACTTGCCTGCAGGTCAAGGTGTTCCAGAACGAGTGCATGGAGCTTTTGTTGGTGATGATGAGGTTCATAGGGTGGTTGACAGTTGGAAGCAAAAATCTGAACCTAATTATTTGGATGAGATTACATCGGAACTCCAAGAAACAGGCCCTATTCCAGGTTGGTCTGATGGCGATGGCTCAGACTCATCCGATGAAGATGATGAACTCTATGATGAAGCTGTTGCATTTGTTATAGAATCAAGAAGAGCATCAATTTCTGCCGTGCAAAGAAAACTTAGGATTGGTTATAATCGCGCTGCTAGAATTATTGAGGCAATGGAGATGGCAGGGTTAGTTTCAGAAATGAGTAGCAATGGAAGCAGGGAAGTATTAGTTCCAAAACAGCAATGATTGCTAGGTTTTTTATCCCTCTTGTATTTTTATTTTCAGTATCTCTTGATGCCAAGTCAATCTCAACCAATCTTTTAAATGACCAGTTAAAAAGAAATTACTCATTTATTGAGAGGTCTTTAAACGAGTCAGAGATGCAAATTGGTAACTCTGCAGGAAAGATATTGTTTAAGAACGACGAAGTAATAATTCAAGTCTTAACACCCTTTGAAGAGAATTATAGAATTAACAAGGAAACCATTGAAATTCATGATGTGTTTTTAGATCAAAAACAAACAATTGAAATTGACCAAATCAATAATTTTTTTCTTGACCTTTTAATTGAAGGTGTTGATGAGGACTCAGAAGACTACTCGGTGAGGATTATTCAAGATTCAACAATTAAAATTTATGAAAATGATAGCTCCAGTGTTATAAATTTTATATTTACCGATAATCAGCTAAAGCTAATTCGCTACACAGACTCTCTTGGGGTAGAGCATGGAGTAGAGCTTACATTATTATGATTAAGTTTCTTTTAATAGCTCTTGGCGGTGCTCTGGGCGCCCCTTTGAGATATTTTATCAATGACTTGATGAAAAATTTCTACTTTTTTATGATGCCTAGCGGGACAATGCTTGTTAATTTTATTGGATGCTTTTGCATAGGCATTGCCATGGCTAAAATTCCTGACTTTAAATCAAATATTTATTTTTTTTTAATCATTGGGATGCTTGGTTCTTTCACAACTATGTCAGCTTTCTCCCAGCAAACAATTGAAATGCTTTACAATGGCAAGGCTATCCATGCATTTGTCTATGTTCTTCTTTCAATTAGCTCATGCATGATTGGAACTTTATTGGCTTATTCATTTTTTAAAGCTGCTTAACATATGATTGATATAAATTTAATAAAAGATAACCCTCAAGCTATAACTGAAAAATTAAAATTAAGGAACTACGATTTTGATTTAGATTTATTTGAAAGCTTAGAAGCCAAGCGAAAAAAATACCAAATCCAAACAGAAGAATTGCAGGCAAAACGTAACTCGCTATCCAAAGAATATGGTTTGCTTAAACAAGATGGTAAAGAGGACTTAGCTTTAAGTAAAAACATTGAGTCTATTAAGGCTGATCTAGAGGCATGCTCAACTAAATTAAATGATGTGCAGTCAAGCTTAAAAACATTTTTGCTTGATGTTCCTAATCTTTTTGATGATTCAGTGCCAAGCGGGATGAGTGAGGAAGATAATCTACAAATTAGAATCCATGGCGAGCCGCAAATATCAAAGGGAAAAGATCATCTAGAGATTACATCAATGATTGATACTGAATCTGCCAACCTGCTAGCTGGTTCTAGGTTTGCAGTTTTAAAGGGTGAAATTGCAAAACTCCAACGAGCCTTAATTGCATTCATGCTTGATAAAGCGGCTGAGCATGGTTACACAGAGCACTATTTACCTATGGTTGCTAATACAGAATCCCTGCTATCAACCGGTCAGCTGCCAAAATTTTCTGATGACTTATTTCAACTAACTGATGATTTCTATTTAATCCCCACTGCCGAAGTGCCTTTAACCAATCTTTTTAGAGACAAGATTCTTGATATTAATGAATTTCCAATCAAATTAACCGCTCATACAAGTTGCTTTAGATCGGAAGCTGGCAGTTATGGTAAAGATACTAAGGGGCTTATTCGGCAGCATCAGTTCGAGAAAGTTGAGTTAGTTCAGATCTGCCATCCAGACAAATCATTAGAGGCCCTAGAAAACCTTACTTTTCATGCTGAAACTGTTCTCCAGGAACTCAATCTTCCATATCGAGTGGTAGAATTATGCACTGGAGATTTAGGTTTTGCGGCTGCTAAGACCTATGATTTAGAAGTCTGGATTCCAAGCCAGGAAACCTATAGAGAAATCTCATCTTGTTCTAATTGTACAGACTTTCAATCCAGAAGAGCCAGGATAAGATTCAAAGAAGATGGGGCCTCAAAATTAGTTCATACTCTCAATGGATCAGCTCTTGCAGCAGGCAGAGCATTGATTGCTGTTATTGAGAATAATTTCAATCAAAAGGATTCAATTGCCATACCAGAAGTTTTGCAAGATTACATAAAATTAACTTCCATAGAAGTTTGAAATTTTTTTAAATGTTACCAAATTGTTTCTTTTAAATACTTCAAAACAGGTATAGAATTATTGTTATCCATTTTCTATTAATTTTTAGAGGAAAATTATGAAATCACTAAGAAGCTTTTTCATTCTGGCTGCAGTAATTGCTATCCCAGCTTTTGGGCAGGAACTTACTTCAGATATAACCGGTACAGTAACCAATAGCGCAGGAACGCCGGTCAGCGGTGCAACTGTTAGCATTACTTACACGCCAACCGATACAACAATCACGAGAACAACGAGTTCGAACGGTCGATATAATGCAGGCGGTCTTAAGCCAGGTGGCCCATATGAGGTGAATGTTCAATCTAGTGCTTATAGCTCAGAAACCACAACTGGAATAACTTTAATTGTAGGTGATACTAAAAGATTAAATTTTGCGTTAGAGACCATTGATGAAGTGGTTGTGGTTGCTAGTGCAGGATCTTCCTTGGATACAGGCTATGGCTTTGGTACAGCTTTAACAGCCAAAGACATTGAGCAAAATGCTTCTGTGAACAGAGATCTTAAAGATTTCATAAGATTAAATCCTATGGTTTCATTAGATGATGCAGAAGACAACTATGAAGCAATATCCATTGCCGGTGCTCATCCCCGAACGAATGATTTAAGGGTGGATGGAACATCATTCAATGACGACTTCGGCCTTAATGACAATGGTTATCCTGCTCAAAGAAGTCCTATTTCCCTCAACGCCATAGAGCAAATGTCTGTAAAGGTTGCTCCAGCATCTGTTGAGTACTCTGGCTTCAGAGGTGGTGTAATCGAGGTGATTACCAAATCAGGAACAAATGAGTTTACTGGTGAGTTATTTTCATATGATAGAGGTGACTCTTTTATGGGTGATGAATCCGATGGAGATGAATACTCGTTTGATTTAGATGATACATCTGAAGGTTTTGCCTTTGGAGGTCCAATTATCAAAGATAAAGCATTCTTCTATGTTACATATGAAGAGGCATCTATAAATAAACCTATTACTCACGGCCCCGTTGGTTCTAATCTTCCAAATGAGCAAGGCATAACAGTAGCTGAAGTAGATCAAATTAGACAGATCACTAAAGATAAGTATGGATTTGATCCTCTAGGATATACCTCCAGCAATCAATCTGAACAGGAGTTTATTACAGCAAGATTTGATATAAACATTACTGATAATCATCGCCTAACCCTCAATCACAAAGAGGTAGAAAGCTCAAAGCTAAACCAAGCTAATAGCAGCTTTGGAACATTTAATTTTTCATCGGCTGAATATCAAAAAGGTGAGAATACTGAGACTGACGGATTTTTGCTTGTGTCTAACTGGTCAGATGATCTGATCTCAGAAATCAGCTATTCAACAAAAACCCAAAAAACATCTCAAATGTCCCCAGTAGGCCAAGACTTACCTTCATTTACAATTGAGAATTGCGGTGCGCGAGGCATTGATTGTAATCTAGGCCCGGATATTTTTAGAAGCGCTAATCAGCTTGACACTGAAAATAGCTTCTTTAAAGCAAAACTTACTTACTATAATGATAACCATAAATGGACTCTTGGCTATGAGTCAAAAGAGTGGGATATCTATAATGTATTTATTGTAGCTCAAAATGGTGCATATACTTTTGATGGAATTTCAGGGTATGAAAGCCAACAAGCAAGCAGTTTCTTTCATAACAACTCTAGAGATTTAACTGAAGCTGGTGGTGCTGCAATCTTTAAATATGATCTCTCATCTCTTTATATCCAAGATGAAATCGATATTTCTGATAAATTAAATGTCTTAGTTGGCTTAAGATATGATGAATTTGATTCTGATGATTCACCTGCTTTAAATCAAGGCTTTGTTGATACTTATGGATTCGCTAATGGTGGTATTGCTGGCACAAGCTTGCTGAACTACAGATTAAGTTTTGAGTATGAAATTGATGATGTAAGTTCTTTAAAGGGTTTGTATGGAACATTCTCATCTAAATTACCAACAGTATGGATATCAAATGCTTATACCAATGATGGCGTGAGAATTGCTGCCTACAATGGTGCAAATGCTCCAGGCTGTGATCCAACAAGTAATGTAACTTCAACCCTTCCTGCTTGTGTTGGAACAGCAATCCAGAATGCTCCATTAACTGACTCTGTCATAAATTTCATAGCTCCTAGCTTTGAATGGCCTGAGACAAAAACTCTCAACCTGACTTATGACAGACAAATGGGCGACTGGATGATGACTGCTACCTACTTGCATTCCACTCAAGAGGAAGCTCTTTACAAGATAATTGATGGTTCTCCATTAGTAGGTGATAGACCATTAACTCCAGCATTAAAAGCTCCAGATGGAAGACCAATCTATGATCAAACAGGTCCAAGAGGAACCTATAAGGCTGGTCTGTACAATCAGGGTGGAGGAGAAAGAGAAGTACTTTCTCTTGCTTTCTCAAGATATTTTAATGATGGCGATGGATCATTCTCCATTGGCTATACACACCAAAATATTGATGAGTTAAGTGGTATGGCCTCTACAACTGCTAATTCAAGTTATGGTAAGTATGCTGCTTCAGACTTTAATAATAGAACTGCTGGAAGGTCCATTTATGAAACTGAGCATAGGTTATTTGCTACCATGTCATCTACACACTATTTCTTTGGAGCCGATAAGCCAACTACTTTCAATCTATTTTTTGAAAGAAAATCTGGATTACCAGGGACTTATTCTTGGGATACTTTCACAAGAGGCAATCCACAAACTCGTAAAACAGAAGCTTTCGGGTATGAAAATAATCTAAATGATGACAGCGCGCATTTGTTATATATTCCGTCTGGACTTGCTGATCCTAATGTCTGCTGGGGTTCATGTTCAGGTGCTCCAGACTTAGCTGTGGCTAACGAAGTTCTTGATCTTCTATATAACACATTAGATCTAAAGCGATATGCTGGTCAGATTCTTCCAACAGGTGTTTTTGAATACCCTTGGCAAACTACTTTAGATCTAAAAATTACTCAAATACTTCCTGGCTTTAGAGCCAACGATGAGTTTGTTATTAGTCTAGGTATTGAAAATCTTTTAAATCTTCTTGATTCAAATGAAGGTGTCATAGAATATGGTAGTTATACAGGAGTCGTTGACGTTCTAGACATGAAAATGTCTGACGATTTTTCTAAATACATTTATCCAAATTCTAGAGGAGGAGCTGATCTTGCATTTAGATTTAATCCGAACAACCCTCAGGAAATTAGAAAATCAGCTGTGAATAGTATATGGAGAGCTCAACTCGGGTTCACATATAAGTTTTCTTTCTAGGAAGCTTTAAAAATTCTTAAAAGGGCGGTCTTAACCGCCCTTTTTTTTGCTAAAATAAACTATGTCATTTAATACCATTCCTGCATTTTCAATGCCCGATATTGAGCAAAGAGATGTTGATACCATTGCTCAGCTAAAATTAGCATTAACTGCTCATGGTTTTTTTACCATCACTGATCACGGAATAGCTGATGATGTGCTTCAATCAAGCTACAGATTAAGCAAAGAATTTTTTTTACTTTCTGATGCTATAAAAAATACTTATGCTCATCCTGAGAAAGCTGGTGCTCGAGGTTATACTCCATTTGGCAAAGAAACGGCTGTTGGTGAAACCACTCCTGATTTAAAAGAGTTTTGGCATCATGGTCCAATGGTTGATGACTCATATGACCCTAGAATATCTAAAAATATTTTAGTTTCAGAAATTAAAGATTTTAATCAGCAGTTTGATATATTGTTTAATCAACTTAACATGCTAGGCTTAAAAGTGCTTAGTGCGATTGCTGTAATATTGGGGAAAGAGCCTTCTTTTTTTGATGCTTGGGCCAAAAAAGGTAACTCCATATTACGATTAATTCATTATCCACCCGTGGTTGATTCTTCAAATATTTTGCGTGCTCGTGCTCATGAGGATATAAATTTAATCACTCTCTTGGTTGGTGCTGAGGAGTCTGGACTGGAGGTTCAAAACCCTGAGGGTGATTGGATTCCAATCGCAGCTAAAAGTAAATCTATTGTATGTAATATTGGAGATATGATGCAGCTAGTTACTCGTTCTCAACTCAAAAGTACCAGTCATAGAGTTGTTGATCATAATGCCGGCTCATCCGCATCTCGATATAGCATGCCTTTCTTCCTTCATCCTTCACCAGAAATTGAATTATGTTCCATAGTTGATGATTCACCAGAATCTATTAGTGCGCATGATTTTTTAGAGGAAAGATTGAGAGCAATTAAGCTATACTAAGACATGACAGTAACATCGCTTTTGCAAATTATTATCGGCTTTGTTGGCTTGGTGTGTATTGCTATCCCATTTTCACAAAATAGATCATCAATAAATTATCGGTATATTTTTGCAGCCATTATTCTCCAAATTATTTTAGCTTTTGCATTATTAAAAATACCTTTCATAGTTCAGATTTTTGCTTATCTTTCCGAAGGCGTCACCGCTCTTCAGGCTGCTACTCAAGAGGGGGCTGAATTCGTTTTTGGTTATTTAAGCAATAGCTCAACATCACCTTTTGCAAGCTCAGGTACTGGTAATTCTATGATTTTTGCCTTTCAAATTTTGCCGTTAATCATAGTCATTTCAAGTCTTTCTGCGCTTCTTTGGTTTTGGAATATTTTGCCCTTAATTATTAGAGCGATTTCAAAAATTTTTGAAAAGCTATTTAATATTGGTGGCCCAATAGGCCTTGGAGCAACTGCCAATATTATTATGGGTCAAGTTGAAGCACCTCTCTTGGTTCGCCCATATCTTTCTAGAATGAGTGAAAAAGAGCTATTAATTCTTATGACAGCAGGTATGTCTACTGTTTCTGGCTCAATCATGATTGCATTGGTATCTATGCTTGCCCCACAATTTCCTGATATTAATTTAATTCAACATCTAGTCTCAGCATCAATTTTATCTATTCCTGCTGCCATCATGTATGCAAATATTATGATTCCATCCTCTAAAGTTACTAATTTTGATGGTAATTCTGTTCCTAAGGTATATGACAGCTCTATGGATGCAATTACTCGTGGTACAAGAGATGGGCTAGATATATGTCTTAATGTTGGAGCAATCTTGATAGCATTTATCGCCCTAGTATCTTTGCTGAATTCATTGCTTGCAATCCTTGGTGGTTTGTTTGGTTTTTCAGATTTATCACTGCAATTAATTTTAGGATATCTATTTTTTCCAATTGTTTGGTTGATGGGTGTGCCATTGTCAGAAACACTCGCTTCGGCAGAATTGCTAGGTTTAAAAACTGCTTTAAATGAATTTGTAGCATACGGAGCACTCGCAGGTTTAGAGCCAGACACATTGTCAGATAGATCTAAACTAATAACACTTTATGCGTTATGTGGATTCGCAAACTTTTCATCCGTTGGTATTCTTGTATCAGGGATAAGTGCCATGGCGCCTGAGCGCAAGAATGATCTGATCAAAGTTTCTCTCAAGGCTCTAGTCGGAGCAACGTTGGCCTCCTGCATGACTGGCCTAGTGATAGGTATTTTTTAGTTTAAATAAATAATAGAAATATTTAGAAACGCAGCAAAGCAAAGCCAGAGCATGTAAGGCAAATAAAGCAAGAACAGTGCTCTTGAAAAAGACTTAAGATTATTTAAAATCATAGCATTAACCAACATCAATAGAGCAATATCCAAGAGTGCTATTATTGGTAGCTGGTAATAAAAAAATATCCAAGACCAAGCAGCATTTAGGGCTAATTGGATTATAAATAACTTCCAAATTTTTTCTGCAGCTAAAAAAGAAACAATTCCCATCAGCAGATATAAAATAGGCCAGACTATACCGAACACATACCCAGGTGGATTTAAAGGGCTTTTAACAAGCTCCTCATACCATCCATCTGCATTAATATTGATATTTGCTATTGTACCAATTACCGCAGTTAAAATTACCAAGAGAGGTAAAATGAACTTCATTTCACTACTCCCTTTCAACTAGAATCGAGCAAATAGAATATCCTGCACCAAAAGAACAAATAATTCCTTTTTGTCCTGGCTTTAGATGGTTGTACTTATGAAATGCTATTAGTGATCCTGCTGATCCAGTATTGGCATACTCATCCAATACATTTGGAGCTCTTTCAGGAGGAAAGTCATCTCCTAAAAGTTTTTTTACAACATAGGTATTCATATTAATATTAGCTTGATGAAGCCAGTATTGCTCAACATCTTGAGGAGAGAGGTTATTTTCTTGCAAATGATCGGTTATGAGGGATGCCACCATAGGCATAACTTCCTTAAATACACTTCTACCATTTTGCACAAATAAGAGTTCCTGCTCGGTGTATTCTTTATTTTCAATAGCATTCATAAAACCAAAGTTATTTCTTATGTTGTTTGAAAATTGAGTTTTTAATTTTGCATTTAGAATTTTAAATTTATTTGGAGATTGAGAGTTTTTTTCAATGATGGTGGCTGTGCAAACATCACCAAATATGAAATGGCTATCTCTATTTTTATAATTGTTATGTGCGGATGTTATTTCTGGATTGATAACCAATATCTTAGAAGCCTTACCGGATGCAATATCTGCATAGGCATTACTTATCCCAAAGGTTGTAGACGAACATCCAACCATCATGTCATATGCATATCCATCAATTCCTAATTCATTTTGAACTTCTATAGCGATTGCTGGATAAGCCCTTTGAAGATTAGCTGTTGAAACTATGACTGCATCTATATCAGAGGCATTTAACTTAGCATTGTCTAACGCTTCGTTTGCGGCAATTACACTGATCTCAGCACAGAAAGATAGAGAATCATTCGGTCTGGCTTCTATCATAGGTTTCATGCGGTTAGGATCTAGCAATGAATCTTTATCGATTACATATCTATTTTTTATGCCAGAGGCTTTCTCAATGAAGTCAACAGAAGAGGGCTCAAGAGGTTTTACAATGCCGTCAGTAATTTTTTGAGTATTTTCCCTATTAAAAATTTCTACATAATTATTAAATGATTCGACAAGCTCTTTATTAGAGATCTTATGTGGTGGAGTCCAAACCCCAGTTCCTGAAATATATATATCTTGCATGCTATTACCTTTATCATGTTATTTTATATTTATATGGAAAAAATAGCATTAAAAGCAAAAGATGCCACTGCGCTAGATTTCTATTTATCTCGGTCAAAAAAAGCTAATTGCTCCGGTGTGATACAAATCTCTCATGGCATGGCTGAACATAAAGATAGATATTCTGAATTTATAAATTTTTTTAATGCTCAGGGTTTTCATGTCGTGGCGCATGATCATAGAGGTCATGGGTCAAGAATTTTTGATAATCAAGTTGGCCATTTCTCAGATCAAGATGGCTGGAATAAAGTTGTTGATGATTTATTGCTTATTCATGCTGAGCTCAAAACAATATTTCCTAGCACACCGAAGATTTTGCTTGGTCATAGCATGGGCTCATGGATAGCTTTGTCAGCTCTGCAGCAAAATGCTACATATGATGCTGTTTTACTTTCAGGCTCAGGGTACCCTAATGCCATTGAATCATTTGTTCAAAAAGTATTTCTTGGAATAGAAATTATTAGATTAGGAAAGAGTGGTTACAGTAAAGCGCTGCATCAGTTAATTTTTGGTGGTTTTAATGCAAGATTTAAAGAGACCTTAACTTCCAGTGACTGGCTTTCGAGAGATAAAAAGAGTGTTGAAAATTATATAGATGATCCTTTGTGCGGATTCATTGTTTCAAATAAGCTTTGGTCAGATGTGATACATGGCATTGAGAGAGTTTTTAGCAATGTAAATTTGTCTCATATGCCAATAAAAACTCCAATTCTCATATTTTCAGGATCTTGCGATCCAGTTGGAGGTATGGGCAAGAATGTAAGAAAACTTAAACAATGCTTTGATGAAAATAACCTTAAATCAGAGCTTTATATGGTAGATGGTGCAAGGCACGAAACTCTTAATGAAATAGACAAGATCACGACTTATAATTACATTCTAGGCTTTTTAGAAAAACATCTTTGAGGGATTTATTTTGGAATTAAATGATAAAGTTTCTTTGGTGACTGGCTCGGGGCAAGGCATTGGCGAAGGTATTGCTAAAACTCTTGCAAGGCATGGATCAAGAGTGCTGCTAGTTGATTTAAATGGCGATTCTGCAGCTAGAGTTGCAAGCGAAATTAATTCTATCAATCCTAATGCCGCATCAAGTTTTGAAGCTGATTTAACTGATTCCAATGCAATTGATTCAATGCTTGAATACTGTAAAGGCCATTTTAATCGCCTTGACTGCATTTGTAATAATGCTGCCGCATCAAAAGGATTGGGCCCAGTAGAAAATTATTCATTGGAGGAGGTTGAGGCAACACTTGATTTAACTTTTACCTCACTATGGAAATGTTTGCAGTCAGAAATTAATTTTCTTAAGGCTCAATCAACCCCAGCAACCATTGTAAATATTTCATCGAATTCAGCCATTAGGGGCTATGCTTTTAATTCAATTTATGCTGCTAGCAAAGCAGCAGTGAATAACCTAACTCAATCTGTTGCTAAAGAAGTTGCAAGAAATCATATTAGAGTAAATGCCGTATCACCAGGAACCATCAAAACTCCAGGAGTGATTAAATATTTTGAATCTGAGCCTAAAGCTAAAGAGATGCTCGAAAAATCTTCTTTGCTGAGAAGGATAGGAGAGCCAGAAGAAATAGGCGAGCTGGTATCATTTCTCTTATCTGATAGGGCATCATTTATAACTGGTCAGGTCATCTCTGTTGATGGTGGGTCTTCAATTAATTAAGACCATGATAAATAAACTATACGAATACCCAGAACTTAATCGTGTAGAAAAAAATGATGTCAGATATTATCGTGACTCAAAAGAAAATCTAGTACCTTCTGTGACCACTATTCTCTCCGCGACAGGCGATCATTCTGGCATTGAAGCATGGAAACGAAGAGTTGGTCCCAAAACAGCTCTTGATGTAGTGGAGGAGGCAACAACGTTAGGAACAGCGGTTCATCTAGCTATTGAAAATTATTTAAATGGTGAGGATTGGGAGCAGTTTACAGATGATAGATTAGGCTTGATGGCCCATCAAATAGCCAAAAGGTTTGTTGATGATTGCTTGAATGATATTGATGAGGTGTGGGGTCTTGAGTCTGGGCTAGTTTTGGATGGTTTGTATGCTGGAACAGCAGACTGTATTGGTATTTTCAGAGGCCAACCAACCATTATTGATTTTAAAACAGCTAAAAAAATTAAAAGAAAAGATTGGATTGAGGATTATTTTTTGCAAGGTGCTGCCTATGCAAATGCCCACAATGTTATGTTCGAAACAAACATTCAATCTATAGCGATTCTCATGGTTGACAGAGATCTTCTTTTTAAGGAGTTTTTTATAAAAAATAATGAGTTCGAGAGTTACACTAACAAATGGAAGCAGAGAATTATAGATTACTATAAAACGCATGAAATTTTAGGGAGAGAATAGATGAATAATTTAGAAAATAGGGTGGTCATGATTACTGGGGCTAGTTCAGGGTTTGGTAAAGAAATAGCTAAAATGTGTGTGGCCAAAAAAGCTAAAGTTGTTCTTGGGGCAAGAAGAGAAGATAAATTACAAGAGCTTTGTGCAGAGTTGGGACAAGATCAGGCAACTTACCAAGTGACTGATGTTACTTCCAAGGAAGATCTTCATTCACTCGCTAGACATGGAATTGATACCTTTGGTCAAATTGATTCGCTGATTAATAATGCTGGCGTAATGCCTCTATCACTTTTGCAAAAAGGCAGGACAGAGGAGTGGGATCAGATGATTGATGTAAATATTAAAGGTGTCCTATATGGTATTGATTCTGTGTATGCTCATATGCTTGAAAGAGAGTCTGGCCAGATAATTAATATATCTTCCGTTGCAGGCAAAAGAGTGATGCCTGGCAGTTCTGTTTATTCAGCTACTAAGTTTGCCGTTAGAGCTATATCAGAGGGTTTGCGCCTTGAGTCGGCAGGAAAGATTCAAGTTACCTGTATCTATCCAGGCGCTTTTACAACAGAGCTTGCTTTTAGCATCAAGGATGAGTCGATGATGGAAGCATTGATTGCAAGAGGTTTGGGGGACATTGCACAGCCAGCTGAAAGGGTTGCAGAGGCAACTATTTATGCTCTAGAACAAGATCCTGGCGTAGCAGTAAATGAGATTGTTATTAGACCAACAGCTCAAGAAGCTTAATTGAAGCCAATATTTGCAAGAATGCTAATATGATTGACAATTATTAACCTTTCTCCAATATTAAGTCTGAGCACTTGGCGCCTATTACATTGCATGTTGCATTGGTATTTCCTGAGATGATTTCAGGAAAAATGGAAGCATCAGCCACTCTTAAGCCTTGCAGTCCTTTAACCATTAAATTGGTATCCACAACACACTCTGGTCCTGTGCCCATCTTACAGGTGCCGACTGGGTGATAGACTGATAGAGCTTCATTTTTTATAAATTTCTCCAAATCTTTATCTGATATGCATTCCTCTCCAGGAAGAATCTCTTTGGCTGATAAGTCCTTCATCACATCTGTTCTGAAGATCTCTCTAGTTCTTTTTATTCCATCAATCATTACTTTCAAGTCTTTGGTAGCTGAAAGATAGTTAGCAAAAATTTTTGGAGGATCTTCAACTCTGTTTGAGATTAACTCTAAGTGACCTCTGCTCTTAGGTCGCAAATTACATACTGAAGCTGTAATTCCAGATGAAGGTTTCATGGAGCCATTTTTATGATATTTACCAGCGCCTGGGGCAAAATGAATTTGCGCATCTGGCCTGCTTATATTTCGATTAGTTTTTAAAAAGACTCCAATGTCTGAGGCTGGATAAGTCATTAGTCCCTTTTTTTGTATGAAGTATTCAAATAAATTTTTAACCATGCCCAATGGTTTCATTAGTTCGCTAAAGGTTTTAAGTGTATTAATTTTATAGCTTATGTTGACTGTTAGATGGTCTTGTAGATTTTGCCCTACGCCTGGTAAATCATGAACTAGCGCTATATTGTTATCTTTGAGATGGTTTTTGGGACCAATACCAGAAAGCATTAATATTTGAGGAGAGTTAATGCTTCCTCCGCAAAGAATTATTTCAGAGGTACACCCAATTATTTGAGTCTTATTTTTAACTTTAGCTTTAACACCAATTGCTTTTTTATTGGATACTAAAACTTTTTCAACCAAAGTATCTGTTAATAAATCAAGGTTTGATCTATGAAGGACAGGCTTTAAAAATGCATCAGCAGCACTAAATCTTTGCCCATCCTTTATATTAACTTGATATTGACCATAGCCTTCTTGATCTTCACCATTAAAATCATGGTTATGAGTAAACCCATATTCTTTACAAGCATTTAAAAAATATTTTGAAGCTTCTAGTATGGGCTCATATGTTTCTACCCACAAAGAACCGAAATTTCCATGATATTGATCTTCATGATTTTGATTATTTTCTAGAGCAATAAAATATTTCATGAGATCTCGATAGCCCCAACCTATGTTTCCTGCATTCTCCCAGGTTTCGTAATCTTCTGCCTGTCCTCTGATGTACAACATTCCATTGATAGAGCTACTGCCTCCAAGGGTTTTGCCTCTAGGCCAGTTAATAGATCTATTGTTCAAATTTTTTTCTGGTTCTGTTTCATATCCCCAGCCATATTTTTTATTTTTAAATAATGAGCTAGCAGCTAAGGGCATCTTGATTGATGAAAGGTTATCCATTGGACCTGCCTCAATTACAAGAACTGAGTTGTCAGGATTTTCAGAGAGTTTATTAGCTAAAACGCAGCCTGCACTTCCTGCGCCAATAATGATATATTTGTGGCTATATTTCATTATTCTAATATCTCTCAGGGATTAAAATGCGTCAAGTAATTGCAATTGGTGGAGGGGGTTTTGGTAGAACTCAGGATTCTAATCTAATCGAACAATTTATCTTAGATCAGGCATCTAAGAAAAATCCAAAAATATGTTTCATACCTACAGCCACCGGAGATTTAGACCCTTATATCGTTAATTACTATTCTGTTTTTTCAAAACTTAATTGCGAGCCAACGCATATAAGCTTTTTTAAACGAACCATTGATCTTGAGGAACATATTTTAAAACAAGATGTTATTTTTGTTGGTGGAGGCAATACTAAGAGTATGTTAGCCGTATGGAGAGATTGGGGTCTAGATTTAATATTAAAAAAAGCATATGACAAGGGGGTGGTAATGAGCGGAGTAAGTGCTGGAGCCATTTGCTGGTTTGGGAGCGGGTTGACTGACTCCTGGGCAAGCGAGCTTAAAATGATGAAGTGTTTAAACTTCATTCCAGGTAATTGCGCTCCTCATTATGATGAAGAGCCTGAAAGACGACCTGCAACTAAAAAATTTCTTCAAGATCAGACAGTCAGCTCTATGTATGCTATCGAGGGCGGGGCAGCCCTTCATTTTATCGATGAACAGCCTAGATCAACCATAAGATTCATACGTAATAAAAATGCCTATAAAGTTACTCTCAAGTCAAACAAACTTGATGAAAATCCATATGAAGTGGTTAAGTTAGAACAATGAATTTGTGGTTTTTAATTAATCCAATTGTTGCATGGCTGGCAAGATCACCGCTCCATTTTATTATGAGTCACCAAGTCCTTGTAATTCAATTCACGGGCCGTAAATCTGGTAAATTATATCGTGTTCCCGTTAGCTATCATAAGCATGAATCCTCATATACATGCGTTACATTAAGATCAAATATTTGGTGGAAAAACTTAAAAGATATAACCCATACTCAAATTTGGTTAAAAGGAAAGCTAGTAGATGCTCAAATTGATCTAGAATATAGCGATAATCAAATTGTTGAAGACACGTTGAGAAATCTTGTTACGAATAATAAAATCGATGCATATTTTGCAAAGATAAGATTGAATAAAGATGGCTCACCGGTTGCAGATGATTTGGCTTATGCTGCCAAACTACATACCGTACTCAAATTTACAATTTACTAGGTTAATCTCTTAAGCTTATCTGTTTCTCAGTTCTTATTTCCATCTGAGTTTTACCCTCATACTCCGAAAGATAGCCTTTCACACAAACATTTTTTCTTTTAAGAAATTTTTCAGGCTTATACGAGAAATGTTCTGAAAATCTACCAAACCATATCAAACCTGTCATTTGTTGGTTTGGATAATCTCTTCCAAAATTTAAAAAAATTGGTCCACCAGATGCTCTTTTTAGGTATTTTGTTGAGATAATTCTCCCGCAAACAATTTTTGTTTCGCCGATATACTTATATGCCTCTTTTACTTCAATTGGCTGATCTGATTGAGCAAATAAATGAGTAGTCAAAAAAAATAAAAACATCCAGCATAGAAAAACTTTAATTTGAGTCATAGTGATATTCATAACTAAATCATATTATATATTTCATTTTCAGTCTGAATAAGTTAATTTATTCATAAACAAATAGAATATAGGTAATCTTATGTTTACAAGAATGGACCATAGCACCGAAGAAGATTGGCAGCACATTAGTGAAGAGCATATGCCTCATATCTTTGATATGCCAAATAGAATAATCTCAATGCTTAAGCAAACTGAGTCTCTAACTTTGGGTTTTGGGACTAATCAACTGCATCATGCTTTGCAGACAGCTACTATGGCCAGGCGAGCAGGGGCTGATGATGAGATGGTTTTAATCAGTCTGATCCATGATATTGGCAAGGTTATCAATGTTCCCAATCACGGCCAAATTGCAGCAGAAATCATCAAACCCTATGTTAGTGACGGTGCTTATCACATCATCAGAACACATCAGGATTTTCAGGGAGAGCACTATTATCAATACATGGGCAAACCCCAAGATCTTCGCAAGCAATATAAAAATGAATCTTGGTATAAAAAAGCTATCGAGTTTACAGATCAATGGGATCAAGCTGCTTTTGATCCAGATTACAAAATAGATTCTCTTGAATCCTTTGAACCACTAATCAACAAATTTTTTGCGGCCCCGCATACAATTTAAAAAAGTAGCTCTAGTTAAGCTTTACCAACGAAAGGGTTAGAGGAGCAAGAGCCTAATTTGAATTATTATTTTTGCTCCTCTAATATCATTTTTTTTATAAAGGGCGTCTTAAGTATATTTGGCTCGCCCCATCTTGGGTAACTAATTCCCAGCCTTCTTGACCAAGTTTATTCAATTCAATTCTGGACATTTCGTATTTCCAATGAACAGCATCTTTATATTCAATCTTGAATGCTTCGGTTTCTTCATTGGAGTAGCCCATTGCTGTAGAATTGCTGTGGTCAACAATTTTATATTCCCATTTAGTCATTTTTTCATCTCCTGCCGGATGGCAATAAGATGCGTTCCTTCAGTATTATTACTTACTTCCGTCCCAAGAAAAGGATGAACGATCGTGACATTTTAAACTGTTTGGTAAGATAAAAAAAGGAAGCAATTGCTTCCTTTTTTATATTGCAACCAATTACAGCAACTTATCTCCAATCAGCTGAACTCCCCTCAAAGCCATTTGAAGTGATTTCAATTGTATTAACATTTCCACCACGCACATAGATATTATTTGATTCTCCTGAAGCATTCATTCGATAAAGACCCTCAGGTAAAGTCATCCTTAAAGGGCTGGTATAAGTAACCTTATCTGAATATCCGCATGTTCTAGTGCCAAATATTGGTTCCTTAGAAATGGGTTCAAAGCCAACAATTACTGTTTCATAAGTTAGTTTAGCAACCTCACCTCTCGCTCTACCCGTGGTAAATTTATCACCCTCTTTTAATTCACCATCAATAATACAAGCTATTTCTAGTACATATGGAGGCTTATCTAATTTTATGATTTCAATCAAAGGATTAACCAAAGTTGAACCAACCACTAATAGAGCTATTTTATGGTCTACATCATATTCACTGATGCTTCTAAAACCTATTTTAGAATACTGTGATGGAATATCAAATATGGATTTATGAGTATGGCCTTTATAATTTAATTCAGCTGTATAACGTTCAGTGTCTATTTGGTCGCCTGAAACATCAAAGGAATATTTGCCAACTGGTAATTTTTTTACAACGGTTTTGCCTTTTGCTAAGACAATTTGCTCGCTCTTAAGACTAACTATAATGTTGTCAAGGTGTCCGCTGTTGTATGTAAAAGAGAGATACCCATCACCTCGACTTTTAATTTCATCCACAGGATCTATTTCAGTTGCTGTCTTGAGCTCTAACTCTTCAGATTCGTTAGAATTTAAAAAAGGTATATTCGGAACACCCGGTATATTCGGAACACCCACAGACATATCAGGCACTTCTGGAGTGCTCGAACACCCAGCTAGAATTATTAACGCGCTTATGTAAAAGTATTTATTAAACATTTTATTAACCTCTAAAAGTAAAAATATTATGTGTTTATTTAGTATATATTAATTTTTGCATCCATCCATTTGTCTAATAAAGTTTTTACCAATTCTAATTATTAACTTAAGTTACAAATTCTATTTAATCAATTTACTTATGAATATCAGCTATTAACTTGTAGAGTTCCTCCAGTCTTTTATTGGTTGTATTAATTTCTTCAGTTAACATTTGGTTATTATCATATAGTCTTTCAATACTTTCTTTGATTTTATTAATTTCTCCAGTTATTGTTTGGTTATTCTTAGCCTCTACTCTTATTGCCTTTGTATTATTAGAAAAAGCTATCTTGATGTTATCTTCATTTAGTTTGGATTTAGTTAAAGCTTTCTTTATGTTATCTTCATTTTGATTAGATTTTGCATCTGCCGAGCTTATCATCAAATCTAAACGATCTATTTTTTCTTGAAGCTTAATAAGTTTAGAATAGTTATTCGCTTCAGAAAGCTTCGCAATATCGGATTTGAGTTGTATGTTTTGATAGATAAAAAATGCTAAGAAAATAACGACCCAGGTATTAATTACATTTTGCATACTCATAATTGAACTTAAAAATTAATTTGATTTATTTTGGCACAGTCTAGGTGTAAAAAAAACTCGCAACCCTAGATGTGTGCTTGCTCTAGTAAGAACCTATGGATTTAACTTCTATTGAAGTATTAATTGTTCTTTGGTTAGGAGTACACGTTTTTGTTGTTAATAGATTTTAAGAAAGTGAATCCTTTCTAGGAAAGTCTCCTCATAAAATTTTAATGGGTATCTCAGCTGTTGGTAGCCTAATCCTCATATTAAGCTGGATTGTTTTTGTAATTTATACTGTATTAAACGAATAGGAAGCTAATGCTTAAGAATATATGGAGAAAATAGAGTAAAAGTGCGTAACGAAGTGCGTAATGCCACATTTACTTATTTATAAAAGCATATAAAATGCTTTAACCAAAGGAACGGAGAGATGGCAGAGCGGTTGAATGCACTGGTCTTGAAAACCAGCAAACCTTCGCGGGTTTCCAGGGTTCGAATCCCTGTCTCTCCGCCAGCATCATTTGTGACCTAAATATTCTTTGCTAATATCTACAAATGCTTAAACTTATTTCAGTCGCTATATTTCTTTTAGCAGGCTTCTTAAATGCTACTGATGATTTTAAAAAAGAAATTATATTGCTTCATACCAATGACATAGAGAGTGTTTACGAACCTATTCCAGCAATCTGGCGAAATGATATGGAATTGATAGGCGGCATCTCTCATTTAGCAACACTAATTGACACCATTAGAGCTAAAGAGGAAATTAGTTTCTTGCTAGATGCAGGTGATATATTCACTGGGGCATTATCAAAAAAATCAGAAGGTAAGCTACCATTTGACCTATACAGTGCAATGAATTATGACGCATTAACTTTGGGTAATCACGAATTTGAATATGGCTGGGAAACGCTAGTTGAAACAATACCAAGAGCTAGTTTTCCAGTTCTCAATGCAAATATTGTTAATCAAGCAACAGACAAATTGATTGCACAACCTTTCACTATACTAAATAAAGGAGGCGTAAAAGTTGGAGTAATTGGAGTAATGGGGATTGACGCATTTTATAACACTATGGCGAGCTTTCATCGCGAGGGCCTAACCATCAAAAACCCTACAGAATCAGCGCAATATTGGGCAGATAAAATTAGGAGTGAAGTAGATATTATTGTTGTTTTAACTCATCAAAATCGAACCGCTCCAATGCAAACAAACAAAGAGTCTGATCCCTCGGTGCAAAGAGGGTTTGATGAAGATTATGAAATGGCAGGTAACTTAACCGGCGTTGATGTTATTTTTGGCGGTCATTCTGATCATGGATTAAATAGGCCTGTGATTCATCCTAAAACTGGTACTGTTATAGGCTTAACCTATGGACAGGGAATGCATTTAGGCTATACAAAATTTAAAATTGATACACAAAAACATGCTGTGGAATTTATTGATGGTTATCTCATTCCTGTGAATTCAAACCAACTGCCTGAGAATAAGAAAACAGCAACTTTAATTAATAGCTATAGAAAAGTTTACCCTGAAGTTACCGAGATTATTGGGGTTATATCTGAGCCTTTGATGCGAAAATATAATCAAGAGTCTAGCATTGGTAATTTGCTCACTAATTTCATGAAAGATGCTGCTAAAAGTGACATAGCCTTCCTTAATTCAGGAGCTATTCGTGCTGATCTTAACTCTGGCGATGTAACATTAGAGCAGCTCCTAAATGTTTATCCATTCAAGGATAATTTAACAATTATTGAGCTCAGAGGTAATCAAATTAAAGAGTTGATTGAATATAGTTTGACACTGCCATATGGAATAGGACAAGTTGCAGGCTTGCAAATTAAATATGACAGCTCCAAAGAAAAATTTAACCGCCTCATTGAAATTAATATTGATGGAGAAGAGTTAAATGAGCAAAAAATTTATACTGTTTCAGTTACCGGCTTTTTGGCTAACGGAGGTGACGGTTATAAGATTTTCACGAAAGGCAGAATTATAAACAATGATCTTCCATTTCAAGATGCGCTATATGCAGCATTCAAAAAAACTCAATTTATCAATAACCCGGGATTTGGGAGATTGGTAGATATCAGTCAATAATTCTCGAAGCCTCCTAGAGCTTGATTAACTATAATATGGATAAAGCTTGTTGGGCTAGTTATGAATGATTAATTGCTTAAACCAGAATACAACAAAGTTTTAAGCTCCTCTCGTAATGGGTACTTATCTGATGGCATGTACTGAGTCATCATGGTGGCAGTAACATTGTTTTTTCTGTCTACCCAGAAGATAGTGCTTGCAGCTCCTCCCCAAAAAAACTCTCCCTCAACGGAATAAGTTCCCGCTAATCCAGGATCCATCACAGTCCCAACTGTTAAACCCATGCCAACACCCTCTAACCCAAATGCTGCTCCATCTGAAAGAATTTCATCCGAAAGATGATTCCTTGCCATCAAATCTACAGAGGCTTGGCTAAGGATTCTAACCCCATTCAAAACTCCACCATTTAAGAGCATCTCAGCAAATTTACTGTAGTCATCAATGTTTGAAACTAGACCAGATCCTCCATCATATAATTTTGAAGAATTGTTTAAGTATGGTGATTTATCAT
>Ga0255759_10000974_pt1 | contig 25823 bp, 31 predicted proteins | sample 101ome_20_FD_179959 | JGI IMG/M metagenome (GOLD analysis project Ga0255759, IMG submission 179959) | Coastal salt marsh microbial communities from the Groves Creek Marsh, Skidaway Island, Georgia - 101404AT metaG (version 2) | ecosystem: Environmental > Aquatic > Marine > Intertidal zone >...
TTATTTTTTATTATTTTTACTTTTTTCTTTTGTTTTATTTTTTGCTTTTGTCTTAAAATCAGTTTCATACCAGCCGGTACCCTTTAGCTTAAATCCAGCCGATGTCACTAGTTTTTTTAACTTATGTTCATTACATTTTGTACATAAAGTAAGCTTTTTATCAGAGATTTTCTGAATAATATCAAATTGGTGGCCACAACCTTCACATTGATATTCATATATAGGCATAATTTCTTCCTTCCAAAAAAAAATTAACTGTTTAAAATTAGACGTATGTTAACTAATCAAAAATATATCAGCAAAACATCTATAGCTCTAATGTCGTTTGGTATAGCGCCTTTTATTTTATCAATTTATTATTTGCAAACTTATGATTTTGAAATTGGTCTTGCAATATTTATTCATTATAGTGCAATTATTTTATCATTTATAGGTGCAATTAATTGGGGTCGAAACGATACTGAAAAATCTGCTAAATTATTTTATTTGAGCGTCACGCCATCTGTGATTGCGTTTATTGCTATTTTTTATGATTTTCCAAATAATATAATAATACTATCTATAGGTTATTTTGTTGCTTGGTTTATTGATATTGCACTTTTAATTAAAAAGAAAGAATTTTATGGATATTTATTGATGCGAACAATTATTACGACTTTAGTAATATATTTGCATATACATATAATGTAAAAAAATATACTACCTTTTTGAAAACTGAACGTCTTTTCTAGCTTTACGGAGACCAACTTTCTTACGCTCTACCACTCTTGCGTCTCTAGTTAAGAATCCATTTTTTTTGAGAATAGGTCTTAAGGTATCATCAAACTTTAGAAGTGCTCTAGCAATACCTAATTTTATGGCGCCAGCTTGACCTGATGAACCACCACCCTTAACGGTAATTTTTATATCAGTTTTATCTAATGTCTCGGTTAATTTTAAAGCTTGCTTAACTATCATTATGTTTGTTTCTCTACCAAAATACTTTTCAATTGGATTTGAGTTAACAGTAATTTTTCCTGTCCCTTTTGAAAGAAATACTCTTGCTGTTGATTCTTTTCTTCTGCCTGTTGAGTAAAATACATTATCCATTTTATATTTCCTTAATTATTGGCTTTTGAGCATGATGATTATGTTCTGAACCTTTATAAACATGAAGTTTTTTAATCATAGCATTACCTAATCTATTTTTTGGCATCATTCCTTTAACTGCCTTTTCAATTATACTTTCTGGTTTTTTATTTTGTAACTTTTCAAAGTTAATAGATTTGAGGTTACCAATATAACCTGTATGCTTATAATACATTTTATCTTTGAATTTATTGCCAGTTACTTTTACTTTTTCTGCATTTATAACAACAACATGGTCACCCGTATCACAGTGAGGTGTATAACATGGTTTATTTTTACCACGAAGCATATCAGCGATTTCTGTAGAAAGACGACCTAGTACTTTATCAGTTGCATCAATGACATACCAATCACGTGTCACGGTGTCTTTATTTGCGCTCATTGTTGTTTTTGTCATCATTAATTTTAACCTTTACGTAAGGGAGAGAATGATAACGAAGATTTTACACTTATACAACTTAAAATACACCAGAAACCCTTAATTTTACTATATTTTACTAATATTACTCAAAATTTGGCCTTGTATATCGTCAATGCTACCGACACCGTTTATCTCTATGTATTTTGTGGAGTTTTTATCATTTGACAGGTTTTTATAAAATTCTACCAGTGGATACGTTTGCTCATGGTATATATCAAGCCTTTTTTTAACAGTTTCTTCGTTGTCATCAGGCCTTTGTATTAATGGTTCTCCAGTTTCATCATCAATATTCTCAACTTTTGGAGGATTATGTTGAATATGGTAAGTTCTTCCTGAAGCAGAGTGTACTCTCCTTCCACTCATTCTTTGAACGATTTCTTCATCATTAACCATAATTTCAATTACACAATCAATATGCACGTTTCTTTTAGTTAAGGAATTCGCTTGATCCAGCGTTCTTGGAAAGCCATCAAACAAAAAACCGTTTAAACAATCCTTTTTTTGAATTCTATCTTCAACTAGGTCAAGTATTAATTCATCTGGAACCAATTCTCCTTTTTCCATTATATCCTTAGCTTTTAAACCTAAATCTGTTTGATTTTTAACAGCCGCACGCAGCATATCCCCTGTTGAAATTTGAGGTATATTTAATTGTTTTGAAATAAATTGTGCCTGAGTACCTTTACCTGCACCTGGCGCGCCTAATAAAATTATTTTCATATTTGTCCTGTAAAAGATTTATTATTATTTTTTTTAGGTGCTAAAATAACATATTAAATTTAATATTACATAAAAATTTTATGAAAATTATAAAAAGAAATGCATTTTATGCTCAATCTGGTGGAGTAACTTCTGTTATAAATGCAAGTGCCTGTGGTGTTATTGAATCTTCAAGAAAACACAAAAAGCACATAAATAAACTATACGCTGGAAAAAATGGAATTCTAGGTGCTTTGAAACAGGAGTTGATTGATACATCTTTAGAGAGCACTAAAGATGTAAAAAATTTAAAAAAAACACCTGGTGGAATTTTTGGTTCATGTAGATATAAATTGCAAGATTATAAAAAAGACGCAACTGACTATGAAACATTGATTAAAGTTTTTGATGCTTATAATATTGGATATTTTTTTTATAATGGTGGTGGCGATTCTCAAGATACAACGAACAAAATATCTGAATATTGCTCACATAAAGGCTATGATATTAAATGTATAGGGATACCTAAAACAGTTGATAATGATTTACCATTAATCGATTGTTCTCCTGGATTTGGTTCTGTTGCTAAATATACAGCTATATCTACTGCAGAAGCAGGTTTAGATGTAGCATCAATGTGTGAAACATCAACAAAAGTCTTTATTTTAGAAGTTATGGGAAGGCACGCAGGTTGGATAGCTGCGTCTTCTGCACTAGCAAATGAATCTCGAAATAAACCACCTCATATTATTTTATTTCCTGAAATTAAATTTAATGAAACATTATTTTTAAATAAAGTTAATGAAAGTATTAATAGATTTGGTTATTGCGTCGTTGTTGCTTCAGAAGGAGTAAAAAATAGAAAAGGAAAATTTCTAGCTGAAAGTGGTGCCAAAGATGCATTTGGCCATTCTCAACTTGGTGGGGTTGCTCCTTATTTAGCAGAATTAATTAAGACTAAAAAAGGTCATAAGTGTCATTGGGCTGTAGCGGATTATCTTCAAAGATCAGCACGGCATATTGCTTCGAAAACGGATGTTGAACAAGCATATGCATTAGGGGTATATGCGGTTGATATAGCTGTCAGAGGAAAAAACGCTGTAATGGCAAGCATAAAGAGAGTTTCAAATAAACCATATAGATGGAAACTTGCTTCCGTTCCATTATCGAAAGTAGCAAATGTGGAAAAGAAACTGCCAAGAAAATATATTTCTTCTGATGGGTACCATATCACAAAATCTTGTAGGGATTATATTGAACCACTAATAAAAGGCGAAGATTATCCTAAATTTAGGAATGGTACTCCAATATATACTTCATTTAAAAATAAAAAAGTTCCAAAAAAAATTAAATGAAAAACGATAAAAAAGATAATTTATACAAAAAGCAGTATCCAAAAAACCATAAATTTTCTTTTAATAGCGAAGTTGCAGATGTTTTTGAAGATATGGTAAAAAGATCTGTTCCAGGGTACGAATTTTTAATTAACAATATAGGCATAGTCGCAAAAAAATTTTACCAGCCGGGCACAAATGTATACGATTTGGGATCTTCATTGTCTGCTTGTTCTTTATCAATACTCAAGAATGTAAAAAATTTAGATGGAAAAGTATTTGCGATTGATTCATCAAAAGCAATGATAAATATTTGCAAAAAAAGTATTAAAGACCCAAAAATTAATTTTATTAATTCAGATATATGCGAATATAATATCGTAAATCCTTCAGTAGTTATTTTAAATTTAACTCTTCAATTCGTACCTACAACTAAAAGAGAAAATTTATTAAGGAGATTATTCAAAGAACTTAATACTGGCGGTGTAATAATTATTACCGAAAAAGTAAAATTAAATAAGATGCAAGATAATATTTTATTACAAAATTTTCACGATTTCTTTAAAGAAAATAATGGGTATTCTAAAGAAGAAATAGATAGAAAGAAGCTTGCGCTTGCTGATTCTATGATCATAGAGAGTGAAAAAGATCATGAAAAAAGATTCAAAAATATTGGGTGCAATAACTTTTATCAATGGTTTAAATGTTATAATTTTGCATCATGGGTGCTAATAAAATAAATATTCTTTCATATTTAAAAATTAATGAATATTTTTCTGAAATTTTAATGAATGAATACAAATCTTTATTTGATTTTTATTTAGAAAATAAAAATTTCTGTAACCATGGTGATACAGAAAAATGGAGGAATATCTTAAATTCCCTGCCAGGTATAAGTACAAATTATTTTAATATACAAAATAATAAAATTATTTTTGGTAGGTCTTCAGAAATTAATACTAACCAAAAAAAAATTCTTGAAAAAAGTTTATTAAATTTAAGTCCTTGGAGAAAAGGACCCTTTTCATTATTTGGTATTGATATAGATTCAGAATGGCGATCGGATATTAAGTGGAATAGACTCAAAAATTTTTTTCCAAAATTAAAAGGTATGCGTATTGGAGATTTAGGCTGTAGCAACGGCTACTATTCATATAAGTTATTGAATCTAGAACCAGATTTAATAGTTGGGTTGGATAGAACTCCTTTATATATTTATCAATTTTTATCTACAAAATTTTATGCCAAGAATCTAAATAATATTATTATATTGCCTTGTACTGCTGAAGATTTTTTAATAAAAAGTTTTGATTTTGATCTGTTATTATCTATGGGAATTCTATATCACACGAAAGATCCTGTTACTCATTTTCAAACTATAAATAAATTATTAAAAAAAAATGGGTATCTAATTCTAGAATCAATTATTTCAACTAAAAAAGAAGATATTATTATTGAAAAAAATCAAACTTATGCAGGAATGCGAAATATTAAAATAATTTTAAGAAAAAAAAACATAATTAATTTACTTAAACAAAATGGTTTTAAAAATATTGAATGTATTAATGAAAGTTTTACAGATAAGAATGAGCAAAGATCTACAAAATGGATGACTGGTAAAAGTTTAAGTGATTTTTTATTACCTAATGGAAAGACAATAGAAGGATTTCCACCAATATCGAGGGCAATATTTATAGCCCAAAAAATTTGATTATGATATTATTATTTTAATCTATTGCGGGGAAATTATTATGGTTTCTAAAGTGTTTACTTCTGAATCAGTGTCAGAGGGTCATCCAGATAAGTTATGTGATCAGATATCCGATGCGATTTTAGATGCGGTAATATCAAAAGATAAAAAAGCAAGAGTTGCCTGTGAAGCGTTAGTTAAATCTGAAGAAGGTTCAAAAGGTATTGTTGTAATTGGCGGAGAAATATCAACCTCAGCACAAATTGATTATGAGAACATTGTTAGAAATACAATTAATGATATTGGATATAATTCAGAGGATTTAGGTTTTAGTGGCGATAATGTAGAATTTGTTAATAAAATAGGTATTCAGTCTAAAGATATAGCGCAAGGTGTTGATAGAGAAATTGATGAAGATCAAGGCGCAGGTGACCAAGGATTGATGTTTGGTTATGCCAATAATGAAACTGATGTATTGATGCCAGCACCAATAACATATTCACATAGATTGGTTCACCAGTTATCTCTTTTGAGAAAAGAAAAAGATGTAGGTTGGCTAAGACCGGATGCAAAGAGCCAAATAACATTTAAATATGAGAATGAAAAGATACATTCTATAGATACTATAGTGATTTCAACCCAGCATTCTCCTAATGTTAAACAAAAAGAAATTCAACAATATGTTTATGAGAAAGTTATTCAAGAAGTATTGCCAAAAAGTTTTTTAAATAAAAATACAAAAATTCACATTAACCCAACTGGTTCATTTGAGATTGGAGGCCCAGTTGGAGATTGTGGTTTGACTGGAAGAAAAATAATTGTTGATACATATGGTGGAATGGCAAGACACGGTGGAGGAGCTTTTTCAGGTAAAGATCCGTCAAAGGTTGATAGATCAGCGGCTTATGCTTCAAGATATGTCGTCAAAAATATTGTTGCTGCAGGATTAGCAGACAAATGTGAATTACAGGTCTCATATGCGATTGGAGTTGCAAAACCAACTTCTATCAGCATTGATACTTTTGGAACTTCAAAAATTGAGGAATCAAAAATTGTACATATTATAAAGGAAGTATTTGACTTGCGTCCTTGGGGCATAATTAATATGCTTAACTTACTAGAGCCGATATATAAAGGTACAGCGGCATACGGCCATTTTGGTAGAAGTGATTTAAACTTACCATGGGAAAGAATAGATCAGGTAGATAAAATTAAAAGTTTATTATAACGGAGTAAAGTATGAGTAAGGTTGTTGAAAAAATTGGACCAGACTATAAGGTTGCAGATATTTCGCTTTCAGCGTGGGGTAATAAAGAAATAAAAATCGCAGAAACAGAAATGCCTGGTCTTATGGCTTTAAGAGAGAAATATGCAAAAGAGCAACCACTTAAAGGAGCAAGGATTGTTGGTTGCCTTCATATGACAATTCAAACAGCAGTTCTAATTGAGACGCTAGTTGCGCTTGGTGCAAGCGTAAGGTGGTCTTCTTGCAACATTTATTCCACTCAAGATCATGCAGCAGCAGCTATTGCCGAAAAAGGTATACCTGTTTTTGCTTGGAAAGGTGAGACTGAGGAGGAATATTTGTGGTGTATTGATCAAACTATTATAGGCGACCCAAGCTGGAAACCTAATATGATATTAGATGACGGCGGTGATTTAACATCAATAATACACAAGAAATATCCTGAAATGCTTAGTCATATTAGTGGTTTATCCGAGGAGACTACTACCGGTGTTCATAGATTATATGAAATGGTTGAAAAAAATGAATTAAAAGTACCAGCATTTAATGTAAATGATTCCGTAACAAAATCAAAATTTGATAATCTTTATGGTTGCAGAGAATCATTAGTTGATGGCATTAAAAGAGCAACAGATGTAATGATTTCTGGAAAAACAGCATTGGTATGTGGTTTTGGAGATGTCGGAAAAGGCTCTGCTCAATCCTTGAGAAATGCTGGCGCGATTGTTTGGATTACAGAAATTGATCCTATATGTGCATTACAAGCAGCTATGGAAGGATTTAAGGTGGTAACAGTTGAATCAGTAGTGGAAGAAGTTGATATATTTGTAACCGCAACTGGCAATGCTTCAATAATTACATACGAGCATATGAGCAATATGAAAGATCAAGCAATTGTTTGTAATATAGGCCATTTTGATAATGAAATTGATGTTGAGTCAATAAAAAAATGTAAATGGGATAATATTAAACCTCAGGTTGATCATATAGAGTTCCCAGATGGTAAGAAGATTATTTTGTTAGCTGAGGGTCGATTAATTAATCTAGGTTGTGCAACAGGTCATCCAAGTTATGTAATGTCTGCATCATTCACGAATCAAGTTTTAGCTCAGATAGAATTATGGAAAAATTCAAAAAATTATGAAAATAAAGTATACGTACTTCCGAAAATACTTGATGAGGAAGTTGCAAGACTTCATTTGGATAAAGTTGGAGCAAAACTTACAGAATTAACAAGCGAGCAGGCAGATTATATTAGTGTTGACCAGAAAGGTCCTTTTAAAAATGACACATACAGATATTAAGTTGTGCGACAAATTAGAATATATACAAATGAAACTTTAAATGTCAGTAATGTTATAGTCCTTAAAGATCAAATATATCACTATCTTAATAATGTATTAAAAGCAAAGGAAACCCAAAAAATAGTATTATTTAATAATACAGGATATGATTTCTACGGTCATATTAAAAATATTACAAAAAATACTTTTGAAGTTTTTATTGAAAAGAAAATTTTTTTTGAAAACACTAAATCTAATTTTGAAGTTGCATTTAGTATATGTAAAAATCCTTGCTCTGATTTAATAGTTCAAAAGCTTACAGAACTTGGTGTTGATAAAATTCAACCATTAATATCAGAAAATTCAATTTTTAATAATAAAAAACTAGATAAGGAAAAAAAAAATAGTCATTGGAAAAAAATATCAATAAGTGCTTGTGAGCAATCAGAAAGAAGTTATTTACCTTTAATTAAACCTATAATTTCATTTGATGATTATATAAAAAACTGTTCTTATGATCAAAAGATTATATTAGATACAGAAGCAGAAAAAATGTTATCACGAGTTTATAAAAAAAATCAAAGTTCTTGTTCAATATTAATAGGTCCAGAAGGTGATTTTACAAAAGAAGAATATAATATTGCGAAAAAGTTAAATTTTTCACCTGCTAGTTTAGGTGATAATATTCTTAGGGTAGAGACTGCTGTAATAGCAGCATTTTCATATATAAAATTGAGAACATAGCAAAATAATGAATAAAAAAGTCTTATTTATAATGGATCCCATAGAAAATATAGATATTTCTAAAGATACAACTTTTCAATTGATGCATTCTGCTCAAAAGGCAGGACATGAAATTTATTATTTAATACCTAATACACTCTCGATAAAATCGCTAGAGCCTATGGGCAAAGCCGTTAAAATTTACATAAAATTAGATGAGTTACCATTTTTTAATGATGCAGAAGTAAAAGAACATAAATTATCTTCTTTTGATTATGTTTTAATGCGAAAAGACCCACCTGTTAATAATGATTATATTTATATAACTTATATTCTAGATATTTTAAAAGAAAAAAATGTCAGAGTTTTAAATTCAAGTTATGCTTTAAGAAACTATAATGAAAAGCTACTAACTCTTTTTTTTAAAGATGATATCCCAGATACAATTCTCACAAAAAATAGAGATGATATTGCACTTTTCAAAAAAAAATATAAAAAAATTATTTTAAAACCATTAAATTTAATGGGTGGTAGGTCAATATATTTTTTAGATAAACAAGATAAAAATTTAAACGTCATATTTGAAGATATGACTAATATGGGCAAGAATTATATTCTTGCTCAAGAATATATTGAGGATGTTAAAGAAGGTGATAAAAGAGTAATAGTTATTAATGGTAAAGTTTTTAGAGAAGCGGTGATTCGTACTTCAAATAAAAAAGATCATAGGGCTAATATTGCAGCAGGAGGGTCTATAGAAAAATATTATTTAAAAGATAGTGAATTCGAAGTATGTCAAAAAATTTCTAATTTTTTAAAAAAAGAAGATATATTTTTTGCTGGAATAGACATGATTGGCCATAAAATAACGGAAATTAATATCACCTCCCCAACCTGTATTGCAGAAATTAATAGATTTCATGGCATTAACTTAGCAAATATATTTTGGGATGAATTAGAATGAAATATTCTAAAGTATTAGGTTTAGATTTTGGTGAAAAAAGAATTGGTTTAGCTATTGGTGATACAGAAAGCAGTATAACAACACCCTTAAAAACAATTAAAAATATCGATTATGAAAAATCTTGCATTGAGATTTCTAATGTAGTGAATGAATGGAAAATTTCAACCATAGTAATTGGTATTCCTGAAATAAATTCAAATCAAGCAATTAATAAGAAAATTAAGAATTTTGGTAAAATGCTAAATAGCTCATTAAATTTAGACGTAGTATTTTATAATGAGGATTATTCCTCAAATTACGCTCAAGCTGAGCTAAAGCTGCAAATGCAGACAGGCAGAAAAAAAAAGATTAATAAGGAAGAAATAGATAGAATTGCAGCTTCATTAATATTACAATCTTATTTTGAAAATGAAATATTCAAAAGATCAAACAAATGACTTACTTCTAAAAATTGAGAATTCTCTTAGGGCATATCTTTTAAAAAACGGTATTACAGATCCAATAATTATAGGAGTGCATACAGGCGGGGCTTGGATAGCTGATTGGCTTCAAAAAACCATGAGTTTAGAAGGAAAGGCAGCAGCATTAAATATCAGTTTTTATAGAGATGATTTTAGTAAAGTCGGAGTTAATCCTAAAGTAGAACCTACTGAGATGCCAGTATCTATTGATGATAAGCACGTAATTCTTGTTGATGACGTTCTTTTTACTGGACGCACAACTAGAGCTGCAATCAACGAAATATTTGATTTTGGCAGGCCTCTTTCAGTTACATTGGTTGTTCTTATTGAGAGAAATGGTAAGGAATTACCAATTTCAGCAGATATTGTTGGAGAAAAATTATTTTTAGAAAATAACAAAAATGTAAAGTTATGTGGTCCTGAACCTTTGATACTTGAAATAATAGATAAAGATGAAGGGGGACAGGGTTATTAATTTAAAAGAAGCAACGAGAAGATTTTATGATTAAAGATCCAGTAAATAAAAATATTGTTTCACAAAAAGACTTACGTCACTTTTTAGATATTGAAAATCTATCGCAATCATTAATATTAGATATTCTCGATCTAGCAGAATCATTTGCGGGTGTATCAGGACAACCTGTAAAAAAAGTACCTCTCCTTAGAGGAAAAACTATAGTTAACTTATTTTTCGAAGCAAGTACAAGAACGAGAACTACCTTCGAATTGGCAGCTAAGAGATTGTCTGCTGATTTTCTTAATATTAATATAGATTATAGCGCAACAAAAAAAGGCGAAACTTTACTTGATACTTTAAGGAATTTAGAAGCTATGCATTGTGATATGTTTATTGTAAGACACCCTTCTTCAGGAGCTTCAGAATTTATTTCAAAAAATGTTTCGCAGAATATTAGTGTAATAAATGCTGGAGATGGTAGGCATGCTCACCCAACCCAAGCTATGCTAGATGTTTTTACAATTCGAAAATATTTCTCTGACTTTAAGAAACTTAAAATTGCAATTGTCGGGGATATCCTTCATTCAAGAGTCGCTAGATCTTTGATGCACGCCTTTAGAATTCTTGAAGTTCCAGATATAAGGGTTATAGGCCCAAAAACTCTTTTACCTAACGGAGTACAGCATATGGGTGTAACACCATATGTTGACATGGATGAAGGTATAAAAAATTGTGATGTTGTAATAATGTTAAGACTTCAAAATGAGAGAATGAATTCTAGTTTTATACCTGATGAAAATGAATACTATAATTTATATGGTTTTACACCAAATAGGTTAGATCTTATTTCGAAAAATGGTAAGGTAATGCACCCTGGTCCAGTAAATCGAGGCGTAGAAATTAGTTCCGAGGTTGCTGATGGTGATAGGTCAGTAATATTACAACAAGTTTCTAATGGCATAGCAGTTAGAATGGCAATTTTATCTTTATCAATGCAACCTTAATTAAACAAATGAATGACTTAATAATAAAATCAGCAAATTTAGTCAACCCCGAGGGGGAACATTCTGGTATTCACGATATTTATATTAAGGAAGGAGAAATAATTGGAATTGACGAAGATACAAGAAAATTAAATTCACCAATAATAATTGACGCAGAAAACCACTATGTATGCCCGGGTTTAATTGATCTATCTGTTAGGTTTAGAGAGCCGGGTCTAGAAAAAGAAGCAACAATTATGAGTGAATCAAAAGCTGCTGCCTCAGGTGGAGTTACTACCGTTTGCTATATGCCGGATACACAACCAGTCATTGATACACCGGCGCAAATAAAATTAGTTGAAGAAATCTTTAAAAATGTTGATTTATGTAAGGTAAATGTTTTGGCAGCATTAACTAAAAATTTGGATGGAACAAGATTAAGCTCTATGAATGAGCTAAAACAAGCTGGAGCAAAAGGGTTAACTAATTGTCTTAATCCTATAAAAAACTCTTTAGTACTTCGAAGAGCTATGGAATATGCATCAGGGCAAAATATTACAGTTTTTTATCAACCACAAAATGAATACTTAACAAACGAAGGATGTGTTCATGAAGGGAAAATATCAAATAAACTTGGCTTACCTGGTATTCCTTCTGCTGCAGAATCTGTCGCAGTAGCTGAAGCAATTTTGTTAATGAAATTGACTGGAGTAAAATTACACTTATGTAGAATTTCTTGTGCAGAATCAATAATGCTAATCAAACAAGCTCAAGACTTAGATCTTCCTCTCACAGCTGATATTGCAATTCATCAGTTATTCTTTGATGAAAATTCAATAAATAATTTTGATAGTAATTACCATGTAATGCCACCTTTTAGATCAGCTGAAGATTTAATAAAATTACAAGAAGCAATTGCAAATAAGACTGTAGCTACAATTTGTTCTGATCATCAGCCTCATAATGAAGATGCAAAACAAGCACCATTTTCAAATACTCAGCACGGTATATCATCAATTGAAATTCTCTTGCCTCTTCTTATGGAATTAGTAGATTTAGGCTTAATTGATATAAACACAGCAATTTCAAGTGTAACCAGTAACCCTGCAAAAATTTTAGGAATTGACACTGGTATAATTAAAAAAGGTTACCCAGCTGATATATGTATATTCAAAAAGCAAGATTGGACTTTCGAAAAATCTAAAATATTGAGCGCTGGGAAGAATACACCATTTATTGAAAAAAAATTTACAACCAAAGTAGAGAAAACCATTTGCAATGGTAAGATTATTTATAGTAGTAATTAATTTATCAAATCTATATGAGTGATATTAAAGAAAATATTAAGAACATTAAAAACAATATAAAAAAAATTGAAGAAAATCTAAAATTAGAAAAAAATAGCGTTAAATTATTAGCTGTAAGTAAAACACAAAGTATTGACAATATTAAGGAGGCTTATAATTCTGGGCAGCAGGACTTTGGCGAGAATTATTTACAGGAGTCTATAGAAAAAATTTCAAAGCTTAAGGATTTCCCTATTACTTGGCATTTTATCGGGCATGTTCAAAGTAATAAATCAAAACTTATTGCTGAAAATTATAATTGGGTTCATAGCATTGATAAGATCTCTACTTTAAAGAAAATTAATAAATTTAGAGAAAATCTAGATATCAAATTAAATGTATGTATACAAGTAAATATTGATCAGGAAAATACAAAATCAGGCATTCAACTTGACGAAGTTGAAAATTTTTTGAACGAGGCCAGCATATTTAAAAATATTAATATTAGAGGATTAATGGCAATACCAAAGTATGATCCTGTCTACGAAAATCAATACAAGACTTTTATGAAGATAAAAAAGTTATTTGATAGTCTTGTAATAAAAGGATATAAGTTAGATACTTTGTCAATAGGCATGAGCTCAGATTATGAAGCTGCAATAGCAGCAGGCTCATCCATTGTGAGAATTGGCACATCAATTTTTGGTAAAAGAGAAAAATGAATATAGCGTTTATTGGTTATGGAAACATGGGAAGTGCATTACTTAATGGTATTCTTGCGTCTGAAAAAAAACTACTAGATACAAATATCTATGTATTTCACAATAAAAATGAAAAAAGTTTTCAAAGAGAAAGATGTATTTTTAAAAAGTCAGGAGAATCTGTTGAAGTAGATTTTGATATTATTTTTTTGTGTACTAAACCTAAAGACATAGAAAAATCTATAAATGAAAACTCAAAAATTTTTAATGACAACCAAGTGATAGTTTCTATTGCTGCTGGACTATCATCAAAAAATATTAAAAACTTTATTCAAAAAAAAATATTTGTAGTTAGAGCAATGCCAAATTTATGTGCTATATTTAGTGAAAGTATTACTGGTCTTTTTTTTGATGAATTAATTGATAATATTAAAAAAGAATTTATAAAAAATATTTTTAATAGTGTTGGGCATATTCGTGAAATAGATGAAGATGAAATGCATTTGTTTACTGCTATATTTGGTAGTGGTCCTGCTTATATAATGTATTTTATAGAATCACTTATTAATTCTGGTAATTTTAAAAATATAAAAGAAGAAGACAAGGGTATCTTGATTTTACATTTATTGAATAGCACTTCTAAAATGCTTTTTGTATCTGAAGATATTAAATACTTAAGGTCACAAGTAACTTCTAAAGGTGGAACCACTGAAGCAGCAATAAAAATTTTTGAAAATAAAAAACTTTCTAAAACTATTAAAGAAGCAGTTGAAAATGCCGCAAAAAAATCTTTAGACTTATCTAAATAAGGAAAATTATGTCAAATACATTCCCAGAATTAGGATTTTTTTTAGTAGATTTACTCTTATCTTTTATTGTACTTGTGTTCACTTTAAGAATTTTATTAGCACTAACTAATGCAAACGCACAAAATCCTATAACGCAGTCCATTATAATGATTTCTAGACCATTTAGATCAATATTTTTTTTCATACCAAATATTGGAAAATTTGAATTATCAAGTTTTATATTGATAGCAATATGTCATTTTATAAATATATATATGCAAAATGTTTTTATAGGCAGTGATGTAATTCTTGAAAAGCTAATTATTCTTTCATTTAAAAGCGCAATATTTAGTTTACTTAATGCATTAACAATTATTTTTATTATTTTGGCAATTTCAAGTTGGTTTATACAATCTTCATATTCGAATAAGAATCCAGCAATAGATCTTGTATATCAAATATCAAACCCAATCTTATATTATATAAAAAGAATCATACCTACATCAGTTGGTGTAATTGATTTCTCAGTTATAATTGCACTAGTTTTAATTCATTTTTTACAGAATTTTTTAAATATTATTATCTAATCAAATTTGTAAATTTCTATAATTTCGTATATATTGAGTCAAACACCGATTTGAAGTCAGCTTGCGGGTGGGAAAATACAGCTAAAGCGAATAAAGAATTTAATCTAGCCTAAATTTCCTAATATTACTTGCAAATGATTTTTGATCAAAATTATTTTGGGCTTAAATATGGAAAATGCATTTAATAAAAATTCAGTTGGATTAGTAAAACCAAATAGTATAGATCTTAAAAATAAATTAGATCTTGATTGCGGAAAAACTTTAGACGGTTTTAAACTAGTTTATGAAACGTATGGCAAATTAAATAAAAGTAAAGATAATGCTGTTCTAATTTGTCACGCACTATCTGGTGACCATCATTCGGCTGGATACCATAATAAAAACGATAAAAAACCAGGATGGTGGGATTCTTGTATTGGCCCAGGAAAACCATTTGATACGAATAAGTTTTATATTGTTTCATTAAATAATATTGGAGGTTGCAAGGGTTCTTCTGGCCCTAATACTATAAATACTAAAACTGGAAAAGAATATGGACCAGAATTTCCAATTGTAACTGTTAAAGATTGGGTTAATAGTCAAAAATTTCTTGCAGATTATTTAGATATAGATAAATGGGCTTGTGTAATAGGCGGAAGCCTTGGAGGTATGCAAGCTCTGCAATGGGCAATTAGCTATCCTAATAAAATAAAAAATTCAATAATAATTGCTGCTGCTGCAAAATTATCTGCACAAAATATTGCTTTTAATGAAGTAGCTAGACAAGCTATTATTACCGATCCTGATTTCCACGATGGACATTATAATAATTTCGGTGTGGTTCCTAAAAGAGGGCTTAGCATAGCAAGAATGTTAGGTCATATAACGTATTTATCAGATGATTCGATGAGGCAAAAGTTTGGGAGAGACCTTAGAGAAGGAAAACTTCATTTTGGATATGATGTAGATTTCCAAGTTGAAAGTTATTTACGATATCAGGCTCAAGCTTTTGTAGAGAGATTTGATGCTAATACTTATTTACTTATGACAAAAGCATTAGATTATTTTGATCCTGCAAGTGAGTTCAATGGCAATCTAGAAAGTGCATTTGAGAAAACTAACGCAAAATTTTTAGTTGTATCTTTTACAAGCGACTGGAGATTTTCGTCTTCAAAATCTCATGAGATTGTGAAATCTTTAATCAAAGCAAGGAAAAACGTATCATATGCAGAAATAGAGGCTAATCAAGGCCATGATGCCTTCTTGATGCCTATACCTGATTATTTGGGAGTTCTTAAAAATTTTATGAAAAATATTGAGGTTGGGGACTAAAAATGGATAGAAAAGATTTTCAAATAATATCAAAGTGGATAAAAACAAATTCTTCGGTTCTAGATTTAGGATGCGGTGACTCTACGCTGTTAGATTTTTTAATAAAAAATAAAAAAATATCAGGCTATGGTTTTGAAAAAAATATTGATGAGGTTCAAGAATCGCTTAAAAAAAATATTAATGTAATTCAGCTAGATTTTAATAAAGGTCTTGTAGAATATTTTAGTGAAAATTTCTTTGATTATGCAATTATGACACAAGCATTACAGGAAAATAAAAATCCTGATAAGATATTATTAGAAATGTTAAGGATAGCGAAAGAAGGTATTGTCACCTTTCCAAATATGGGTTTTTGGAAAAATAGATTTCAACTTGGACTTTTAGGGCGTATGCCAATATCAAAATCTTTACCAAATAACTGGTTTGATACTCCAAACATTCATTTATGCACTTTTAATGATTTTGAAGAATTGTGTAGAAATTTGGATATTTCAATATTAGATAAAAAAGTTTTAAATAATAAATATGCTAGTAATTTTTTATTAAAGGTTTTCCCAAATTTATTTGGAGAAATTGCGCTTTATAGATTTAAGAAAGATTAGTTAATTAGAATTAATTTTGGCTTTTATAAATTCTGTATGATTTATATAAAGTAGTTCAGATAGTTTTCTAATCCTATGTTCTTCGTATTTATCAATAACATTATCAGCTTTTGCAACTTTCCAAGCCATATTTATAAGTTTTATTTTTTTTTCTTTATTATAATTTTCATTTATGAATTTTATATATTTTCTTAAACAATTTTCATCTTTGTGAAGGTCTAATGCTTTATTACTTAGCCATCTTGCTTTGTTGTTTGACAATGAAAATTCTTTTTCAAAAAAATTTATAATCGTATTAACTTCTATTTTATCAATTTTAAAATCAGAATAAGAAACTTCAATTAATAAAATAGCTGATGCTAATTGATCATCAATTAAGTTATCTAATTCATCTGATTTTTTTTTAAATAAGCCTTTAATCTTTTTAAACATATAACCTCTTAATATAATTATCTAAATTGTCAAATTTTGCCAAATAAATATTATATTATAATATTGATAATTTTATTATTACCATATAAAGTAACATAAATTTCAAAAGAACATTATGAACGATTATACAGAAGAAGAGTTTATGTACATTACTAAAACAGTTATGAAGGTTTTAGATTCTTGGAATTTGACAACAGAGCAGACTGTTCAAATACTAGGGCTTTCAAAGCAAACCCGTAAACGAGAGTTAGATAAATATAGAACTTTAAAAGCTTTTCCATATAATAACTCTTTAACTCTCAGACTTAGCCATATTATGGGAATTTCAGATGCACTCAGAACAACTTTTCCTAGAAATATTAACATGGCTGAAAAATGGTTGAAGACAAAGCATAGAAGATTTGAAAACTTAACCCCATTAGAAGTAATTATTAACGAAGGAGTGAATGGTCTATCAAAAGTTCGATCGGAGCTTGATTGTACATTCGCATGGAATGCATCAGTATAAAAAATATGAAAAAACTTTACACAATTAAAAATTCTAAGTTACATGGGAAGGGCTTATTTGCAAATTGTTATATCAAAGCAGGTACAAATATTGTTGAATATGTTGGAGAGAAAATTACTAAAGCGCAGTCAGATAAAATCGCTGAAGTGCAGTTAAAAAAAGCTCAAAAAAACAGAGAAGAAGGTCAAGTTTATATATTTACTCTTGACGACAAGTACGATATCAATGGGAATGTATCATACAATAAAGCCAGGTTAATGAATCACTCTTGTAATCCAAATTGTGACACTGATATTATTGATGGTAAAATTTGGATTAGATCTTTCAAAGATATAAGAAAAGGAGCTGAGTTAACTTACGACTATGGTTTTGCTTTCGATAATGAGGATTTTCGGGACCATGTTTGTAAGTGTGGTTCAAAAAAATGTGTTGGTTTTATAGTTACAGAAAATGACTGGAAAAAACTTCGAACATATTTATTAAGACTAGCAAATAATTGCACAAAAGCTAATCAATAAACTTATTTTCAAAAAAACCGATATTTTCTAGGGACTCATAATCTTTAATAATTTTTTTTTGTTTCTTTGAATCAGGCATACTGACTGAAAATAAATATTTTATGCCGCTCGATTCGGCATATTTTAGCACGTCAACATTATCGTCTATAAAAGCTGTTTTATTTTTATTATACTTTAATTTATTCTCTAGTATTTTCCAAAATTTTTTTGATTCCTTAGGATATCCATAATCTTCTGAAGATATTATTTTATCAAAATATCTCCATAATTTAGTTTGATCTAACTTAATGTGAAGCATTTCTCTGGGACAGTTTGTCAATAATATAATTTTAACTCTTCCTTCGGCTTTTATCTTTGATAATAATCTTTTTACACCAGGAAAAACTTTAATTTTATTTCTTGTTTTTTTTATTTCTAAATATAAGTTAATCTCTATTCTTTTACTCCAATAATTAGATGAATACCAATTTAATGAATTTTTGTTTTCAGCATACATTTTTTTTAATAAAATTTTTGCTTCATTGAACGGAATATTATTCTTTTTTGAAAAAATAAGAGGGACATGTTCGTGCCAAAAGTAGTTATCGTAAGCTAAATCAAGCAATGTCCCATCCATGTCTAAAAAAAAAGTTTCTATTGAGTTCCATTTCATCTAATCTATATTAATACTATGGTTAAAATTTAAATATATGATATCAGAAAAAAAATATATATTATTAGTAAACTTGTTACTGCAGGTTATGTTCGTTGGTATTTTGCTTGGCCTCTTTAGAACTGCTATTCCGGCACTTTCAGAAAGTATTTTTAACGTACCTAAGGATTCTTTTATTTTTCTATCAACTTTTATAGTTGCTTTTGGGTTAATTAAAGGTATCTCTAATTATTATGCAGGAATTTTTGCAGATACTTATAGTAGAAAAAGTGTGCTTTTATTAGGTTGGCTAGTTGTTATACCGGTACCTTTTATAATTTATTTTGCAGCAAATTGGTATTATATTATTGCTGCTACATTTATATTAGGAATTAATCAAGGTTTAACTTGGTCAGTAACTCAAATTTCTAGCGTTGATATAACAAAGAATGATAAAAGAGGATTTGCTGTAGGATTAAATGAGTTTTCTGGTTATTTTGGAGTTGCTATTGGAGGAATTTTAGTAAGCTATATGACTTCATTGCTACCAATAAGAATTGCACTATTCTCATTTAGCGCTGTATTTATTTTAATTTCAATTTTTTATTGTATTTTTTTAATTGAAGATACAAAAAAATATGCAAATATAAATCAAAGTGAAAATCCAGAAAATATTTTTTCTTATGTTTCTTGGAAAAATAAAAAGCTCTTTGCATATTCACAAGCAGGACATATTGAAAAGTTTTTAGACACCTGTATATGGATTTTCTTTCCAATATATTTATTTAATAATGGTATCACTCTTATGGATATAAGTTATATTGTGGGAACCTATGCAGTAAGCTGGGGTGTGCTACAAATTTTTTCTGGTCTTTATTCTGATTTTGTTGGAAGAAATATTTTAATAGTATTAGGGATGTTAATTTGTGCTATAACTCTTCCAATTTGCCTGCTAAGTTTAGAAACAAGTTGGTGGCTTGTTTGTAGTTTTTTTATGGGTTTAGGTATGGCATTATTGTATCCCTCAATAAGTTCAGCAGTAAATGATAATTGTGATGATAGTTGGAGAGCATCTGCAATTGGTATATATAGATTCTGGAGAGACACAGGATATGCAACAGGTGCTATAACATTAGGTGTTGTTACAAGTTTGTTTAACATTGAGACTGGTTTTATTTTTGTTTCGTTTTGCATGATTATGTCAACACTAATATTAATATTAACAATTCGTAAATATGGATAAAAAATTTAATAAGAATGTATTTGGTGAAACTATAGAAACTTGTAGTAATGAGACTATGACAGGCTATTTAAGAAATGGGTCTTGTGAAACATTAGATGATGATGTAGGTAGTCATACTGTTTGTGCGATAGTTACAGATGAGTTTTTGAAATATTCAAAAAGAAAAGGAAATGACTTGATCACACCAAGACCGGAATTTGAATTTCCAGGTTTAAAGAAAGGTGATAAGTGGTGTGTTTGCGCAATGAGATGGCTTGAAGCTGTAAATGATGATGTTGCTCCTCCTGTGTTAGTGAAGAGCACAAATATTCTAGCTTTAGAAGTTATTGATATTAATTTGTTGAAAAAGTATGCAATAGATTTATCTTAAAAGAGAATCTTTTTATAAATGGTGGCTTGGGGCAGAATCGAACTGCCGACACGAGGATTTTCAGTCCACTGCTCTACCAACTGAGCTACCAAGCCAAATTTTATTTATAATTTGCTAAGAAAAAAAGTGAGTATACACCAATGTGCTCAATTTAACTGAGAAAAATTTAAAAGAAATCATAAATAAACAATGACCAAATTTTGAAAAATATTAGTGTATTATAATATTTAAATCAATAAAAATTCTTATTAACTAAATAAAAATTATATTTATTTTCAATGACTTATGTTTTAAAAAATGTATAGGTTTTGCGAATAATTAAGGGTTTATTTTTTAAAATATTTGTCTAGAATGATTAGGGTTAAACATATTTATAATAACTCGAGGAATAACGATATGATTAAATTATTAGATTTTAGCAAGAAACTACTTGCAACATTTCTAGTAGTAACATCAATACCGGCAATAGCTTTAGCTGGTGGACATTCAACTGGTTTAGCAGGGGATGACTATGTAGGTGTTACTTTCTGGATTATTTCTATGGCTATGGTTGCTTCAACAGTATTCTTTATTGTTGAGCGTGACAGAGTTAGTGCTAAATGGAAAACATCATTAACAGTATCAGCGCTTGTGACTTTGATCGCAGCTGTTCACTATTTCTACATGAGAGATGTTTGGGTAGCAACTGGCGAATCACCAACAGTCTTTAGATATATTGATTGGTTGTTAACAGTTCCACTTCTAATGATTGAGTTCTACTTTATCCTTGCTGCGGTTACAACTGTATCTTCAGGAATTTTCTGGAGACTACTAGTAGGTACTGTAGTGATGCTAGTAGGTGGATACTTAGGTGAAGCTGGAATGATTTCGGTAATGACAGGTTTCATTATAGGGATGATAGGTTGGCTATATATTCTTTATGAAATCTTTGCAGGTGAAGCTAGCAAAGCAAACGCAGCTAGTGGAAGTGCAGCTTGTCAAACAGCCTTTGGAGCTTTACGTTTAATCGTAACCATTGGTTGGGCAATTTATCCGCTAGGATATTTCCTAGGTTACCTAGGCGGTGGGGCAGACCCAGCTACATTAAACATTGTTTATAACTTAGCTGACTTTGTAAACAAAATTGCTTTTGGTTTAATTATATGGGCAGCAGCTGTTAAAGAATCTGCATAAGTAGATTTTAAACTTTTAAAAGGCTCGCCGTAAAAAGTGAGCCTTTTTTTATTTTGGCAAAATTATGAAAAAAATTGTTGTTATTGGATCAGGATTTGGAGGTCTTTCAATTGCATCTCGATTAAGTAGCAAAGGCTTTAATACTACATTAATTGAAAAACAATCTGACTTGGGGGGGCGCGCAAGAACTTTTTATAACAATGGTTATAAATATGATGCAGGCCCAACTGTTATAACAGCACCATATTTAATTAATGAATTGTTTACACTGCATTCTGAAAATTTACAAGATTATGTGAATTTATTGCCAGTAAAACCTTGGTATCGTTTTCTTTTTGAAAATGGAGAGTATTTGGATTATGGAGATAAACTAAGTACGACAGTTAGAGAAATTAAATCAAAATATGGATATCAAAATTCTAAAAATTATTTAAAATTACTAAAACACTCGAAAAAAATTTTTAACAAAGCATTCATAGAATTATCCGAAGAACCATTTGAATCAATATTAAGCATGGTAAAGCATTTGCCAGATCTCATAAATATTAGATTTGATAGATCTGTATACCAAACTGTTGATAAATATTTAGGCGACAAAAACTTAAATAAAGCATTAAGTATGCATCCCTTGCTTGTCGGCGGAAACCCATATAGCACTACATCAATATACCTTTTAATACAGTACCTAGAATGGAAATGGGGTATTTATTACGCTCAGGGAGGTACTGGCAAAATTGTAGATGCTTTAGAAAAATTACTAAATAAAAAAAATGTCGAGATAAAAAAAAGCACAGAAGCTCATAAGATAATTCTAAAAGGAAAAAAAGTAGTAGGTGTTGAAACTAGTGAAGGAATAATAAATTGTGATGTAGTAGTTTGTAACTCTGACCCAACATATACATATCAAAAATTATTAAATATTAAACCAAAAAAAATAACAAATAGATTGAACTTAAAGCATTCTATGAGTTTATTCGTGCTATATTTTGCAACAAAAAAAATATACACTTCTGTAAAACACCACACAATTATATTTAGTAAAAGACATCAAGAGCTTTTGAACGACATATTTAATAAAAAAGTTTTTATAACTGACCCAAGCCTTTATTTGCATAGGCCAAGTGCTACAGATAAATCAATGATTCAAAATAACAACGATACATTTTATGTGTTAGCTCCAGTTCCAAATAATTTAAGTAATATTAATTGGGAAAATAGAGGAAAAGAATTTTCTTCAATAATTATAAGTATATTGGAGGAAAAAATTATGCCTGAATTGTCTAGTAATATTGTAAATAAATTTTTTGTTACTCCAAATTATTTTGAAAATGATCTTAATACTTACGCTGGCAGTGGTTTTGGTATTCAGCCAGTTTTTACACAATCTGCATATTTTCGGTATGGAAATAAATGCCATTCTTCTGATGGATTATACTTTGTTGGAGCAAGTACGCATCCTGGAGCAGGGGTACCAGGAGTGCTATCTACAGCTAAAGTAACTGAAAAATTGATTTTAAAAGATTATGGACATAATAAATAATAAAAAAATAATCTCACAGCATAGTAAATCTTTCTTTTGGGCAAGCAGATTCTTGCCACGTGATGTACTAGGGAAGGTTATAAATATATACTCTTATTGTCGCCTTCACGATGATATAGTTGATGAGGGTAAAGAAATAACAGAATCAGAAAAGATGCAAGATCTTAAAGATATTATTCAATCATATGGTGTAAGCCAAGAAATAATTCAACAACTAATAGATGGAATATATTCCGATAAGAATTTCCAAAGATTTAAAAATACCGAAGAACTTATTAGATATTGTTATAAAGTTGCAGGAGTAGTTGGTCTTATGATGACTAAAGCGCTTAATATCAACAATGATGATGCAAAATATTATGCAATAGATCTAGGAATTGCTATGCAACTTACAAATATATCGAGAGATGTTATTCAAGATTATAATAAACAAAGAATTTATTTGCCAAAAGATACTGGTATATTAGATGAAGATGTTTGTAATCTTAATTATTCTGATAAAATAAAATTAAAAAAAGTTATTCACAATTTATTAATAAAATCAGATATATATTATAACAGCGCTTTAAATGGTCTTAGATATATACCGATTAGATCAAGATTATCAATATTAATTGCATTAAGAATGTATCAATCAATTGGGAAAAAAATAAAAAAAACGAATATAGAATTTTTAGAAGAAAATATTTATATAACAGTTATTGAAAAGTTATTAATCTTAATTAATTGTATATTTGAATTTATAATTTTTTTCATATTACCCACATATTCTAAAAAACATAATTCTAATTTACATAAATTTTTAAAAGGGTTACCGGATGTCAATTTTAAAAAAATATGATTTTATAATTATAGGCTCCGGTTGCGCTGGCTTAAGCTTAGCATATAGAATGATAAAAAAAGAATATAAAGTATGCATATTAGAGTCACAAAAAAATTTACTCGAAAAAAATAAGTTATGGTCTTTTTGGGATACCTACAAAAATCCTTTTAGTCATTTATCTGAAAAAAAATGGGATAAAATGATTGTAAAGAAAAATAATAAATATATAGAAATTGATTGTGAAAATTATAAATATCAGTCAATTGATTCACATAAATTTACTAATTTCATATTAGAAAAAATTAATACTTGCAATAATATAGAGATTCAATATAACTCAGAAGTAGTTGATTTAAAATATCACTCTAACAAAGTTTTGGTTTATACAAAAGATAATAATTATGAATGTAATCATGTTTTTGATAGTAGGCCAATAAAAAAAAATATTAAAATGTGGCAGCAGTTTTTTGGGGCTTATATTCGCTCAGACGAAGATGTATTTGATGAAAATAAACCAATTTTTATGGATTTTTTGGATACAAAAAATAAGTTTCATTTTATGTATGTTTTGCCATTTTCAAGTAAATATGCACTTTTTGAATCTACATATTTTTCTAGTGAAATAGAAAAAAAATATTTAGACGAGAAATATATTAAAGATTTTCTTAAAGAAAATTATAATTTATCTAACATTAACATTGAAAAGACAGAGGCAGGGCGAATACCTATGGATACTTTAATTTCAAGCAGCTGTAATAGCTATATTACTAAAATCGGATCATATTCAGGTGCAACACGTGCAAGCACTGGCTACACATTTATAAACATTCAAAAACAGACAGACAAAATATTTTCATCTATTGATGAGATATATAAAGGAAAATATAAAGGAAAAAAATATTTTCATTCCTTTGTATTGAGAAAAATGGACGAAATATTTTTAAGATTGATAGAGGATAATCCTGAGTATATGAAAAATGCGCTATATTCATTATTTGATAAAAAATCTCACAAATCACAAATTAAATTTTTATCAGATATACCAAATATCCTAGATATTATCAAAATAATAATATATTTACCAAAAACAAAATTTCTTCAATATTTTTTTAAACCAAATAATAAAAATGATAAATAAATTTAAAATTATCCATTCAGTTATATTTATACTTTTAAGTTTTCTAAGTATTTTTATTTACTATAATTCATATTTGTTAAATGATAATCAAACCCAAGTTCTTCTGTTATTAATTTTTGTTTCTCTTATCGGTATTCCACATGGATTTTTCGATTTTTCTATAGGTAAAAATATTTTTAAAAATACAAAAAAAAATTGGATTATGTATTTTTCTTTTTCCTATATTTTTATAATACTGGCATATGGTTCTTTTTGGTATTTTTTTCCATTTTTATCATTAATATTTTTTTTATTAATTTCACTATATCATTTTGGATATGAAGATTATAATTACTATAAAAATAATAAAAATTTTCTAAATATCCAGATTTTGATAGATGGAACTATAATTATCATAGCTCCGATAATTTTTCATTTTAATGAAGTGAGTTATTTTTTCTCTATACTAATTGAAAAAAATATTGACCATATAAGTTTTAGTTATAATGAAAAAATTTATTTTTTACTATTTTCGTTATTTTATTTTATATTTTTTAAGAAACAAAACTTAATTTCAAAAATTGAAAGTGGTGTATATTTTTTAAATTTTGTTATATTACCGCCATTAATATCATTTATACTTTATTTTTGTTTATTGCATTCTATAAGGCATTTTTTAGAATCGATTTTTGTTTTGAATCATGTGCCAAAAAATTTTTCTACTAAAAGTTTTTTAATTTTAATAGTTGCTTCGTCTTTTATTTTTTCTTTATTATCTATCTATTTGATTTCTTATTTTTTTAA